>Ga0256405_10000346_pt1 | contig 154392 bp, 147 predicted proteins | sample RumenRJG_02DNA_FD_189096 | JGI IMG/M metagenome (GOLD analysis project Ga0256405, IMG submission 189096) | Bovine rumen microbial communities from Lethbridge, Alberta, Canada - RJG_02 | ecosystem: Host-associated > Mammals > Digestive system > Stomach > Rumen | place: Canada: Alberta... | reverse complement strand
ATAGTATTACATAATTAAATTAAAAAAAATGTCGCATACTTCTGTATGCGACATTTAATAAATGAGTGATTAAATCTGTTGATTACTCATCAGTTTCTTCAATGGCCTCAAAAGGACATTCAGCCTGACATGCACCGCATTCAGCGCAAAGCTCAACGTCAATAACACAGACTTCCGCATTCTCATCTTCATGAATGGCGCCGCATGGACACACTTCGAGGCAACTCTGACAGTCAGTACACTTTTCAGAATCAATCTTGAACATTATTTAACTCCAGTAATTGTTTGTTTTTGTATTTTTCTGCTCCGTAATGAACTTCAATATATTTATTTATGAGCAAAAAATCAAGCAAATATGAAACAGGATCGGTAAATACAGGCCCGGGATAAAAAAACAGGGAAGGCATACGTTGCTTTAACACATGCCTTCCCGATGTATAAACGAGCTCTTTAAAAGGATTTCCTTTATTATTCAAACACAATGTTTGACATTTCGTCTGATCCCTTTACACCTTCCGCAAGCTTAATCATCAGACGTACTTCGTTTTCAGAATCCGCGAAGTGGAGAGCATTATGGTAACTGATAACACCCTGCTGGTAGAGTTCGAACAGACTCTTATCGAAGGTAGTCATGCCTTCATCCGGAGACTTAAGCATGATATCCTTGAGTTTGTACAGTTCGTTCTTCTGCAGACAGTCGGAAACTGTAGGAGTATTTACCAGAATATCGAACGCTGCACGTCTGCCGCCGGTGGTGGTTTCAATCAGCTGCTGAGCGATAATTGCCTTCAGGTTTACGGAAAGGTCGAAGAGCATCTGACGCTGATTGCTTTCCGGAACCAGGTGAAGAATACGGTCAATCGCCTGGTTAGCGTTGTTAGCATGGAGGGTTGCCAATACAAGGTGACCGGTTTCCGCAAAGCTGAGTGCGAATTCCATGGTTTCCTTGGAACGAATTTCACCGATCAGTATAACGTCCGGAGCCTGACGGAGGGCTGATTTCAAAGCCGCATCAAAGCTTACGGTATCAGTACCGACTTCACGCTGGGTAATCAGTGAGCGCTGATGATGATGAACGTATTCGATAGGGTCTTCAATTGTAAGAATATGACCATCGGAATTCATGTTACGGTGACCGATCATTGCAGCCTGAGTGGTTGACTTACCGGCACCGGTAGCACCTACGAACAGCAGCAAACCACGGTCTTCCATTACCCACTTGGTGAATGAAGGCGGAAGATGAAGTTCTTCAGTGGTAGGAATTCTTTCAACAATTCGACGGAATACTACACCGGGGTTGTTCAGCTGCCAGAAACAGCTTACACGGTAACGGCCGAGTTCAGGACGGTAAATTGCGAAATTTGCTTCCCTTTCATTTACGTACTGTTCCTGAAGATCAGGACGTTCAATAAGAGTTTCCTGAACGAATTCCAAAACCTGATCATATGTAAGCTTACCCGGTTCAATTGGAGTCAGGTGACCGTCAAGCTTTACGGCAGGTTCAAGGTCAACCGTTAAGAAAAGGTCGGAAGCCTTGTTTTCGTTCATGAACTGTAAATATCTGTCTATTTTTAAAGGCTGATTATGTGACATTGCTATTCCCTCAATTAACCAACGATAGCGTTAGGATCCTTTGCCTTGGATCTTGCTTCGGCAACACTGATGATACCTCTTGATACCAATGACTTGAGGTCAGCATCCAATGTCTTCATACCGTGCTGTGCACCGGTCTGAATCATGGAGTACATCTGTGCAATCTTATCTTCACGAATCAGGTTTCTGATTGAAGGGATACCGATCATGATTTCATGAGCTGCTACTCGGCCGCCACCGTTCTTCTTCATCAGAGTCTGAGAAATAACCGCTCTCAGGGATTCTGAAAGCATTGAACGCACCATGTCTTTTTCCGCACCCGGGAATACGTCAATGATACGGTCGATGGTCTTTGCGGCAGAGTTGGTATGCAGTGTACCGAACACAAGGTGACCGGTTTCTGCGGCAGTCAGTGCCAGACGGATGGTTTCAAGGTCTCGCAATTCGCCCACCAGAATGATATCAGGGTCTTCACGGAGTGCAGAACGCAGAGCATTACTGAATGACTGGGTATCACGATGAACTTCACGCTGATTTACCAGACAGTTCTTGTTCTGATGCACGAATTCGATAGGGTCCTCAATTGTAAGAATATGGCTGTGCTGTGTTTCATTAACATAGTCAACCATCGCTGCCAGAGTAGTGGACTTACCTGAACCTGTAGGACCTGTTACCAGAACCAGACCTCTCGGATAACTTGCAATCTTTTTGAACACGTCAGGACAATGCAGTTCTTCCAAAGTAAGAACCTTTGAAGGAATTGTACGGAATACAACCGCCATACCGCGATTCTGATTAAACACGTTCACACGGAAACGGGCCAGTCCCTTTACTTCGAAGGAGAAGTCACATTCCAGCGTTTCTTCAAATTCCTTACGCTGGAAGTCATTCATGATATCGTATACCAGATTATGAATGGTTGATACGTCCAAAGGAGGCATGTCAGTAACTTCGAGGGTAGCGCTGTCGGTAACCTTAAGTTTACGCATGTCACCATCGACACGAATCATTGGCGGCACGCCTGCTGAAAGGTGTAAATCTGATGCATTATTCTTTACACCATAATGCAATAAATCTAAAATATCCATGTGAAATCTCTCTTATGAAGACTTTGTGCTATGCAAAAATTTATTACTAATAATCAAAACTATTAATACAACGTTAATTACTGAGTATAAAACCAATATGAGTACAATACAAGAAAACCTTCTCAATGTACAAGACTTAATTCTCAAATTTGCGAATCAGTCTCACCGAAAGGTAAAAGATATAAAACTGCTTGCAGTAAGTAAGACAAAACCGGTGGAAAAAATCATTGAGGCATATGCGGCGGGTCAGAGAAGATTCGGGGAATCATACGCAAAGGAAGCCGAATTAAAAATCAAAGAAATCCGGTCCATGGGATATAAGGACATAACATGGCACTTCATCGGTCCGATACAGTCAAACAAGACAAAAATCATCGCAGAATGTTTTGATATTGTTGAAAGCCTTGACCGAATCAAAATAGCCAAGAGGCTGAACGAACAGCGACCCGCAAATCTGCCGCCTTTGGACATTCTCATTCAGGTGAACATAAGTTCAGAACCTCAGAAATCCGGCTGTACCTTCGATGAAATAGATGAAATTGCATCATATGTCCGGTCAGCGGCAAACCTGCGCCTCATCGGACTTATGGGGGTAGCGGAAAACACCACTGAAAGTTCCGAAATCACCGCTCAGTTCGCACGCCTCCAGCAGAAATTTGAAAGCATGAAGTCAAATGACGAGAATATTTCAGAACTCTCACTGGGAATGACCGGTGACATGGCTGAAGCCATTGCCTGCGGCAGTACTGAAATCCGCATAGGAACAGCCATATTCGGGGCCAGGGAATATCCGGACAAGACCAAAATTCCGGCAGTGGACACAACCTATGCAGGTTAAATTCTGCTCCTGCAAGGGCCGTCAGTAACGGCCCGGGAAAACGAATACTTTTGTACGGCTCTGTTGCATGGGATGTATTAACTACGGCAGAGCATCTTTTATGTTTAACTTAATCTTAATGATGGACTTGTCCATCTAAGGAATAAATAATGCAGCACCGCAATATTACATTCATTGGTGGCGGAAACATGGGCAAGAGCCTTATTAAAGGCATTCTTAATGCAGGCTACCCAAAGGAAATGGTAACCGTATCCACACCCTTCGCTGAAGAAATCGAGACTCTAAAGGCCACCTTCGGCATTAATGGTCTTACCGACAATGTTGAAGCCGTCAGAAATGCGGATATTGTGGTAATGGCAGTTAAGCCTCAGATGATGCGTGACGTATTAAACCAGTTCGCCGCATCAGGCATTGATTTCGGCAAAAAGCTGTTAATATCCATAATGGCCGGTGTCACCACATCCAGAATTGCGGAGCTTGTTCCGGGACTCAGCCGCATTGTCCGCGTCATGCCAAACACACCTGCCCTCATCGGCTTGGGAATGGCAGGACTCTATCCTGCGGCAAATGCCACCGACGATGACAGAAAGTTCGCAGAAGATCTTCTCAGTTGCTGCGGTAAAACCGTATGGGTTGACTCAGAAGAAGGAATCGACAATATTACCTCCCTTTCAGGCAGCGCTCCGGCATACTTCTTCCTTTTCCTTGAATGCATGGCCAATAAGGCTGCCGAATACGGTTTTTCAGAAAAGGACGCAAGATCCATGCTTGAACAGGTTATTCTGGGATCTGCTCAAATGGTTATCAACAATCAGGACAAATCCATTGCCCAGTTAAGAGAAGCCGTAACATCCAAGGGTGGTACCACATATGAAGCATTAAAGGTATTCAACGACGGAAATCTGAATGATCTTGTTTCTCGAGCCCTTGATGCCTGCAAGAAGAGAGCAGAGGAAATGTCCAAGCAGTTCTAAGCTCTCCCACTGAATAATCGGACCAAAATTAATTAAGGAGAGCGGCACAATGCCGCTCTCCTTTTTTACTGAAAAGCCGTGATAAAACTGCGGGCCCGACACTATTCGGAATCTGTCACAAACTCTCTCAGTATCGGAGGAATATTTCTGTATTCCCTGATTTCTATTGTTTTATGCTTGCTGGTTTCCCCTTTTATGATGGAAACATTGCTCTTTGCGGTTTTGAACTCACCGGCCAGGAATTTGCATACGTAAGCATTAGCCTTTCCGTCAACCGGAGGTGCCGTAACGGCAACCTTGACGGAATCCCCCAGAATACCGACTATGGCATCCCTGCTTGACTTTGGAACAACGGTGACATTAATTACCATTTTCCCATCTTTTACCTGCAGAGGACTCACTTACAACCCCTTCTGTATCATCATGAACAAAAGTCTTGGCATTACCGTTCCGTCAATAAACTGCATTAACAGAAAGACTACCAGAAAAGACAGGGAAATATAACCGATTCTCGGAATAAACCTGTCAAACACTCCGGTCAGCGGTTTAAGCAACGTCATAAAGTACACACCTGTTCTGTATGCCGAAGGAATCCAGCTGAGAACCGCAGTTATAAGAAGCAGTATAATGAGGATCTCCATAATCATCCATATCACGAAGAACAGATTATCCGCAAACATCACGGCCATAAGCTTCGGGCTGAATCCTTCCATAAAAAACACGCATAACAGCACATAGGAAATCAGGATCATATTCAGCAGTGCAGCAACATTAATGTTTCCTATGCGCAGGTTGTTGAAAACCTTTAAGAACGGAGCGGTAATCTTAAAAATCAGCTGACTGAACGGATGATAAAAATCCACTCCCGCATATTCCATCAGAAATCGCAGAAAAAATATCATTCCGGGAATGTAAATCAGAAAGACTACGGGCAGCGAAAACAAAAGTGTAAGCATATTGTTCCTTATAAATAATCGATCCGTACTGCATGAAAATAAAGCAGAGAACGAAAAATAGTTTTATTCTACCTTTCCGTCAGACGGAGTACCGTTTACGGTCTCTTCCCTTTTAAATCCGGTTTCACGATCCATCTCATCTATACAGGCACTGATTGAGTCATGAAGCTGACGAGTGGTCTCCTTCAGTCCCTTTCTGTCAAGTCCGGCAACGGATACCGGAGGCAGTGATCTGACAATTACCCTGCCGTTATCCCATCTGTTCAGATCAATCTTGTATGAGGAAATGGCAAACGGCAGAATCTTAACATCTGCCTGACTTGCAATATTCACGGCACCGTTTTTAAATGACTGCAGCCCCTGTCCCTTTGAACGGTGACCTTCAGGGAAAATCCAAATTGATTTCTTTTTCTTTTTAATAACGTCAACAATCTTCAGAATCTCATTTCCGGCTTTTGAAGACTTATCTCTTTCAATAAAGATGTTTCCGGTAAGGAAAAACAGCAGACCGAAAATTGGCGCAAACATGAGACTTTTTTTACCGATGCATGCCGTTCCCGGCTGCGGGACGTCCGCCATGACTATAATGTCCCAGTTAAACTGGTGGTTGCCGACCATTACCGCAGGCATCTGCTCACGGATGGCCTTAACGTCGATTCTGCTGTCAACCTTAACGCCGATGGCCCATCTTCCGCATCTTAACATCTGGGTCAGGCAGTATATGTTGCCTTTGTGAAACGGTCTGAAAATACATACGGTAAGGCCAAAAATCAGCCATAAAATTGCCAGTATGATTAGCAAAACAACACGAAATACTAAAATCATCTTTTTTTCCTGTGGTTATTAAATATTTGAATCTTTTACGATATCATCAGGTGATTTCTGTGGTTCGGATTCAGTCTGATTTTTTGTCTGAATCTTCTCAATGCAGCTCACCTTCTGCAGGCCTCTCGGAAGAGTAATTCCCCTGCGTCCCCTGGTATTCTGGTACGTGTCTATCTCTGACGGAGTAACAGTCAAATGACGCTTTCCGGCATGTATCACCGCGGAATCATCCGGAGTAAGAACAGTATATGCCACCACATACTCTTCTCTGGACTGGGCTCTTTCGGTAGGAATGTTAATCATTCTGTTTCCCTTGCCTTTTGAAAGACGGGGAAGCTCACTGACCTTAAACACCAGCATCTTACCGATATTTGAAACAATGAGACAGAGTGAATTGTCAAGGTTATCTATGCGGACAGGTTTCAGAACCCTGGCATTTTCGGTAAGATTTATAAAACTTTTACCGTTCATGGTGTAACTCAGCATGTCGGCAAATGTGCATACGAAGCCGTATCCCGCATCAGTACCGATAAGATAAAAATCGCTTTCTGATGAGCTTATTACGGTTTCAACGGTTTCACCGGCCTCAAGTCCAAGCTTGCTGGTAAGCGGCTCACCCTGACCGCGGGCAGACGGCATGGCGCTTACGTCAAGGGTGTAGGCCTTTCCCTTGCTCGAAAGAAATACGGCCGGCATGTTTGACTTGCAGAAGACGGAATCAAGATACTCATCCCCCTGTTTGTATGACAGAGATTCAGGATTATCCAGATATCCCTTGGCGGCCCTTACCCACCCCATTTTTGAAAGAACAACGGTGACCGGCTCGGCAGGCGTCAGATCCCTTTCCGAAATAACCTGTGCAACCTCTCTCTGAACAATAGGACTTCTGCGCTCATCACCATACTCTGCGGCAGTTGCTTTCAATTCCTTCTTGATAAGATTCTTAAACTTGGTAGGAGATGACAGAAGAGCACTGAGCTCGTTCTTCTGCTTTTCCAAATCTTCCTTTTCCGCAGTCAGTGCCATTTCGGAAATTCTGGCCAGCTGACGAAGTTTGGTTTCGAGTATATATTCCGCCTGCGTATCGGACAGATTAAACCTGTCCATCAGAATCTGTTTCGGCTTGTCCTCTTCCCTGATAATGCGTATAACCTCATCAATGTTCAGGAAGGCAATAAGCAGGCCGTCAATAAGATGCAGTCTGGCATTTATCTTATCAAGTCTGGTAGTTATGCGGCGTCTTACGGTGTCACATCTGAATTCAAGCCATTCACTCAGAATTTCCGGCAGCGTCTTAACTGCAGGATTGCCGTTCAGGCCAAGAATATTGATGTTTATCGAATAGGTTTTTTCAAGATCCAGTTTAGGCAGGGCAAACAGATGAGACATCATCTTATCAACGTCAACCCTGTTTGACTTAGGCACCAGAACTATTCTGCACTTGTCTGACGTTTCATCACGGATATTGCTGAGCATAGGAAGCTTTTTGGCATTCATAAGCTCTGCAATTTTCTGAACTATATCAGCCCCTCGGGTCTGATACGGGAGTGCAGTTATGATAATCTCCCCTTTTTCCACCCTGTAAACGGCTCTCATTCTGACCGTGCCGCGACCTGTCTCATAAATCTTTTTAATTTCGGAAGGAGAGGAAATAATTTCAGCTTCAGTCGGATAATCCGGACCTTTAATAAACTGCATGAGATCATCCACAGTAGCCTTCGGATTCTCCAGCATGTGAATACAGGCGGCAGTGACTTCATTAACGTTATGCGGAGGAATATTGGTTGCCATACCTACTGCAATACCTGAAGTACCGTTCAGGAGAATATGCGGAAGTCTGGCCGGAAGATACTTCGGTTCCTGCATGGAACCGTCAAAGTTTGACACGTATTCAGTACACCCCAGACCCAGTTCGGAAAGGAGCACCTCTGAAAATTTTGACAGTCTGGATTCGGTGTAACGCATGGCTGCGAAAGAATTAGGCTCGTCAGGATGTCCCCAGTTACCCTGACCGTCCACAAGCGGATAGCGGTATGAAAAATCCTGAGCCATGAGAACCATGGCTCCATAACAGGAGGAATCGCCGTGCGGATGATACTTACCCAAAACATCACCCACGGTTCTTGCGGACTTCATAAACTTGGATGTGGCACTGAGTCCGAGACGATCCATGGCGTAAATAATACGTCTCTGCACGGGCTTTAGTCCATCACTTATGTGTGGCAGTGCTCGATCCCTGATAACGGCCATGGCATAGTTAAGATATGCGGACTCCGTAAAATTTTCCAACGGGAGCTGTTCAACTCCCTCATAGCTCATTTTTTTCTCATCCATATCAGAAAAACTCTCCGTAAACTGTAATATTATACTCTAAGAATAACCATTATTCTCCACAAACTGACGGCAGAGGACATGAAATAGCCGTGCGGAAAGTATTAAAATAACCTTAAAAAAATCCAAAAAAAGAATATAATTAAGCACCTCTCCACAGGACTATGTTACTGATACCGCAATGATTACGATGAAATCACTAAAATATACTGCTTTGGCTATTATTTCTTTTATTCTTTTCCTTGTTACCGGCAACGCCCATGCAGAAAATGCCCAAACTGCCGGAACAAGCCTTCCTTTTGCGATTTTTATCGAAGCACTGCTGGAAACTCCGGAATACGATGAACGTGCGGATTACACAAAACTCAACACGACAAAGATACCTTTCTCCCAGTACATTTTTAAAAATGATTCCGTGGATAAGGTAGTGGTTCAGAAATCAACATACAGACTTTTTCTGTACCGCAAGGGAAAACTCGTAAAATCATACTACATAGCTCTTGGCGAGAATCCGAAGGGACACAAGCATTTTGAAGGAGACAAGAAAACTCCTGAAGGAACATATATTCTCGACTACATTAATCCGAATTCAAGATTCCACAAGTCATTCCACATATCATACCCAAATAAGACGGACATAGAATATGCAAAATCCATGGGGAAGAAACCTGGTGGAATGATTATGGTTCACGGACAGCCCTATGTTAAAGATAATCCGACTCCGGGTCTGCAGTCTTCAAACTGGACAAACGGCTGCATAGCACTTCTCAATGATGATATGGACGAATTCATAGAACTGGTATCTCCGGGAACCGTTATTGAAATCAAGCCGTAAGCGGAGATAAGAAGAGCTTAAATCATCAGCATAGAACGGACTACGGAGCTGAATCACGGACATTATCAGGATTCAGCCAGTGTCCTGCACCGGATTCAGCAAAAACGGCCTGATTCGGAACAAAATCTCAGCCAAGCATCTCCGCATAGCCTTCCGGATTCCACTTAAGGCATGCAAATCCCGGTTCATCATCAGGCTGATTCACCTTGAGAAGTACCACTGCAAATACATGTTCATTGCCATCATCGTCCGGCTTGGCCATGTATATTTCGGCAAAGTTATAAGCCTCAAGTTCATCACTCAGCAGGTCCTCAAGAGTTTCATCCATTTCTCCCCAGTTGTACATCGGAGGTCTTACCACTCCCTGGTAAAGAGAATCTTCCTCAACGGCTTTATTAAAACAGGCTATATCATCTTCCGTTATGTTGCCGTTCTCAAGATCAACACTTATTGACTCCTGAATGACGTTGAACGCATCTGAAACCATTCTGGATACGACAGCGTCATCCAGTTCATATACTTCATTGTTTTCCATACAAAACCTTATTCACGGCTCAAATTTAAACGAAAAACTCAGAGCCTTATCCTTTCACATTCACTTCAACAGAAAATAACAGTCTGTCGTAATACTTACATCCGAGCCACCTTCCTCAATCACATATTCAGGCAACCAACTGTCGTTCTGAATGATATTTAACGCAAAAGTCGAAATAATACTCTCATTGTGATAAAATAAAAGGTTATCTACGGCATGGTTATAGATTATTAACCATATGATAAATAAATACAACCATAGATTACGACAAACCAGTAAGCGCAAGGACCTGAAAGCCTAATCGGTCCGGATGTATCAATATAACTACCGATGAAGCGACACGGATAAACAAAATGCAGAAGACTCTCATTAATTTCCTGTTCATTACTCTGATAACGACATTTTTTCTGTTCTTTTCACACATCAGTCTGCTGGATGGTTCAACTTCAGCATTAGGGCTCGGCAGTTCAAACAATCTGTTCACCCTTGCAGTTGCTTCATGCATAATTGCTTTAGGATTCTGGAGTGTTGCGGCACGCAAGGAAATAACTCTAAATTCATCTTTCAAAATGCTGTCCCTGACTGCAGTTTTATTTACAGTGCCGGCAATATATCATTATGCAGTTCACGACAATCCTTCCCTCACACCTGCAATAGGAGCTCTCTTTTTCGGATTAACATTTTTTGCCTACTACCAGCTGTACAGAGTCGTTAATCTGAAAAAACTGCTCATTCTGCTAATTCCTGCCGGAGCGGCATTGGAGCTTCTGCTCATACATTTCAATTCTGATTTCAGCGAACATCTCTCCATTTCCGCAAATCACGTAACAGGGATCGTGTGGGGACTCACAGCTCTTATCTTTGTAGCCTCGTCAGATTATGAATCAGGAAAAATAAGAAAAATCAGCAATGTTGTATCAGCTGCTATAGCTGTAATGCTGGTTTTGGAATTATCAACGTGTTCCTCTGTTCTGACAATTTCAGCAGTATGTCTGACAACCCTCATTTCGGGGATAGCCATCTTAAAACAGGGACAGAAAACTGTTTTCGGGTTCAGCCTTTTAGTAATATCCATACTGTCAGTGGTTATAACATGCTCATCATGCATAAGCAGTACCACACATAACTTTACTGAATATTCAATGGATACCTATGCCCAGATAATCAGTCCGCATCTGGTTATCGGAACCGGATATGATACCGCAAACAGCACCATACTGCATTATCTGGTCAACAACGATCTTTTCCTCCCTTTCAAAACCGGCATAAGTACCGTATCAAAAGTTATTATAGGAGCCGGAGCAGTCGGATTTCTTGCCATATTCACGGCTCTGTTGTGGATCTACAGGAACTATTTTAAATTCTCTCCTAGAAACACTCACACCGTAAGTTCCTTCTGTGTCATCATGCCGTTACTGATCTTCGCCTTATACACCGATATATTTGAAGAATCCTACCTAATGGTTCTGTTACTTGTTTCATACTGCTGGTGTTATGACGTTGACTACGAAGACAGAACAGTCTTCTATCAGACAAAATCAAACTTCCTCGTTGGACAGCTTGCGTGGATTATTCCTTTACTGACAATAATTTTCTCTGCTACAGGAATAGCCTCATTACCGCTGATTAAGCAAGAAATCAATGACAAGGAATCTACTACCCCATACAGAACCCCCGCATACTTTAACCCGCTTGTAGGACAAATTGAATATGACGAGCTTACAACGATTAAAACAACCAAAACAATACATGATTCACACATTCTGGCACTTATTCCGGAAAGTATTGACAATCTCAGAGACAAGGAACAGTTCAGTATAAATCCGAAACTTTATGGTATATTGTCAAAGCTGGAAAAACTTTATTCCACAAATCCGAATCTGCCGGAAGAGCAGCGTAATGATTTGTCAAATCAGAGTGCCGTTCACGAAAAAATACAGCAATTTCTTGAAGCCAAATAAAAGAAGAGACCATGACTGAAAACAACGAATCAATCAAGGAACAGACCGGATACCACATCACTGATGTTACGGAAAGTGCAAACCTGCCCACCCCATTTGGAGTATTTAATATTATCGCCTTTAAGGACGAGCAGAATAAGGAACATGCCGCAGTTTACATGGGTGACATCTCCTCTGATGAACCGGTACTGGCCAGAATTCACTCAGAATGTCTGACCGGAGATACAATGTTCAGCCTTAAATGCGACTGCGGCTTCCAGCTTGAAGCTGCAATGAAGCAGATTGCAAAGGAAAAAAGAGGTGTTCTCCTGTACGTAAGACAGGAAGGCAGAGGCATAGGACTGTTTAATAAGATCAAGGCATATCACCTTCAGGATAAAGGCCTGGATACCGTTGATGCGAATCTGCATCTGGGTTTTCCGGCTGACGCAAGACACTATGAAATATGTGCTGAGATGTTCAACTATCTGAAAGTTAAATCAATTAAACTCATGACTAACAATCCACTTAAGGTTGCAGAAATGAAAAAATACAACATCAACGTGGTGGAACGTGTGGCTATTGAAGTTGGACGTAACAAGTATAACGAAAACTATCTGGACACCAAGGAAGACAGAATGGGACACCTGCTTACCCACGGCAACCACTGATAAAGAAAATGGAACTTTATATCAGTCATACCGGATTTTGAATTCATCCGTACGTAAGCGCAAATGGGCTTCGTCAATGTTTCCGTGAAAATCTCAAGTAACAGCAATGAAAAAAGCTCTCCGATTGGAGAGCTTTTAATTTATGGCCTATCCACAGGATGGGCTACGGGATCCAACTAACCTCTTCTGCCCGCAGATACAATAACAACCTTATCTTTACCGTTGTTACGCATGAATGTATACGGAGACATGGAGATGGTGGTGTGCTTACCGGCAGCTACTGAAGGATGCTTCAGGCGGAAGTTACCAAGAATTGACCAGTGCTCAACAAGATCCTTATACTCAGGCTTACTCAGATCACCCCAGTTCATGTCTGAACGTACAGACTGGTCGATATAACCGCCATCCTTCATCAGATCACGACCTGACTCATCACCGTAATAAATCTGAACCTGACCAGGAAGCATCATAAAGCTGTTAGCAGCACGCTTCTGAAGTGCAAAGTCCTTATAATCACCAAAGAAGAGTTTTGTATCGTGAGATGAAATATAAGACAGAGCATTAAACCCAGGATCACCGCTAATCATTCTGGCATACTTGGAGTAAGTATCATCAGCAGTCTTCATACACTGAGTGTAAGTCATTGATTCTTTCTGATAATCGAAATTGATAATACTTGAGAATCCGTTGTCATACCATAAATCTCTGGCCACACCGTGATCCCATACTTCACCAACCATAAAGAATGGTAAGTCATCAAGCTTCTTGGTAGGATTTTCAGCCTTCCATTCCTTTAATGCCTTAACAGCAGATTCATTCAGCTTCTTCCATGCAATTGGGTCCACATGCTTTACGGTATCACCTCTGAAACCGTCAACACCGAATTTTCTGACATAGTAAGTATGCCAGCTCACAAGATAATCCACAATCGTTGCATTAGGTAAATCTACTGCATTGGTATCCTTCTTGTGCTTTAAGAAATACGGAAGTGATACGGTCTTGGTGCTTTCAGTAAGGAAGTCAGGAAGACCGCCTACAGCCATGTCGGCATCACCGACACCAGGTTCAGGATATCCAGGTAAACCGGCTCTTACCCAATCAGGTCCCCACCACTTGTTCCAATCCTTAGACTTGGTATTTATGAAGGCGTTTACACTGCTCCAGGTACCGAACATACCTACAGGCTTAAAGTCTGAATAATCGTCAGGGAGCTGATCCTTCTTATTAACAAGTTCAGGAAGATTCAAATCCTGAAGGTCCTTAAGAGTTGGATGGCCGCCATGATTCATTACCACGTCAACAAGTACTCTTATTCCTCTCTTATGAGCTTCATCGATAAATTCCTGGAAATCGGCTTCAGAACCAAGGTTCTTGTCAATCTTGGTAAAGTCCATTGCCCAGTAACCGTGATAAGCGTAGAACGGGAATGACTGTTCAACACCGCCGCCAATGAAGCCGTGAGACTGTTCTACAATAGGAGTAACCCAGATGGCATTAATACCAAGCTTCTTAAGATAATCAAGCTTTTGAGTTATACCCTTGAAATCACCGCCATGCCATGTACCGATTTCATCCTCACCATCAAATTTTCTACCGTATGAATGGTCATTAGACTTATCTCCGTTATTAAAACGGTCGGTTAACATAAAGTAAACATTGGCATTATCCCAGCTGAATTCAGGTACCGGTATATCTTTAGCTTCTTCGAGAAGAAGAATACCTTCACTTGAAGCCGCAGGAGTCATTGTAACCTTTCCGTTCTTAACAACTGCAGTCTGGCCTGAATATGCATCCCTAACCTTAGTGCCGTTCTTCCATGCCTTAGAAACATTAGCAGTTACAGGGCCGCCATCCCACTTATCACAGTCGACAGCAGGAGGCTGACGCTTAACCTCAACCTTTCTTGTACCTCTTAAGATACTTAATGTAGGTGTGTCCTTAGTATAATTGAGAGTAAAATCGTAGGTGCTTGGAAGCAGAACCTTAAGTTCGAATTCGCCCTTGGCACAGTTTGACATTTGTGTTGCAGTACCAAAGGTAATCTTTGTATCAGCATCAGGGCCGAAGGTGGTACCACAGGTTAAACCTGCATCACCCAGCTTAATCTTATAGGTACCTTTCTCAAGTGCAACAGATGCCTTGTAAACATTATTCTTCTCATGAAGTTTAAATTCACTTGAAGAACCAGCATTTACACCGTCAACATAGATATATACGGGCTTATTATCAAGCTTACCGGTTAAAGTCGCCTGCTCCTTTACCTGTTTTGCAACAGGGCCCTGACCTACAGAATTGTCACTGTTACAGCCGTAAACTCCGACAGAAACTGCCAGAGCCAGAGTTGATAACAAAAATTTGTTCATAAATAATCCTTAGATACACCAGTCAGTATAGAAAAAGACAGTTAATAATTAGATAGAAAAGATTGTAAATGATTATATAGTATTAGTCTGTTTTATTAAATATAAACAGTGATTAATAACAAAAAACCACCCGAAGGTGGTTTTTTAAAGAAAAGGATTTAATTAGAGTCTGTACTTAACTTCAGGCTCGATTTCAGCCTCTGGCCAGTTCTCGATGCGCATACCGAGTGAAAGTCCTTCACGTGAAAGAACATCCTTAATTTCAGAAAGAGACTTCTTACCAAGATTTGGAGTTCTCAACAATTCAACTTCAGTGCGCTGTACAAGGTCACCAATGAGCTTAATACCTTCAGCCTTGAGACAGTTTGCAGAACGAACGGTAAGTTCAAGCTCTTCAACAGGCTTAAGAAGCTGAGGATTAATCTTAGGCTCATTATCTTCTTCAACAACAGGTTCACTGAATGAGCTGATGTTGATGAAAGCATCAAGCTGTTCATGGAAAATTGTAGCAGCATGCTTAAGAGAATCTTCAGGGGTAATGGTGCCGTCGGTTTCCAGACTGATTACCAGACTCTCAAGCTGTCTGCCTTCATTATTTTCGTATGGTTCAACCTTATATGCCACATTCTTAACAGGGCTGTATGTAGCATCAACAAGTAATCTTCCTTCACCGTGATCTCTGTGATCCTCGGTGTGGTTAGCTGAACGTAAATCTGCTCTGTCAAAACCTCTGCCTCTGTCCACATAAATTTCCATGATGAATGGTACTGAACGATGTGTAATGTGACAGATCTCAAGTTCAGGGTTCAAAATTCTGACACCAGTTGGACAATAGATGTCACCGGCAGTGATTGGACCAACATAATCACTCTTAAAAGAATGAGTATCTTCAGAAGAAATTTCAGGGTCATTCACATGTAAAGAAAGCACTGCTTCATTCATAGTGGTATTTTCGATCTCTACCGCAATCTTCTTAAGATTGAGAAGTAACACCAGAATGTCTTCCTGTAAGCCTTCCTTGGTAGTATATTCATGATCAACACCCTTGATTTTAACGGCATTGATAGCACAACCAGGCATAGATGATAATAATATTCTTCTTAAGGCGTTACCTAAAGTAAGACCGAAATTTTGTTCAAACGGTTCAAGTCTAATAATTGATTGAGTCTGAGAGATTTTTTCAATATTAGCCTGCTGCGGTCTAAAAGTATCAGTTGAGAAGTTCAAGTTTGATTCCTCATTTGACAGAATATACAATCTGTATAAAATTTAACAATTGCCAAAAGCAAAAAATGATCGTTTTATTATATACAGTGCATAATAAAAGTCAAGCTAAAAAAAGATAAAAAGACCCCGCTTTCACGAGGTCTATTTTATTACTTAAATAGTAATTTAAGCTTCTGCAGTTTCAGCAACTTCAGCAGGCTTCTGATCAACTAAGCTGATGTAAGCCATCTGAGTCATGTCACCTGGACGTAAACCACACTTTAAAATGCGGGTGTAACCACCGTTACGTTCGAGACAACGCTTACCAATGTCGTTGAAAAGCTTGGTAACGATATCTCTATCGCGGGTACGTGCAAACACTAAACGACGATTAGCAACACTGTCTACCTTAGCAATAGTGATAAGACGTTCAGCAACACGACGTAATTCCTTTGCCTTAGGTAAAGTAGTCTTAATAGTTTCTTCTCTGAATAAGGCTACAGCTAAAGCACGGAATAATGCAGCACGGCTGCTGCTATTGCGGTTCAACTGACGACCGCTCATACGATGACGCATGATATCTTCCTTATAAAATAAATGTTGTTATGACTTAGAACCTTGAGACAACTCAGCAGGAGGCCAGTTATCAAGACGCATACCTAAGGACAAGCCGCGCTGAGCAAGAACATCCTTAATTTCGGTAAGAGATTTTCTACCGAGGTTCGGAGTCTTTAAGAGCTCAACTTCAGTACGCTGAACCAAGTCACCAATATACTGTATACTTTCAGCCTTTAAGCAGTTAGCAGAACGAACTGTTAACTCGAGATCATCAACGGACTTAAGAAGTACCGGATCCGGAGCAGGAACATGAGTCTGCTCTACAGGGCTTACTGTCTTAACAGCATCTAAATCCACAAAAGAATATAGTTGTTCACGAAGGATACTTGCACCTAAATGAATAGCCTGTTCTGGATCTAACACACCGTTAGTTACAATATCAAGCACCAATTTATCCAATTCAGTTCTCTGTTCAACACGTGCTGAATCAACTTCATAAGATAAATATTTAACGGGACTGAAACTTGCGTCTAACATAATGTTGTTGTCTTCATCAAAGCCTGGCTTTCTGCCCTGCATATTAGCAGGTAAAAAACCTACGTTGCGCACAACCTTCATCTTCATCTGAATGTTAGATTTAGCATCCTTAAGGTGACAAAGTACGTGATCCTTATTAAAGATGGTTACCTTATCACTGAGGATATCGCCTGCGCAGACGGGACCGGCTCCAGACTTGGACAATTCTATATCGACTTCATTTTCTGCATCATCTAATATATTTACTGCTATGCCTTTAACGTTCAATAACAGTTCAAGAACATCTTCCTGAATATCTGACTTTGCACTATATTCATGCGCAACACCATCGATGATTACATCGGTAATTGCACAACCAGGAACAGACATTAATAGACAACGACGCAAAGCCTGACCCAATGTATTGCCAAAACCACGTTCCAGAGGTTCGAGAACTACGTTCGCATGGTTTGGAGCAATTGGTTCTATTGCAACCTGTCTTGGTTTTAAAAAGTCTTTTACAGAGCCCAAAATTATTCCCTCGTTTAGAGACTAAATTACTTAGAGTAAAGTTCGATGATAAGCTGTTCCTGAATATCAGCAGGTAAATCTGAACGTTCTGGAACGCGTACATACTTACCCTTCATGTTATCAGCGTCTACTTCTACCCAGCTGATTGGTTCGCTGGCCTTAGCTAAATCAAGAGCAACCTTGATACGTTCCTGATTCTTAGCCTTTTCACGGATAACAATTTCTGAACCTGCAGAAACCTGGAATGAAGGGATGTTTACAACCTTACCGTCAACCATGATAGCCTTGTGGCTAACAAGCTGTCTTGCTTCAGCTCTGGTAGAACCAAAACCCATTCTGTAAACTACGTTATCAAGACGGGATTCAAGAAGCTTAAGAAGGTTTTCACCGGTGTTACCGTTTAAGCGAGAAGCCTTCTTGTAGTAGTTTCTGAACTGACGTTCTAAAACACCGTAAATACGACGAACTTTCTGCTTTTCACGTAACTGAAGACCGTATTCAGAAGTACGAGGTCTGTTTTCCCAATGCTGACCAGGAAGCTTTCTTGATCTTTCGCCACGAGAAGCAAAAGCCTTAACACCTGACTTGAGGAAAAGGTCGGTACCTTCTCTACGGCTTAATTTAATAGATGGTCCAATATATCTTGCCATTTTAATACTCCATTATGCAAAGAAGGTACTACACACGACGCTTCTTCGGTGGACGACAGCCGTTGTGTGGAATTGGGGTTACGTCAGTGATATTGGTAATCTTATAACCAATAGCATTGAGAGCACGAATTGAAGATTCGCGACCAGGACCTGGGCCCTTTACGTTTACTTCAAGATTCTTAACGCCGTATTCCTTGGCTGCTTCACCAGCACGTTCAGCTGCTACCTGAGCAGCATATGGAGTGGACTTACGGGAACCACGGAAACCAGAACCACCAGAAGTAGCCCATGAAAGAGCATTACCCTGACGGTCAGTAATAGTAATAATTGTATTGTTAAAAGAAGCGTGAATATGAGCTACGCCATCTGCTACCTGCTTCTTTACGCGCTTACGAGCACGAGCATTAGTGCTGTGAGATGCTTTAACCATTATATTAACCTCGCTTACTTCTTAATTGCCTTGCGCGGACCCTTACGAGTACGAGCATTAGTCTTAGTACGCTGACCATTTACTGGTAAGCCCTTACGATGACGAAGACCACGGTAACAACCAAGATCCATAAGACGCTTAATGTTTAAAGTAATTTCACGACGAAGGTCACCTTCAACAGTGTACTTAGCAACCTGTTCACGAACTTTATCTAATACAGATTCATCTAAATCTTTAATTTTAACGTCTTCTCTGATCTGAGCATCAGCACAAATCTTCTTAGCGGTGGTAGCACCGATACCGTAGATGTACTGAAGTGCAATAACAGCATGCTTCTGATCAGGAACGTTAATACCAGCTATACGGGCCACTATAAACTCCTAATATGTAAGTTATAAAAAATAGCCTCCGCAAAGCCCGTTAGGATACGCGGGGGCCGACTAGTGCACAATAAAAAACTGCAGTCACAGATTATACATGACATGCAGTTTTTTTGCAAACAAATAATTGAGTAAAAAATATTAACCCTGACGCTGCTTATGCTTAGGATCGGTACAAATTACTCTAACAACACCACCACGCTTGATGATCTTGCAGTGACGGCAAATCTTTTTAACTGAAGCACCAACTTTCATGACATACTCCTGTTTGGACTAACGTCCATAATTTAACAAATTCGCTTTCTTTAGCACATCGCCATAAAGAACCTTTGCCTTATGACTCTGGTATTGTGCGATTAAATCCATTGTTACCACAACAATGATCAGCAATGAAGTACCACCGAAATAAAACTGAACGTTAAACCAGCTCATCAACATCTGAGGAACAAGACAAACAAAGCACATATAAAGGGCACCGGCAAGAGTTAATCTTGTCATTACCTTGTCGATGTGTTTAGCTGTCTGCTCACCAGGTCTGATACCGGAAATAAGAGCACCGCCCTTTCTCAGATTATCTGCAATCTCACGAGGATTAAACACCATCGCAGTATAGAAGAAGCAGAAGAACATGATCGCAACTGCATAAAGAATTTCATACAGCGGCTGACCAGGAGAAAGAAGCATAGATATTTCCTGGAATGTATTTACCAAGACTCCCTGCTCTGAATCACCAGAACCTAACCATGAAGCAATAGTCGCAGGGAACATAATGATGCTTGATGCGAAAATTGCAGGTATAACACCTGACATGTTAAGCTTTAACGGTAAATGACTTGCAGGCGGTTCATAAATACGGTTACCACTCTGTCTTTTCGCATAGTTAATAGGTATTCTACGCTGACCAAGTTCGACAAACACTACAAAGGTTGTTACAGCAACTACAACAGCAGCAATGATAATGATGCTGATTAACTGTAAATCACCTTGGCGTTGCTGCTCAAACGTAACACCAACAGCGCGAGGAAGACCGGCAACAATACCGGCAAAAATCAGTAATGAAATACCATTACCAATACCACGCTCAGTGATTTGTTCACCTAACCACATAAGGAACAGGGTTCCTGTAGTCAGGCTCAATGTCGCAACAACATAGAATTGAAAGCTAGGATTATCAACAAGACCAGGCATCATTCTTGGTAAACCGTAAGCGATACCTGATGCTTGAACCAATCCCAATAGCAAAGTTCCCCAACGGGTATACTTTGTCAATGTTCGTCTTCCGGATTCACCTTCTTTCTTTAATTCAGCCAATTGAGGTACCATGACCGACATCAGCTGAATTATGATTGAAGCTGAAATATAAGGCATAATGCCTAAGGCTAAAATGGACGCACGCTCTAATGCACCGCCGGAAAACATGTTAAACATTCCCATAACATTACCGCTCTGGGAATTAAACATTTCACGGAGTACATCAGCATTAACACCAGGAACAGGAACGTATGAACCAAAACGGAAAACTAACAATCCGATAATAACGAACCAAATTCTCTGCTTAAGTTCACTGGTTTCCTTCTGAACTTGACCTGGTTTTGCTACCATTTTTTAATCCTTATTCTTCTACCTTACCACCGGCAGCTTCGATAGCAGCCTTAGCGCCCTGAGTTACCTTAAGACCCTTAACTACTACAGCCTTGCTTAACTTAGCTTCCTTAGAAAGAATAATCTTAACATTTTCGAACTTGTGACCGATAATGTCAGCTTTCTTTAAGGATAAAAGATCAACTACATCGCCTTCAACCTTGTTTAATTCGTTGAGAGGAACTTCAGTAGTAACCTGAGCCAGTCTTGAGAAGAAACCGAACTTAGGTAAACGGATCTTAATTGGCATCTGACCGCCTTCAAATCCTGGTCTAGTACCGCCACTCTTACGAGCGCCAGCACCCTTAATACCACGACGACAGGTCTTACCAACACCAGAACCCATACCACGGCCAACTCTTACCTTAGGCTTCTTAGAACCTTCACCAGGCTTTAAAGAATCTAATGTTAATTTCTTTTCCATAATTATTCTTCCACCTTCACCATGTAATACACAGTAGCAACCATACCACGAATCTGTGGATTATCTGGAAGAGTTACAGTGTGACCAATATGACGAAGCTTAAGAGCACGTAAAGTAGCTACGTGATTAGGCTTACGACCAATAGCACTCTTAGTTTGGGTAACTTTAATAGTCTTCTCAGCCATTTTTTACTCCAAAATATCTTCAAGTGTTAAACCACGCTTAGCACATACAGCAGCTGGTGACTTCATTGAGTTTAAAGCTGCTACAGTTGCTCTTACAACGTTACCAGGGTTAGTTGAACCGTATGCCTTTGCAAGCACGTTCTTAACACCGGCAACTTCCAGTACAGCACGCATAGCACCACCAGCGATAATACCAGTACCTTCTGAAGCAGGCTTCATAAATACGGTAGAACCGGCATGGGTACCCTTAACTTCGTGGAATAAAGTACCGTTGTTGAGTTCAACCTTGTTTTCAGCGATATTAGCCTTAGCCTGGTCCATAGCCTTAGCAATAGCAGCTGGAACTTCAGATGCCTTGCCGTAACCGTAACCAACACGACCATTGCCATCGCCAACAACAGTTAAAGCAGTGAATGAGAAAATTCGACCACCCTTAACAACCTTTGCTACACGATTAACTGCAACTAATTTTTCCTGCAGTTCGTTAGTCTGAGATTCATTTCTAGCCATTCTCATTCACCTTAGAACTTAAGACCAGCTTCACGAGCGCCGTCAGCAAGAGCTGCTACACGACCATGATACTGGAAACCTGAACGATCGAAAGAAACAGTGGTAACATCCTTAGCAACTGCACGTTCACCAACAACTTTGCCGATTAACTTCGCAGCTTCAACATTACCAGTGTACTTAACCTGCTTAGCAAGCTCTTTTTCAAGAGTTGAAGCACATACAACTACGTTACCGTTGTTGTCAATTACCTGAGCGTAAATATGACGCGGAGTACGATAAACAACTAGGCGTGTAGCACCCAATTCATGCATCTTAGCACGAGCTTTCTTAGCTCTGCGAAGACGAGATAAATTCTTATCCATTGCTTATTCCTACTTCTTCTTAACTTCTTTAATATGTACAACTTCGTCTGCGTAACGAACGCCCTTACCCTTATAAGGTTCTGGCTTACGATAAGCACGAAGGTTTGCAGCAACCTGGCCAACAAGAGCCTTGTCAACGCCCTTAACAACAATTTCAGTCTGAGAAGGAGTTTCAATGGTGATTCCTTCTGGTACTTCATAGTTGATTGGGTGAGAATAACCTAATTCAAGGTTTAAAACTTTGCCCTTGGCCTGAGCACGATAACCTACACCGATTAAGGTGAGTTTACGTTCAAAGCCCTTCTCAACACCCTTTACCATGTTTGCAACATTAGCACGAGCGGTACCTGACTGTGCATTTGCTTCGAGAGAATCATCAACAGGAGCAAAAGTGATAGCACCATCATTAACTGCTACTTTTACTAAAGAATTAATCTTAGTACTTAATGAAGCAGACTTACCTTTAACGGTGATGTCGTTACCGTTAAGAGATACTTCAATACCTGCAGGGATAACTACAGGAGATTTAGCAACACGAGACATTGTTTACTCCTTAAGCTACGTAGCAAATAACTTCACCACCGATGCCCAGTTTACGAGCAGCACGGTCAGTCATAAGCCCTTTAGAGGTAGAAATTACAGCAATACCTAAACCATTCTGAATCTTTGGAAGATCTGAACAGCTCTTGTAGATACGAAGACCAGGACGTGAAACACGCTTGATCATTTCAACTACAGGCTTGCCTTGGAAATATTTAAGGCTGATTTCAAGAACTTTCTTTTCATCGCCAGAAACAGAAAAATCTGCAATATAGCCTTCTTTCTTAAGCAGATCAACAATTGCAACTTTCTGCTTTGAAGAAGGTAAACTAATCGTAACCTTACCGGAAGCCTGGCCGTTACGAATACGAGTCAATAAATCCGAAATTGGATCCTGCATACTCATAAGTCAATCTCCTAGAATTACCAGCTGGCCTTTTTAAGACCAGGAATTTCACCCTTCATCATGTGTTCACGAACCATGATACGGGACATACCAAACTTACGTAAATAGCCATGTGGACGACCAGTGATGCTGCAACGGTTACGCTGACGGATAACACTGGAATCACGTGGAAGTGACTGAAGCTTTAAAACAGCAGCCCACTTTTCTTCATCGCTTGCGGTAACGCTAGAGATAATAGCCTTAAGTTCCTGACGCTTTTGAAAATACTTCTTAGCAAGGAGTTCGCGCTTCTTTTCGCGCATTAACATTGATGTTTTAGCCATAACTAATAATCCTTACTTACGGAATGGGAAATTAAAAGCAGTTAAGAGTGCTCTTGCTTCGTCATCAGTCTTAGCAGAAGTAGTGATGGTGATATCCATACCACGAATTGCGTCAACCTTATCGAAATCAATTTCAGGGAAAATGATCTGTTCACGAACACCCATTGAGTAATTACCACGACCGTCGAAAGACTTGGCATTAACACCACGGAAGTCACGGATACGAGGCATAGCGATGGAAATTAATCTTTCAAGGAATTCCCACATACGTTCGCCACGTAAAGTAACCTTACAACCGATCGGATAGCCTTCACGAATCTTAAAGCCCGCTACAGATTTGCGAACCTTGGTGATTAAAGGCTTCTGACCAGAAATAGCGGTTAAATCCTTAACAGCATTTTCTAAAACCTTCTTATCGTCCACGGCTTCACCGACACCCATGTTGAGGGTTATCTTTTCAATCCTAGGGACTTGCATGACAGTCTTGTAACCAAACTGTTCAGTTAAAGTCTTGATCACTTCTTGTCTATAAATATCATGCAGTTTCGCCATTGTAAACTCCAATTATTTAACAAGTTCATTATTAGACTTAAAGAATCTAACTTTCTTAGAATCCTCAAATCTGAAACCAACGCGATCTGCCTTCTGAGTAGAAGGATTATAAATCGCAACATTAGATACATCGATAGGTGCTTCTTTAGTAACAATACCACCTTCGATACCATAAGCTGGGTTAGGCTTGATGTGTCTCTTAACGAGGTTAACACCTTCAACAACAACCTTATGTTCAGCAGTTAATACCTTAACTACCTTACCGGTCTTCTTCTTGTCCTTACCAGCGATAACAATTACTTCGTCATTCAGACGGATTTTGCTTGCCATATTTCGACCCTCTATTAAAGAACTTCAGGTGCCAGTGAAACGATCTTCATGAAACGTTCAGTACGTAATTCACGAGTTACTGGTCCAAAAATACGAGTTCCAATCGGCTGATACTGACCGTTAAGGAGAACAGCCGCATTGCGGTCAAAACGAATGACAGAACCATCCTGACGGCGAACGCCTTTCTTAGTGCGAACAACAACTGCGTTAACTACGTCACCCTTCTTTACCTTTCCGCGAGGAATTGCTTCCTTAACAGAAACCTTGATAACGTCACCAACACTGGCGTAACGACGATGTGAACCACCAAGAACCTTAATACACATTACACTACGAGCGCCTGAGTTATCAGCGACATCTAGCATACTCTGCATCTGGATCATGATTATGCTCCGTTATAATAATAAAAATAAAAACAAAATTACATCTCAATACAATGAAATGGTGCGTTATAGTAACATAAAAATTAAAAAAGATTAAGGATTTTTTTGATCTAAATTCAATTATTTCTTAAATTGAATTTAATGAAGCAATATTTCGGAGATACAGGCCGATCAGTCAGTCCGGAGATATCTGAAGAGGACATAAAAAAAGGGAAGCAAGCTTCCCTTTTGACATAACTAAAAGTTAATATTAGTTGTTTTCAACAACGCGAACTAAAGTCCAAGAGATGGTCTTGGAAATAGGACGACATTCCTTGATTTCAACGATATCGCCTTCTTTAGCTACATTGTTTTCATCCTGAACATGAAGCTTGGTAGTACGCTTAACGATCTTACCATAAATAGGGTGCTTAACTTTACGTTCAATAGCAACTACAATGGCTTTATCCATCTTGTCGCTAACAACACGACCCTGCTTTAAACGAGAAATTTCGCTCATTACTCACCATCCTTCTTTGAAGATAACTGTGCTAACACAAACTTAACACGAGCGATGTCACGACGAGTCTTCTTTAAAACTGAAACGTCCTTAAGAGAACCGGTCTTTAACATAAGCTTCTGGTTAAACTGCTGACGCAATAAGTTGGCTAACTCAGTATTGAGTTCTTCAACACTCTTATTATTAAGTTCACTTACAAACATTATAATACCGCCTTAGTTACAAAAGTGGTCTGAACAGAGAGCTTAGCAGCAGCAAGTTCGAATGCATGACGGGCTAAATCTTCAGGAATTCCACCGAGTTCGAATAAAATCTTACCTGGCTGAATTGGACATACCCAGTATTCTACACTACCCTTACCTTTACCCATACGAACACCGAGAGCCTTTTCAGTAATTGGCTTATCAGGGAATACACGGATAAAGATCTGACCCTTACGCTGAATAGCACGAGTGAATGCTCTACGAGCAGCTTCGATTTCACGTGCAGTAATCTGACCACGGGTTACGGCCTTAAGACCAAAATCGCCGAATGCAACGGTACCACCTGCATAGGCAAGACCGCGGTTACGACTCTTCTGAGTCTTACGGTATTTAGTACGCTTTGGTTGTAACATAATCGATCTCCTTACTTAGCAGCCTGATTTCTAGCGTTAGGACGCTTGTTGAAATTCTTTGAAGGCTTCTTTTCTGGCTGAGCTTCAGCTTCAAGCGGTAAACCGCCTAAAATTTCACCCTTGAAAATCCATACCTTAACACCGATAACACCGTAGGTGGTATTAGCTTCAGATACAGAATAATCAATATCAGCACGAAGAGTGTGTAATGGTACACGACCTTCACGTAACCATTCAGAACGAGCGATTTCTGCGCCGCCTAAACGACCGCTGGTTTCAATCTTGATACCCTTGGCACCAGCCTTCATAGCAAGCTGGATAGCCTTCTTCATAGCCTTACGGAACATAACACGATGTTCGAGCTGTGAAGCGATATTATCAGCAACAAGCTTAGCGTCTAATTCAGGGGTTCTTACTTCCATTACCTTAACAGAAGCGCCAACACCTGCAATCTTGCTAACCTGAGCGCGGATCTTTTCAAGATTTGCACCCTTTTCACCATATACAGCCTTTGGCTTACTGGTGTAGATGGTTACAGCGATGCTCTTTGCCGGTCTGTCGATAACGATACGTGATACAGAAGCGTTCTTTAATTCCTTAGAAATGTAATCACGAACCTGATAATCACAGAAGAGATTATCTGCGAAATCAGCAGTGCTTGCATACCAAGTAGAATTGAACTGCTTAGTAATACCTAAACGAATACCATTTGGATTAACTTTCTGGCCCATTCCTTACTCCTTACGCCTTAGCTGCCACAACAACGGTGATGTGGGAGGTACGCTTGGTGATACGGTCAGCACGACCTTTAGCACGAGCGCGGATACGCTTGAGTGAAGGACCTTCGTCAACCATAATCTGTGAAACATACAATGAATCAACATCTAAACCAACGTTGTGTTCAGCGTTAGCAATAGCTGATTTCAAAACCTTTAAAATGATAGCTGCGGACTTTCTTGGGCTAAACTGTAAAGTATAAACAGCCTGAGCCGCAGGTAAACCGCGTACTTGGTTAGCTACTAAACGTGCTTTCTGAGCTGAAGTACGGGCATTCTTATGTATAGCGATAGCTTCCATTTAATAACTCCTTACTTACCTGCTTTATCAGCAGCGTGACCTTTGAAAGTACGAGTTGGGGCAAATTCACCCAACTTGTGACCAACCATTTCGTCAGAAACATATACAGGTACATGCTGACGACCATTATGGACAGCGATGGTCATCCCAATCATTGAAGGGATAATTATTGAACGACGAGACCAAGTCTTGATTGGCTTCTTATCATTGCTTTCCACCGCTTTCTCTACCTTCTGCAGCAAGTGTTGGTCAATAAAAGGACCTTTCTTGAGCGAACGTGGCATGGTAATACCTCTTATCTAAAATTACTTATCACGACGACGAACGATGTACTTATCAGTACGCTTATTCTTGCGGGTCTTATAGCCCTTACATAAGGTACCCCAAGGAGATCTTGGCTGAATACCCTTGTTACGGCCTTCACCACCACCATGTGGATGGTCGATTGGGTTCATAGACATACCGCGAACAGTAGGACGAACGCCTAACCAACGCTTAGCACCGGCCTTACCTAACTGACGAAGCATGTGTTCTGAATTACCTACTTCACCGATGGTAGCACGACCGTCTGCTAATACGCGACGCATTTCACCAGAACGCATACGTAAGGTTACATAGTCACCTTCACGAGCGAGGATCTGGCAGAAAGCACCGGCTGAACGTGCAAACTGAGCACCCTTACCAGGATAAAGTTCAACTGAGTGAACGTTAGTACCAACTGGAATGTTGCGTAATGGAAGAGTATTACCAACCTTGATAGATGCATGAACACCTGATTCAACAACATCACCAGCCTTTAAGCCCTTAGGAGCTAAAATGTAGCTGCGAACACCGTCTGCATAGCAGATGAGTGCAATGTGTGAACTGCGGTTTGGATCGTATTCAATACGTTCAACCTTAGCAGGGATACCATCCTTAACGCGCTTGAAATCGATAATACGATAACGCTGCTTATGACCACCACCGATATGACGGGTAGTAATACGACCGTAGTTGTTACGACCGCCGGTCTTACGCTTTTCTTCAACTAAACCAGCAAATGGAGCGCCCTTGTAAAGGTCAGGAGTCACAATCTTAACAACGTGACGGCGACCTGGAGATGTTGGTTTGCAATTTACAATTGCCATTTTATCTTACTCCTATTCAGCCTGACTACCTAAAAAATCGACAGTCTGACCAGGCATTAAGGTTACATAAGCCTTCTTCCAGTCCTGACGACGACCTAAACGCTGACCAGTGCGCTTTACCTTACCCTGGTAGTTAATAGTGTTAACAGCCTTAACCTTCACACCCAGAACTTTTTCAAAAGCCTGTTTGATTTCTGGCTTAGTGGCATCACTTACAACAGCAACAGTTACAACATTGTTGTTCTGTGCAATAGTATTGGTCTTTTCAGTTACCAATGGGCTCTTAATGATATTATAAAGACGAGAACTAATCATTATGCTAATAACTCCTCAATCTTCTTAACTGCAGCAGAAGTTACTAATACCTTGTCGTGAGAGATAAGGCTTACTGGGTTGAAACCAGCACCCTGTACGCTGCAAACGTCTACCTTGTAGAGGTTACGAGCAGACAGAGCTAACTTTTCTTCAAAATCTGGAGTTACGATTAATACATCCTTGAGAGATAATTCGTTAAGCTTGCTAACGAGAGCCTTGGTCTTGATTTCTTCAACAGCGAAATCTTCAACTACAACTAAACGATCCTGACGAACTAATTCACTGAGGATGCTGCGAATAGCAACACGGTACATCTTGCGATTTACCTTCTGTTCCCAGTTCTGTGGCTGTGCTGCAAAAACCTTAGCACCGCCTCTCCATAATGGAGAACGGATTGAACCAGCACGTGCTCTACCAGTACCCTTCTGACGGAATGGCTTCTTACCGCCGCCTGATACTTCTGAGCGGGTTAACTGAGCCTTTGAACCCTGACGGGCAAAGTTCATGTAAGCTACTACAACCTGATGAACAAGCGCTTCGTTGTATTCACGACCGAAGGTTGTTTCAGAAACCTGAAGTGGGCTTGAGCCTACCATCTTTAATTCCATGATTATCCCCTCGCTTACGCTTTAACACTTGGCTTAACAACAACAGTACCGTTGATAGCACCTGGAACAGCACCCTTAACTAAAAGAGCATTACGTTCAGCATCAACACGTACAACCTCAAGAGCCTGAACGGTAACCTTAACATTACCTAAGTGACCGCACATACGCTTGCCCTTGAATACACGACCAGGAGTCTGATTCTGACCGGTTGAACCAGGAACACGGTGAGAACGTGAATTACCGTGAGTCATATCCTGAGTACGGAAATTCCAGCGCTTAACTGAACCTGCGAAACCTTTACCCTTAGAGGTACCGGTTACGTCAACCTTCTTAACTTCGTTGAATAATTCAACCTTAACTTCTGAACCTACAGAATAGTTAGCAATATCAGCGTCGTCGATACGGAATTCCCATAAACCGCGACCGGCTTCAACACCAGCCTTGGCAAAATGACCGGCTTCAGGCTTAGTCAGACGGCTAGCCTTCTTAGAACCGGTGGTTACCTGAATAGCAGTATAGCCATCGGTATCCTTGGTTTTGATCTGAGTTACGCGATTTGCTTCAACTTCAATAACAGTCACAGGAATTGACTTACCATCTTGTTCGAAGATGCGGGTCATACCAACCTTGCGACCAATTACGCCAATTGACATTATTTATCCCCTCATTAACCCAAGCTAATCTGAACATCAACACCTGCAGCCAAGTCAAGACGCATTAAAGCATCAACAGTCTTGTCAGTGTGTTCAACGATATCCACAAGACGCTTGTGGGTGCGAATTTCGTACTGATCACGCGCATCTTTGTTTACGTGTGGAGAAATCAGTACAGTAAAACGTTCCTTACGAGTAGGAAGTGGAATTGGACCACGCACCTGTGCACCAGAACGCTTTGCAGTTTCAACAATTTCCGCAGTTGACTTGTCGATTAATCTATGATCGAAAGCCTTTAAGCGAATACGAATTCTTTGGTTTGGCATATTACCAGAGCTCCAAATGGAAAAAGAACAAAAAAGACAAATCCGCCGTCTCGCCACGTTTTTCATCACAGGCAAGAGGAGATAGTCCAAACTAAATAAATCCCTAAAAATCTTAGGGTGTAAATGCTTAAGAGCATTGCTCGTAAAAGAGCTATGTAATTATAGTTAATTTATACATAAATGCAAGAAAAATGTGATCTTTTTTGCTTTTCGTAAAATAAACCCCGAATGAAACCATCCGGGGTTTATGAATTTATGTAAGAAGCTTCCTGTCTGCCTTTATCTTCCGGCAAGTTCACCCTTCATGTAATCAACTGCGGATCTAATCTGATCAAGAGAAACACCGCCCTTTGCACAGCGCTTCTTAAGAATTGATTCAATGGTAAGAATAGGATAAACGTCGTCGGAGATTCTTTCATTAAACTGCTGGAATTCAGCAACTGAAAGATCTTCCAGAGGCTTTCCCTGCTTGATTGCATAGACAACAGCCTCACCTACGATATGGTGAGCTTCGCGGAACGGAATTCCCTTGGATACAAGATAGTCCGCCAGCTCAGTAGCATTAGAATATCCGCCCTTTGCAGCAGCAAGGGTTCTTTCCTTATTAACCTTAATATCCTCAAATACCAGACATGCCATGTCGAGACAGTCATGCCATGTGTCGAGAGCATCAAAGAGACCTTCCTTATCTTCCTGCATATCCTTGTTGTATGCCAGTGGAAGTCCTTTAAGGGTTGTCAGCATTCCCATCAATGAACCGATTACGCGACCGCTCTTGCCTCTGATAAGTTCGCATGCGTCAGGGTTCTTTTTCTGAGGCATGAGGGATGAACCGCTTGTCACTCTGTCGGACAGTTCAAGGAAACCAGACTCTCCGCTGTTGTAGAAAATGATATCCTCAGCCATTCTTGCCAGATGAACCATGGAGATGGATGAACAGCTAAGAAGCTCAAGTACATGGTCTCTGTCTGATACGCTGTCAAGGCTGTTACGGGTGGCTCTGGTAAATCCAAGATCTTTTGCAAGAGCTTCACGATCTATCGGGTAAGCGGTACCGGCAAGAGCCGCACTCCCAAGTGGGCAGGTATTCAGAAGTTCGAGACAGTTTTTAAGTCTTCTGTAGTCTCTGTCGAACATTTCAACATAAGCCATTGCCCAGTGGCCAAATGTTACAGGCTGAGCTCTCTGAAGATGCGTATACCCCGGAATAACGGTGTCAACATTCTTGTCCGCAAAATCAACAAGTGTTTTTTCAAGTCCGGTAATAGAGTTCAGAAGTATCGCTACCTGAGCTCTGCACCACAACTTAAGATCGGTAGCCACCTGGTCATTTCTGCTGCGACCGGTATGCAGTTTCTTACCAAGGTCACCAACCTTTTCAATCAGACGTGCTTCAACGTATGAGTGAATGTCTTCATACCCTGCATGGGCAATGGAATGAGGATCCTTTTCAACATCTGCCAGAAGTTCGTTCAACGCCTTAAGCAGTCTGTCCAGTTCTTCAGATGAAATAATTCCAACTGAAGCAATGGCTTTAGCCCAACCGATAGAACCTTCAATATCTTCCTTTGCCATACGGTAATCGAAGATTAAAGAATCATTAAAAGATTTAAATCTAGCATCCGCTTCCTGTGTAAAGCGACCACCCCAAAGAGCCATAATTATCTACCTCACTTAATTTTTCAGCCATTATATATTATTTAAGCGTCATTTCACAAAATAAAACAGCATATTTACACGGTCCTGCGAATTATCGCCTTTACCTGAAATCCGTATTAAACGCAAAAGAGGTGCATCCGTTATGAATACACCTCTTTAATCTATTTGCCGGTAATCAGCTGTTTTTCAAACAGATGACAGCTTAATTACTTCTTGTTAGCTGCATTGATTGCACGAATGCGGGCAGGTAATGAATAGAGCTTAATAAAGCCTTCTGCATCAGCCTGGTTATACACTTCGTCTTCACCGAAGGTACAGAAATCAACGTTGAAGAGACTGTGATCTGATTTCTTCTGGATTGCAGTTACAGAACCCTTATAAAGCTTAAGAACTACTTCACCGCTGCAAACTTCGGCGATGTTGTTAGCTGAAGCAAGAATAGCATCACAGAGCGGAGTAAACCAACGGCCATCGTATACGAGCTGTGCAAAATCTTCGCTGAGCTTGTTCTTGAATGATCTTAAGGTCTTGTCGAGAACGAGTTCATCGATAGCACGCAGAGCTGCGAGCATAACTGTTCCGCCTGGGGTTTCATAGCAACCGCGTGACTTCATGCCAACCAGTCTGTTTTCGGTAATGTCAACACGACCTACACCGTGACGGGCAGCGATATCATTAAGGGTTGCGAGGCAGTTATATGCTGACATTTCCTTACCGTTAACAGCAACGATTTCGCCCTTTTCAATCTTAACTGATACTTCTTCAGGAGTATTAGGAGCATCTTCAGGCTTGGTAGTCCAGGTCCATACGGCATCGGTAGCCTTGTTCCAGGTATCTTCCAGTTCACCGCCTTCGGTAGAGATGTGCCATGCGTTTGCATCACGGCTGTAAATCTTCTTTAAGGTAGCCTTGCAAGGGATGTTGCGAACGCTTAAGTAGTTTAAGAGTTCTTCACGTGAACGCATCTTCCAGATACGCCATGGAGCAATAACCTTGAGCTGAGGAGCGAGAGCTGCAACGGCACTTTCAAAGCGAACCTGGTCATTACCCTTACCGGTACAACCGTGAGCAATAGCATCAGCACCTTCTGCAAGAGCTACTTCAACAAGAGCCTTTGCGATTACAGGACGAGCCATTGAAGTACCTAAAAGGTAGGTACCTTCATAAACGGCACCGGTCTTTAAGGTTGGATATACGTAATCTTTTACGAATTCTTCCTTTAAGTCCTTAACAATGCACTTTGATGCGCCTGAAGCCTTAGCCTTGTCTTCAACACCTTCAAGATCGTCGGCACCCTGACCAACATCGGCAACAAAGCAAATAACTTCACAATTATCGTAGTTTTCCTTTAACCAAGGTACGATAGCAGAGGTGTCAAGACCACCTGAATAGGCTAAAACTACTTTTTTAACAGCCATTTTATTTCTACTCCTGATTTAATAAAGTACTTAAAACTGCCATATGAGCGTGCATACGATTTTCACCCTCATCATAAATAAGCGAGCTTGGGCCATCCATAACTTCGGATGTAATTTCATATTCTCTGTGAGCAGGCTGGCAATGTAAAACATGTTTAATACCGGTCTTATCCAGCAGCTGCTGATTAATCTGGTAAGGCATGAATCTGGCCTTTACCTTATCCAGAGGAGTATCATCTCCCATTGAAACCCAAGTATCGGTATATGCTACATCAAAACCGACAATATCTTCAACACTGTCAGTAACCTTCAGCTTTGCACCGGTATGTTTTGCCACCTCACAGGCTGCTTCGTAAACCTGAACGTCAGGCCCACTGCCCTTAGGACATACACAGGTAACATCAGTACCAAGCTTGGCACCGGCAATAAGCAGTGAATTGGTAACATTGTTACCGTCGCCGAGGTATGCAAGTTTAACCTTGGAAAGATCACTGTAATGTTCTCTTATTGTTTGGAAATCCGCAAAGGCCTGGCACGGATGGTATAAATCACAGAGAGCGTTGACAACTGGAACGCTGCCATACTTCACAAGTTCCTGAAGAGTACTGTGCAGGAAAACACGGGCAACAATACCGTTAACCCAACGGGACATGTTACAGGCGTAATCCTTTACAGATTCTCTGTGGCCGAATTCGCCGTTCTTCTGATCAAGATAAATACTGTGACCGCCCAATCTGTACATACCGGCTTCAAAAGTAACCCTGGTACGGAGGGATGGTTTTTCAAACAGTGTAACCACAGTCTTGCCTGCAAGATTTGATGAATACTTGGCAGGATTTTCCTTCATATCCTTTGCCAATTCAAGAATCTGAAGGTATTCATCAGAACTGAACTCGAATCCAGTTAATAAATGACGCATAATATCTCCTAAATGTTATTCCGGGAGCACTCTGGTACCGATGGCTTCACCGCTTAACAATGCGTTAATCTTATCAGGATAACGCCAGCTTGCAACGCTTAAAGGCTTGTTTAATGCCTTAGCGGCCTTAAGAGCGGCCTTAACCTTTACTTCCATGCCGCCGGTAATCGTACCGTCAGCAATCAGGTCAGCCGCATGCTTTTCAGTCATGGTGGTAATCAGATTACCGTTCTTGTCAAGAATACCGTCCACATCGGACAGAAGTGCCAAATCAGCCTTTAATGAGATTGCCAGGGCTACAGCCGCCTGATCAGCGTTGACATTCATGAGCTTACCGTCATCGGTAATGCCTATGGAACTGATTGTAGGCATATACCCTGCTTCCAGCAGAACTTCCAGAAGCTTAGGTGAACCTACGGTAGCGCTGCCGACAGCACCTAATTCATCATTAAGCTGAGTTACCTTGGTGATTGAACCGTCTGTTAAACAAAGACCTACGGCATCAACACCCATTGACTTAGCTTTGGCAAGCATCAGCTTGTTCGCAGTACCTGCCAAAGCACCTGTAATATATGGAATCTGGTCAAATGGAGTCACGCGAAGACCATTCTTCTTTTCTGACTTCATGCCAAGTCCCTTGAGTAAATCATCAACAAGACAGCCACCGCCGTGTACAAGAACGATTGGTCTCCTGTGATCCTTTAAATATGAGGTCAGACCTTCATATAAAGCTGTTAAAGCCTCATCATTCTCAATCAACGCACCGCCGAGTTTGATAATTAAAACATTATCCAGCATAGTCACCCCCGAATTATAATAAACCAGCAGTAGGTTCAAAACCAAAACGGATATTTATGCACTGCATTGTATGAGCTGCGGCACCTTTCTGTAAGTTGTCAATTGCTGAACATACAACAAGAGTGTTGCCCTCTCTCTGATAGTGGATATCACAGAATGGAGTAAATTCCACATCTTTAACGGCAGGCCAGTGGTCAACTATACGTACAATGTTCTGACCGGCATACTTTTCCTTATATGCCTTTTCAATCATTTCATCAGTAACACCGTCTTTAAGCTGAACGTAAATGGTAGCCAGAATACCTCTCTTGAAATTACCGAGATGAGGCTGGAATAAAACCTTCTGGCCAAGATGATGACTGATTTCAGGGCGATGTCTGTGCTTGAATACGCCGTATGCATTTAAACTTACTTCACAGAAGCTGTTTGTTAATGAAGCCTTTCTGCCTGAACCGGTAACACCTGATACCGCGTTGATGATAGGCATGGTACCTTCGGCAATAAGGTTGTTAACAGCAAGAGGCTTAAGGGCAGACAGAGAAGCAGTAGGATAGCATCCGGCAACCGCAACAAGATCGGTCTTCTCAATTTCTTCCGCATTCCATTCGGCGAGACCGTAAACAGCCTGTTCAAGATACTTAAGGTTCTCATGTTCAAAACCATAGTATTCAGGGTAGAAAGCAGGATCGTTCACACGATAAGCGCCAGAGAGGTCAAAAACCTTACAACCTGCGTCAACAAGTTCAGGAGCAAGCCTCATGCTGACAACATGAGCGGTTGCAAGACACACGATATCGCACTTCTTAACATCATTCAGCGCTTCTTCAGTAAGAGGCTGAAGAGGTAAATCAACGTATGAGCGAAGACGTGGATACAGACTGCTTAATAACTTACCGGCATCAGCGCTGCCTTCTGAAACATATAAACCGCCAATCTGAAGATTCGGGTGTTTGGCAACAATTAAAGACAAGTCAGCACCTGCGTAGCCGCTGGCACCAATAATAGCTACATTAAGCATTCTGTTAAATTCCTTAATCTAATATAAAAATTCATTATCTTCTTTCAGATAATAAAATTATTTTTCCGATAACGCGATGTCAGACATCTTATCACATCTTTGCTGAAATTTTATTCTGCATGTATTTTACACAATAAAATAATCCGCAGGTCATATTATTACATATTTATGCAGTTTCTGTGCATAAATATTTAAAAATATCTTTAATTTTGACCAAAACAGCGGTTTATAGGCTTAACTGAGGGTCATTGTTCCGGAATTTCGGACCAAACAACTGATAAAAAAACAGAAACACCGTCTGATACAGCAGCAGAATACAGAATATTCTCCCGGAGCCGTATCGGACGGTGTTTACGGACAACTGCCCCAAAAGGCACTTGGCAGTATCAGAGACAGTAGTGACTCACGATTCTGTAAAGAACAGTGTCGGCTGGTTCTATTTCATCCATGTCAAGATATTCATCAGGCTGATGTGCCATATCAATGCTACCGGGACCGAGAACGACGGTTTCACTCAGTTCCTGATAGTATGTGGCTTCCGTGGCATAGTTTACGGCTATGGCTTTTCTGCCGGTTGCCTCCTCAAGGAATTTTACCGTCGAATCCGAAATCTTTCCGCCGAACGGTTCAGTCGGTTCATACGGAATATACAGTTCAACATTTTCGGGATATTTATTCAGTACCGGAGCCAAAATTTCCCTGGTTAACGCCATCATCTCCTCAACTCCGTGCCCCGGAATAGGTCTGATGTCAAACAGTATATCACAGCTCTCGCAAATTCTGTTCGGTGCATCACCGCCGACAATCTTCCCAATGTTACTGGTAGGGTAAGGAATCTGAAACAGCTCCTCCCGGTATCTCTTTTTAAGTTCTGACTCAAGATCAAGAAGACATCCGACAACCTCATGCATTATCTTTATGGCATTTATGCCTGCATCCGGATTAGAGCTGTGGCCTCCTTTTCCTATGACCCTGACCCCCTGAACCACATGCCCCTTGTGCATAATTACCGGAACCATGGATGTTGGTTCACCTATAATCATAAGATCAGGCTTATCACAAAACTGGTCCCTCAATGATATTGCTCCACCCATGTTTGTTTCCTCATCACCGGTGGCAATAACATAAAGAGGCTTTTTCAGAGCAGAAAGATCAATACGTTCAATAATGTTATACACAAAGGCAAAAAAACCTTTCATGTCTATTACGCCAAGCCCATATAACCTGTTGTCCCTTTCAGTAAGCTCAAAAGGATTACTTGACCACTTTGCCATGTCACACGGAACCGTATCAGTATGACCGCAAAGGGCCACGCCTCCATCACCTTCCCCGATTTTTGCAATAAGATTAAACTTATTTCTGGCATTCCTGACAGAAAGCTTTTTCGTTATAAATCCTTTACCGGTAAGATATGAATTCAGAAAATCGATTACCTCTTCATTAGAAACATCCTGCTCCGGGATCTCGGAGCTGACGGAATTAATTGAAATCAGCTTTCTATAAAAATCAATAAATCCTTTTTTCATATCCATTCCCTTTCCTTTATGTAATCTGTCAGATGTACAGCCACCATCAATCCGAGTGGCCGTGGAACATTCATTAAATATATTTTGTTTTCATAATTATTACAACAAAAAAAGGACCCACTTTCGTGAGTCCTTAAAAGGTATTAGCTAATTTAAATTTTTACTGTTACTTGCCTGTACGGTCAACTTCCAGAAGGATTAAGCTGCCGGTGCCTGACAGAGTTACAGAGCCACCGCTAACTGTTCCGGTTGCACCGCTGTAGCCATCCATAACCTTGGTACCGTCTTCGAAACAGCTTCCAACGTTAACTGTTGAAGCGTTGCCCAGATGAATTACAACAGAATTGTTAATTCCCTTTGCATCGTCAACGTAGTGACGGCAGTATGAACCATCGCTGGTCATTGTCTGCTTACCGGCACCTACAGCTACGTTACGGAACCTGAACTGACCTACCTTCTGCCAGTGAGCAAGAGTTTCGTTTGATGAGAAACTGGTGCTTAAGGTATCAACATTCTTAGCCCATTCAGCCTGATTGCCGATATCACTAGGGAAGTTCATGTCAGAACGGGTGCCGTGTTCAGCATCGTTACCTGAACCGCCGTTATCGTTAGGACGACCGGTTTCATCTCCGTAGTATACCTGAACGCCGCCAGGTAACAGTTCAAGCATGGTACCCAGATTCTTCATGTCGCCAGGACGGCATAATGAAGTGTCATGAGAAGAAACGTATGATAAGGCATTAAGCTTTGGTGAGCCTGAACCTACCCCATACATTTGAGCATAACTATTCCAGTTTTCAGTTGAAGGAACGGAACATGTGCCGTTTGACTGACCGTTGAAGGCGAAGTTAATCATGGAATCAAAACCGCCGCTTGATCCATATCCACCGCCGTCAGACGGATCTGTTTTGTGACCCCAGTGTTCACCGGTCATCCAGAAGTCGTCAGTCCATGCGGCGGCAGGATCGTCACCGTTAGCATTGTTCTTTCTCCACTTCTGAAGTGCTTCCTGTGAATATTCCTTCAGCAGCTTCCAGGTGGACTTAGTTACGTGCTTAGCGGTATCACAACGGAAACCGTCAATACCGAACTCTTCAACCCAAGATGCCAGCCAGTGAGCCTGGAACTCTGCAACAGACATAGATCCTGAGCGATACTGCTTGGCTGCCTGAATATCATGTGCATTATCAGGGGTAGACCACTTGTTGCTTAAGAAAGTAGGTACTGATACTGATGAACCGTGAGTATTGGAGTTCTTGAAGTCAGGAAGGTATGACACGCATGCATCAAGTCCGTCACCTGCCCCGCACTGATCTCCGTATCCGCCAAAGATGAGCCAGTTTGAACCCCACCATGAATCCCATGCGGAATTTTTGCTTTCTTCAATAGGCTTGCCGTGATAGTTTTCACCTGAACCAGGAATCCACTCCTCACATAATCCCTTGCCGTCTTTACGAACTCCGAATCCAAAGTCGCACATATCCTTAAGGGTTGCATAACCTGAATGGTTCATTACGACATCGAGAACAACACGGATTCCACGCTTATGAGCCTCAGTTACAAATTCTCTGAAATCATCAACCGTACCCATATTGGCATCCAATGAGGTAAAGTCAAGAGCATAGTAACCATGATATGCATAGTGAGCAAATGCACCGCTTGAACCACCTCCGGTCCAGCCGTGAGACTGTTCGTACGGAGCTGTAATCCAGATTGCATTCATACCGAGAGACTTAATGTAATCAAGTCTCTTGGTCATACCCTTGATATCACCGCCATGGAAAGTAGCCGTAGCATGACCTGAAGGATCCTTCTTCGGTCTGCCGTAGCTGCCGTCGTTGCTGCTGTCACCATTTTCAAAACGGTCAGTCATAACGAAGTACACCAGGGCATTATTCCAGGAGAATTCTCCCTCAGGAACCGGTAATTCCACGTACTTGGTCTTAGTAATGGTATATGATGAAGATACATCACCGTAACTTACAACCAGGGTTGTCTTGTTAGGTTCCTCACCGGCCTCGGTGTCTGCAGCAACAACATCCTTGCCCACGCGGATGATTTCACCATTGGTAAATTCCTGTTCAACGCCGTCAATGCTGTAGGTACCCTTGGTGTTGGCGTCAACCCCCTTACCGTAGATCACCAGAACGATGTCCTTGTAGGCCGTTTCAGGCTTTCCATCCTGCTGAACAATCTTTATGGTAGAACCATTGGCAACCTTACTGTTTGAAACCTGAACAAAAGTCTCAGTAGTAACCTCGGCAGCAGTCATGCCACAGGCGTCAGCACTCTTGAATTCCTTTGAGGCAAAATCAAAGCAAGGCTTATCCTGTGTATAGGTTACGCCAGGCTGATTCTGACCAGGATACTGGTTAGAACCGTTATTTGAGAAGATGGCAGAAGCTGTTGACACATTTTCTGACGGAGTGTATGAATAGAAGCTTTCAGTACAGCCGTCAATCTTAGTCATGGCAGCGCCAGGCCAATTTCCGCCGGTATAGTTCTGCTTATCCTGCCAGAGCCACAGATAAGGAGATGTAAAGCCATCATATTTCAGAATTACTGAATTTGCAGGAGCCTTACAGTTTGATTCAAAGTATACAGGAATATTGGAACTGAATTCACCAGTTGACTGTGCCCAATTTGATGGTACAGGACATTCATCACCTGAACATGCAGGGATTGTCACGGTATAAACCTCTGAACCGGTTCTGTATCCGTTGGTGCTCTTTGCAGTTACCTTAAGGGTAAAGGTCTGTTCCTTATCAGTCTTATTAACGGTAAATACCTTGGTGGTTTCATTGTAGGCAGTTGTTACCTTTGAACCGACGGAAGGAGTCCATTCATAGCTTACACCTTTATATCCGGTAGATACATTGGCGGTAATGGAAACAGACTTACCGTTATCTTCCATATTACCGTTTAAGCTTACCTTGATAGGGTCATGGTTAATTTCACAGGTTGGATCCGGATTACATACTTTCTGTTCCTCATCATGACAATTCTCACCTGTACCGCTACCGTTGCCCTGCAGTTTGCCTACTGAAGCCAGAGGTACAGTAATAATGTCAACATCTTCCTTTTCCATTGAAGTAGATGAATCCTGACTGTATGCCTTTGAAGCGTTGTCGACCAATACAGGATCCCATGGAATTGCATCCATTGGAGACTGTCCCATGGTGGTAAACCACATTACCTTGACACCGTGAGAAGTCATGTATGCGGCATCAACACCAATGCTTGCAAGCGGAATGGTGACCTGATACATGCGACCATTAGGATTCTTGTTACCGGTAGGCATTAAATCAGTGTAAAGATCAAAATTCTTGTACTGATCGGCCTTACCGTCATAGTTATTGGCAATACCCCAATAGTTCTTAGACACCGGCTGCTGATAAACCGTACGTTCAATACCGGCTTCAGTAAAACCTAACAGCAATCCCTCTTTATTTTCATCATAAGAGAAGTATCCGTTACTGTCGGTAAAGAACAGACCCGGCGTACCTACGCCTTTTCTTGGATGGAACATCAGCAATGTATCAAGACCATCCTTGATTTCCCAGAACTTGTCATTATTCCAAGGATTATTACCATTGGCCATTAAACCGGTACCTACGGTTCTCTTTCCGGTATTGATTGCTATACCTACTGGCAGGAACTGGAAATCTGAAGCATCATTATCACTTCCGGTATCTGCATCACCGAGGTTCGGATATTCTATCATCAGGTAGAGATTTGTACTGTCCCATGCAGCATGAAGGCTGTATATGTCAGTAGGGTATTCATGGTAACCGCGGTAAGCACGAGGGTCGTCATTTGCGGCACTTACGGCAATTAAAGTATCGTCGCCCCAATCTGACGCACCGCTGATGGTCTTGTTGGCACCGACCTTACCATTTGGGTTTGTTGAATGATAAGTGTCTGACACGGCACCGGTTACTGTAGAATCGGTACAAACCTGAACGTATTGGGTTGTACAGATTTCATGACATTCGTTTTCTGCATTTCCCAGACAGTAAGGATCGGAATCCGTACACTGTTCATCGTGGACATCAATTAACACCAGTCCTGAAGTTGATGATGGTGAAGAAGCCTTACCGTCAGATACAGTTAAAACAACTGTATATGTTCCGTTGGATGCATAAGTGTGAACAGGATTCTTTTCTGTTGAAGTGCTACCGTCACCGAAATTCCATGAATATGAAAGAGGATCATTGTCTTCATCAGTTGAACTATTGGCAAATTTAGCCTGATACTTTGATACGCTTACCGCAAACTTTGCAACCGGTTCGTGATTACCCATATCTACCTTCACGGTTGAAGTAAACGGCTGAGAGTCACCGTGACCGTCGTTAACTATGAGGGTTACATTATAATCACCGTTTGCTTCCGGGTAAGTGTGAACAGGATTTTTTTCAGTTGAGGTTGTGCCGTCACCGAAATTCCACTTGTAGGTCAGAGTGTCATTATCCGCATCACTTGATTTGTCGGTGAAAGTTACCACATTCTTTTCTGCAGAAGCGTCAAACGATGCTACAGGAAGGGTATTTGGCATTGTAACTTTAACTGTTATAATTTTTGGTTCGGAATTATCCTTACCGTCATTTGCAATTAGTTTAACGGTGTATGAACCTGTTGCGGCATAGGTATGCTTCGGATTAACCTCAGTTGACGGAGCACTGCCGTCGCCGAAATCCCAAACGTAGGTAAGTGAATCACTATCTGCGTCAGTTGATTTATTAGCAAATGATACAACGTTATAATTAGCATTTACGTCAAAATCAGCAACCGGCTTATGATTGGTAACAATGGAATGTACATCTAATTCACGGGAATAACTTACAGTGTGGTTATGTCCGTCAGAAACAGTAAGGGTAACGGTGTACTTACCGTCAGCGGCATACTGGTGTGATGGGGAAGTTTTTGTTGAAACCGGAGTATTATCACCAAAATCCCAACTGTAAGTCAGACTGTCTCCATCAGGATCCTCAGACTTATTGGTGAATTCAACGGTTCTGTTATTCTTAATTTCTGATAGGAACAGTGCAACCGGAGGATCATTCTTAATAACTGATACAGTAACATTCTGAGTCAGCTGAGTGATGTTACCGTTGTCGGCGATGTTTACAACTACCTTATACGTACCTGACTTCGTGTAGGTATGAACAGGATTAATTTCATCTGATTTTTCACCGTCACCGAAGAGCCACTTTACAATGGCTTCATCGGAAACACCGGTCAGAGAGAATCTAACCGTACCGTCAACAGATGAATTTACATTTAATTCAGGATTAAAATCAGGGGCAGGAGGAATCACTGACGGTTCCAGTGCAGGAAGACCGAGCAGGGAAACCGCCTGAAGCAGGGCTGTTCTGTCATTACCGTTTTCAACAAGCTTGTTCTTAATTTTCTGGAGAATGCCGTTCAGCTGATTGGATACTGTTCCATACTGCTGAGAAACAAGATCTTCCGCAAGCTTACCATAGCCTACGATTAACAGAACGTCTGAAAGGGTCTTTGTATCAGGATCCAGACTGTTAAAGGCTGTATCATAACCATAATCTGATGTGACGGCTCCGGTCCCGATAATGGAAGCGAGATCAGATGAACCGGCCACGTAGCCTGAATTTGAGCTCTTTGAATACGCAAGATTGGTTACAGGATTAAGGTTAATTCTGTCTGCAGCTGAAGAGGCCTGAACGTTGCTGTCTAAAACTTCAGCCGGGATCCTCATCTTTGACAATGAATTTACGGCCACGATGTTTATGCCGGATAAATTATCGGATTCATTGTATTTTAACTTGGCTGAACCGCCAACGCCTTTTACGCTGACAGGAGATTCATCCGCATCACATGAATCGTTTCTGTTCATATCGAAACAAATCTGAGTAATGACATTGGAAGCATCGTCAACACCGTCAGCAAGCGCTGCGGGGACAGAAGAATAGCTGTTGTAATTCACGTACTTATACAGAGTAACATTCTCCCCGCCACCGTTGCCGCCGCCACCGCCGCCGCCACAGGCAGTAACTGACAATGCAGAAGCAATAGCCAAAGATAAACTGGTTAGTTTCATTGTCTTCAATCCTAATTGATTTCTAATTTAGTGTGATAAAATTAAATAAATTTAAATACTGTTTAACAAATGGTTAACATTTTAAATTTATTGTAATTTCAAATTTTAATACATCATAAAAACGATTTCAAACCAAATGTAACCTTATTTAACATTTATATTTTTTTTTCAATATGGATCACAATTATTTAATTTTCTCTAAAAAATATTGTTACTTATAAATAAAAAAGGTTCGTACATGCGTACGAACCTTTTTTATTATGAAAACAGTCTCTCGTTATTTGTTATTTAAGAAACTGACTGTTCTTAACTACCTTACCACCGGTGTATCCCTTAACAAGAACTCTCATCGAAGCTCCCGGTATATTACCAAGATTTACGGAACCTCCGGACACGGTGTAACTTACGCCGGTTACCAGATCCTGATAAACACCGTCCGTAGCACCGCTTACCGTTACATTCGCCCCGCCGGTTCCCGGAATAGCCACGATGGCAACGTCATTTCCGTATATTCTTTCAAATACCAACGGTTCCCCGTTCAGAACCTTAAGCGTACCTCTTCTTAAGGCTATTGATGCCTTTCTCATTGCATTGAGATCGGTAATATGCGGAATTATTGCATCACCGTTATCCAGGGTATCGCCCAGATAAAGTCGACCGGTATCCTTGACAAGATCGTTAGAACTGGTCAGATCTGGCGGCAGACCAACACGGGCCCCGGTTTCATCACCTGCGTACATCACAGGGATACCGCGAACGGTCCACAGCACATTATAAGCCAGAGCAGAATTATGTCTGTCGGAACAGCAGTGCTGAGCTCCGCTTCCTGACCAGGTATTATCAGGGGTAAGGTCATGATTCTGGAAGAATGTAACAAGTTTGGTAGGGTCAGCGTACCAGCTGTCAAATCTGTTAAAGACATCTGCAAGACCACCCACACTCCCCTTGGTTACGTTATCTCTGAATGTACTCATCAGCGAGAAGTCAAGAACTGAAACACCTGAATCACCTGACTTATCAGATTCACCGGTAGACGTTCTGGTATAGTACCAAGGAAGCAGTTTATAAGGAGTGTTGTCACCAAATCCCTTAATCAGAGCCTCACCGTATATAAACAGTCCCGGCTTATACTTCTGCCACTTTGAAGTCATTGCAACTACGTCTTCTCTAGGCATGTGCTTCAGAGTATCAATACGTACGGCGTCAATACCCATATCGAGATACAGTCTCATCATGGCATTCATGTAATTCTTAACATTGTCTGATTCCGTTGTCAGATCCACACAGTCACCGGCCATGCTGCGCTGCTGAACCTCTTCAACTGACTCCCAGTTATTGGTATAGGCTTCATGATACCACTTTGAAGGAAGCTCCTGATCCGTTGCCGGGCTCCAGTAGTATCCGTTCTTTGTACCGTCATTCTGACTGAATGATGTTCCATCGACAGCCATGTCTACTGTTTTACCGTGCTTAGTAAAGTGAACGGTAAACTTTGTCTGAGCCTCGGCATCTCCGGCACATACCCTGCGATGCCATGCCGGAGCTACAGGGTTGTCATTATCGCAACGGTTATATGACTTATAATCGCCGATATTCTTGGTATAGACACCGCCAATATTTACGCCGTCCTTGCCATACTTTGCATCAACAAAATACTTGGTAGGGATCTTGTCGATATAGGTCTGACCGCGTATACCGTAGTTACTTGAATGATTCAGTACAACGTCTTGAACAACCTTGATTCCCTTGGCATGAGCCGCCTTTATAAAATCAAAATATGTAGCTCCCGGACTTTCAAGTCTTAAATCAGGCTGGAACCAGTCATAGGCATGATAACCGTGATAGTCAAGTCCTGAACGGTTTTCCACAGGAGGAGTAATCCAGATGGCCGTAAAGCCCATGGACTTAATATAATCAAGCTTTTCAATCAGCCCCTTGAAATCACCTCTCCAGCACGGATCGTTAATGTCAAAACGGTCGCGGCAGTAATAGTTATTGCTTTCGTCACCGTCATAGAAACGTGCAGTCACCACAAAGTATATGGTTTCATCACGGAAATCCGTTGCAGGTGCCGGTGTAGGATCCTTTGACTTGATAAACCAGAAGAAATGCTGTTCCTGCTTCATACCGTTAGCCCCTACAACAAGAGCACGGAGTCTGTAGGCTGTCCCAAGTTTATCTTCAGACGTATCCTTAAGTTCAATTGCACCAGTATACTTGGTTGATGCAGTGGTCGGTTCAGTATTATCAAGAGTATAGTAAATGGTAGCCTCGGTACTGTTTCCGTCAGCATCTTCAGTGCCAAGTGTTAAAGTCTGATCAGTATGATAGCTTCCAGGGTTAAGACTTGGTACAACATACGGAGCCGCATCAACATTTAAAATGCCGTCAGCTGATGACCTTAAGGCCGCCCCGCTGGTAACGTTCCAAGGGATATTGTTACTGAGAACGTCAGGATCAGGCTCAACCGGAGGATAAACTTTTCCGCCACCGCTGACGACTGATGAAGCCCCGGACAGAACACAGCTGTCAATAACCGTCCATTTACCGTCATAGCATCCAGCAACCGGAGCTCCGTTAAGATCACCGGTCAGTTTGTCACCGCCTTTCAGGAAAATAACATTAACTGTTGTGGCATTAATGGCAGATGTATCAAAGAACGACCAGTTAGGATCCTCTGAGGCAACGGACATTGAAGACCCAGGCCATTCACCGGCCAGAGGAGTACTGCCGTTCCAAATATAAATCCCGTCAGCATCCCCCTTATAGTAAATACCCCTCTTCTCAGGAGCAACGCTTGTGCCCTGCACCAGTTCAAAGGTATATGACTTCTGAACACTCTTGCCTTCACTTGTCACGGTAAGTGTTACGGTCTTTTCTCCCCCAGTTTTATAGGTTACTGTCGGATTCTTGCTGGTAGAAGTCATACCATCGCCAAAATCCCATGCATAGGTAGCCTGAACGGAAGTCTTCAGGGTGGAGAAGGCGCTCAATGAACCGGTTAGCCCGTTGAAGCTGTATGTGAAATCTACTTCAAAATCTCCGCTGTCGCCTACAACTACGGTCTTGGTAGCCGGAATACTCTGTTCCTTCCCATCTGAAGCAACAAGCTTAACGGTATAACTTCCGTCATTTGAATAAACATGGGTGCCGCTGGCTTTATCAGATGATGCCCCGTCGCCAAAGTCCCACGCAAATGTAAGGGTATCACCGTCTTCATCAGTTGAACCTTCTGATGAATAAGTTAAGGTTTTTCCCTGAAGACTGGAGGTTATCTTAGCAACAGGAGGATGATTAACAACAGCTTTCACATGTGCTGTAACCGCCTTGCTGTTTTCTTTTCCATCAGAAACGACTAGAGTTACGATATATTCCCCAGGCTCTGTATACGTGTGGGTTCCGCTTGCCTTGTTTGATTTTGTACCGTCACCAAAATCCCAGGCATACGAGGTTATCGCATCACCATCCGGGTCTGTGGATTCTGACTTATAAGTAAGGGTTAACCCTGATATTGATGAAGAAATAACTGCCACAGGAGGATTATTTGGAGAAACGGTTATCGGAACGATTTTGTTTGACTTACCCGTATCTTTTCCGTCGCTGACAACAAGCACTACCTCATACAGTTTTGTTTCAGAAGGATAAGTATGTACAGGATTTTCTGACGTATCAGAGATACCGTCACCAAAATCCCACTCATAGGTAAGATTGTCACCGTCTTTATCGCTTGACTCATTTCTGAATGATACGGTTACTCCGTCATCAGCAACGACATAATCGAATTTTGATTCCGGTGCGTGATTATCCACACCAATGTCAACATCCTTGGTATCAGTCGCAAGAACCTTTCCATGTTCATCGAGCAGACTGAGAACAACGGCATACTTACCTTCATTATCATAGGTATGAACTATTTCAGCCCCGGTTTCAGTCTTTCCGTCACCCATGTTCCAACTATATGAATATTTACCGGAAACACCTGATGAAGATGCCTTCATTGACACGGTAAGACCATTTGTTTCCTGTTCAGCAATGCTGACTGTCACAGGAATCGGAGCCTCAACCTTCACGTCAAATGACTGCGTGGTAGTGTGCTTGCCATCGTTACAGTACAGAATTACAGGATAGGTTCCTGACTTAGTATAGGTCCAGCTGATGCTTGAACCTTCAATCTTCTGACTTACTTCACCATCAGTAATGTCCCATACAGGATTCTGACCGTCAGTTACAAATGTCACGGTTAAACCCTGCACTGAGAAACTGTAGTTAGGAAGTACAAACGGTTCAGCTGATACCTTGACGGACTGGATGTATGGTTCGGACTGATTACCGTCACTGTCGGTAACTACCAGAGAAACACTATACTCACCTGCTTCTGCATATGTATGAGTCGGATTCTGTTCCGTGGAAGTAACGCCGTCACCAAAGTTCCAAAGGTAGGAAACGGCACCACCGCTGGATGTATTTGCAAAAGATACCTTAAGATAATCTATTTCCGTGATACTGAAATTAGCTTTAAGTTCATCACCACACATGGATGATGTAGTCTTAAAATGTACTGTTTCAGATACTGTGGTGACATTATCTGAAACGAAAACCTTCGCAGAATGATCACCTATGCTGGTAAACACATGCTCTACATTCTTCTGTTTCTCTACTGCACCGTCATCAAATTCCCACTTGTACGACAGCGTATCATTGTCTTCATCTGTCGCAGAGGCGGTAAACATGACTGTTCTGCATGAGACTTCCTGTGCCCTGGCATTTGTAATTATCGGAGAATGATTGTCATCGACATTCTCAAGAAGGTGGTTAAAGTCACCGTATTTTGCGTAAGAGCCAGCAACTCCTTCCACTGACACTCCTTTATTCATGGCTGCCTGAATGTCAGCAACAGCGTTGCCTACATTATCAATAACCGAAGTACTGTTCAGGCTGTGATTCATATTTGAAAGAGATACAATAAAAGCAGAAACAGCACTGTTAGCCTTTATTGATGAATCAAAAACGGAAGCGTCTGTCCCGAGATAGCCGGCAAGAACTGACTTTGCGTTTTCAATATCTAGGGACTGATTTCTGGAATATCTGTAGAGCTGCTGAGTCAGCGGATTAACAAAAACGGAAACACTGCTGCCTGAAGATCCATCCTTTACGGAAGTGAGAAGATTCTCACTGGTAACGTTGGTAAAGGATTTCTTATTGCTGACAACAGCCAGAAGATTTGTTCCTGAACTAATCTGTTCTTTAGTCAGTGACTGAACTGCAACACCGCTGCTGTCAGTTGATTTCAGCTGTTCATCAATTGAAACGGTACATAATTCATCGCCATTACTGTCCAGACAGACAGTTATGTTTGGGACGGGAGCACCGTATTCATCCTGTACAACAAGTTTAACATTAACATCAGTTTTAGGAGCAGGAGCACTATCGGATCCACCGCCACCACAGGCTGATACACCTACGGAAAGCATGATGGCTGTAGCCAATCTACTGTATTTACAGTTCATTATTTAACACCTTATTTATCATGAAAAAGTTTTCATGAAATTTTAGCATTAAAAATGACCAAAAAATAATTTTTATATCACAAAATTAACACTGTATTAACAATGTACCTACTCTAATTTTTGACACACTCCCAAATTATGCAAATATAAGAATAAAAAAAATCGTCTTCAATCACGGTTGTGAAATTGAAGACGATTACTGAACAGATCTTTATCTGTTATGAGATGCGATCTCATAATTTCATTAATTCGACCGCATCCTAACAGACTGAACTACTTTAAGGTACAGTCTAAAACATCCTCGTCATCTGCATTTACCTTAACTGTGACAGGTGTACTTGAAAGCTCACCGTCAGAAACAGTCAGTGTAACGGTATATTCTCCTGCAGTTGCATAAGTATGGGTACCGCTTACCTTTATTGATGATGAATTGTCACCAAAATCCCAAGAGTATGACAAAGTGTCACCGTCCTCATCACTTGACTGACTTGCATCAAAAGTAAGTACCATTCCCACGACTGAAGCAGCCGGCACCGCTACCGGTTTGTGATTTACAGGAGGATTGTAAACCACATCAACGGTGTGAGACACTGTATGAGAATCCTTGCCGTCGTTTGCCGTTAATTTAACGGTGTAACTTGCGGTCTTATTAGGATAGGTGTGACGTGGAGATGGCTCGGTGGAAGCGGCACTTCCGTCACCAAAATCCCAAGTATAAGTCATGACATCATTATCAGCATCACTGGAAGTATTAGTGAAATCCACTATTACTCCGTTAACAGCATAGGTAAACTCTGCAACAGGAGGTGTATTCACCTGAATCTGAATATCCTTTGTCCCGGTTGCAACAACCTTGCTATCCTTATCCAGAAGCTGTACGGTTATGGTGTATGAACCGTTCGCCGCATATTTATGGGTTACGTTAGCACCGGTAAGAACAGTGCCGTCTCCCATATCCCATTTTATTGTTGAGGCTGACGGAGCATTTTCTACACTGGCACTCATTGAAACGTTGTAACCGTTAACGGCAGGTTCGCCCAATTTTATAACAGGCTGATTAGGGGCTTTAACTTCTACTTCAAAAGTCTTTGAACTGTTGCCGTACACAAGCGTTACCGGATACTTACCGCCGGCTTCATAAGTCTTGGTTACGTTATTTCCCTCGAGTCTTGTACCGTCATGGAATACCCAAACAGGATTATCAACGTTTGAAACACTAAAGGTTACCGAAAGACCGTTTACGGTAGGAGTTATAGCCGGATCTATAATTTGACTCTTTGTAACCTCAACAGGGTAAGTATAAGTCTCGGAAACATTACCATCAGAATCAGTTACGGTAAGACTTACATTGTAAGTTCCTGCCTCTGCATACTGATGAACAGGATTCTGAGCGGTAGATGTACTGCCGTCACCGAAATCCCACTGATACTTAACAATGTTACCTGTTGAAACATTACTGAAAGTCACAACAAGTGAATCAGCTTCTGAGGTAAAGGTAAAGAGAGCCTTCAGATCCTCACCGCACATTTCGGAATTAACATCTACGGAGAGCTCCTTTGTAACAGGATCCTTGCCGTCTGTAACTGTAAGAACAGCCTTATGGGTTCCGTTTGAGGCAAAGGCAAAACTCACACTTGAACCAGCTACTGACTCATTATTGTCAAATTTCCATGAATATGTAAGCTTATCTCCGTCAGCATCGGTGGCTGCAGCAGTAAACAGGTAATTTCTGCATGAAACCAGAACCTTATCCGCCTTGGTGATCACTGGAGCATTGTTGGAAGGATTGACAATAAGATGATCGAAATCCACGTATTCTTTGTATGAAGCCACAATTGCATCAGATGACATACCGGCGTTCATGGCGTCAGAGACCTTGCTTGCCGCACCTGTTACCACGCTGACAACCGAAGGATTTCCCAGGCTGTCATTATTGGCATCCAGACTCCTGACGATCACGTCAAGCGGACTGTTCTTTACAGGAGATGCGTTAAAGCTGTTTGCATTAACACCTATTATATTAGCCAGTCTGCTGGCTGCAGTTGCACGTGACATGCCGTTTGCCTTTGCATACTTTGTCAGCTGACTGCTTATAGGATTAAGGTAAATGGTTCCCAGTTTTACTCCATCCTTGATTCCGCCGGCCAAAACAGATTCGGTCAAAATATCGGTATAAACGGTTCCATCTCTTAAAACGGCAATCATATTATTTAATGATTTCATATTCTCTTCGGAAAGAGTAAGAATCGTAACACCATTGCTGTCAGTGGTTTTAATTTCAACGTCTTCATCAGTACACTGTGCATCGCCGTTGATGTCAAGACACACGGTTACGCTGCTTAATCCTTCAGCATCAATATTCTGAACAACGGAAGTTATGCTGTATGTAACTTTTTCCGGAGCTGGGTTGTCTCCGCCACCGCCGCCGCCACACGCGGTTACACCCAGACCTAACATCATGGCTGATAATAATCTTGTATATTTAAACTTCATTTCTCTAAACCTACTTTTTTGATTCCGGGGGTTTCCCCCCGGATTCAGTGACTGTTACTTTTTATACCAAATTGTTACTGCTGTACCCTGAGCCTGGTTGTGATCATCACCTCCAAAGACATCATCAGCATTTACCGTTACGGCATGAACCTTCTTGTACCAGCCGGAAACTCCGTCAATACTCAGATTGTTACCGCTGTTAATAACCATCTTGATTGTCTTCCAATCATCATTAACCGCAGCACCGTTAATGGTGACAACTACTGCACCATTAATCTGCTCAGCGGAAATGTTGTTTTCAATCTGGCTTCTGGTATTCATGCGGAATGCCTTATGAGCCTTACGCATTGCAATCATGTTCTTGAAGTATGCAAAAGTATCCTGATAAGAAGTCTTTACATTCCAATTGATGTCATTTGATCCGTCAGCTGAATTATATGAATTAGGATTCATATTCTTACTTCTGCCGAATTCTTCACCAGCATGAATGAACGGAATACCCTGGCTGACAAAAAGAACTCCGTGACCATAAGACTGAAGTCTCTTTGCATAATCTCCGGTAATACCCATCTTGGCAATCTTATCGGTCCAGTTGAGATTATCGTGTGCGGTAATATACTGCACTGCCTGTTCAGGATCTGCTGCAAACAGCGGAGTCCAGGTTTTGGTGCTATCACCTATACCGCCCCTTATACCTGCCATTACACAGCCGAAATTACCATCAACATCACCAACGTCTGAATAAGTTTTGTTAAACAGGAAACCGCCTACTGCATTATCACTTCCGCCCTTTAAACATTCGCGGTATTTTCCGTTAAATACCCCGACGTGTCCTGAGGCTGCATTTCTGATGTTACCCAGTCTTACACGGGTCGCTTCAGAAGGGTCGTCTGCATAGCCGTTCCATGGTTCACCGTACATCAGGAAGTTTCTGCCCGGATACTTGTTGTTTAAGTATTCACCCCATTCCTTGAAATTATTAGTATCAAAGATACCTACCAGGTCAAAGCGGAAACCGTCAATATTATATTCGGTAGCCCAGTACTCAAGTGAGTCACGAATGAAACGGCTTACCATTTCATTCTTGGCATCCACTGAATTGCTGCAGCCGGATAAATCAATGGCGGTATAGTACTTTGAGGTAATGTTCTCAAAAACTTCCTTGGAGTATGTATGGTTATACACAACGTCCATGATTACACGAATTCCGTTCTTATGGAATTCATCAACCATTTCCTTGAATTCAGCAACCTTCTGCTTGTATTTATCGGAGCCGAATACGGAAGTGTAGCGATCTTCAGGAACATTGAAGTTTACCGGATCATAACCCCAGTTGTAACAGCCGGTGTTCTGAGAATCAACATCTGAACATGTACCGTAATCATAGACCGGAAGCAACTGAACGTGAGTAATACCCAAATCCTTCAGATGATCGATACCGGTCTTTAAACCCTTTGAGTTAGTGGTTCCGGTTTCAACCATACCGAGGTAACGTCCACGCTTATCAGCTGATACACCTGAACTGCTGTCAATTGTGAAGTCTCTTACATGAACTTCATAAATAATGGCATCTTCACGTTCCTTAAATTCAGGACGCTTAGCCCAGCCATTCTTCAGGTCGGTAGAACGCATGTCCATAACAATATTGGTGTTGTTTGAGGCACCGGAAGTTGAATAAGTTATATGCTTAACCATCTTGCCGTATGGATCACGAACATCCTTACCGTTAACCTTGAACTGATATTCCTTTCCGTCAAGATCTCCGTTTACGGTTACGGCATACACATCAGAATAACCGTTAATATTTGTCTTACTCATTGTGTATGTTTTACCGTCTACGGTTACTGATACATTTGATGAATCAGGAGACCACAGTCTGAAAGTGGTTGATTCCTTTGAGTAAACTGCTCCGAGGAAGTTATAAGCATAATCAGCTGACTCACAGTTGTTGGTGGTGGCATCAACATCACAGTTCGCCTTGGTATCATCAGGAATAATTTCTTTCTTCTTAAGCGTAAGAACCTTGGTGTTTTCATCAAACTCTACGGTGTAATCACCTGCTTCAACCTGAACGAAACGTCCTGAGGCAGTCAGGGCCTGACCTGCAGTACCGCCAAGAATAATACACTGATCTTCTGTAATCGGAAGCGCTTCAATCTTGAGCTGAGTAGCCTCACTGAATGAAAGCTCACCTGTCCATACTGAACTGCCTGCAGATTTTCTGGTCAGTTCATGAGTTGCATAATTATCAATCTTGGCTCTGACGGCAGTCTTTGCATAGACTCTTGAATCACTGCCAACGGTTACATCACGAACAATGGTGTCTTCCCCACCATTATTATCTGATACCTTAAGAGTTACGCTGTAGGTACCAGCGCTCGCATAGATAACGGTAGGATTCTTAGACTGAGAAAAAGTTTTATTACCGAAATCCCATGAATAACTTAAAGTATCCCCGTCCGCATCAGTTGACTTATCAGTAAATGATACACTTAATCCGTTCACCTCGTAGTCAAATCCGGCCACAGGAGCATGGTTAGTACCTGTAACCTGCTTGAATTCATAGGTCATGTCTGAATCTTTGACATACAGAGTATAGTTTCCGGAAAGTGAGGTATATTCATTACCGTCAGTTGCAGTGTTGACCGCAAGTTTACCAGGAGTTCCTGAAGAACCGTATACTGTACCGGTCCAATCGCAGCCGTCGGCAATCTTAAAGCCCTGCTTTGCAGCTCCTGTAAGAACAACGTCAACAGTCCAGTAACCGGTATGCTTGTTGTATACCATCTGATCAAATTTCCAGGTGGTTGAAGTACCTGCATAACAAAGATTATTCTTAGTCTGTGGAATTACGGTACACTCGCTGTCATTAGGATTGAGGAGACAGTAGCAGCCTTCTGCTGATTCGTTTACCCTGCAGTATGCTTCACATACTCCGTCTGCGTTGGTACCGCTGGATTTGCACACACAGGCAGCTCCTGAAGAATCAGTCTCACAAGGATCCACTCCCTTTCCGCACCAGGTCTCATCAGTACAGATTGCCATGGCACTCTTGGCAGGAATGGTGAGTGTGACATAACCGCCGCTTACGCTTACGTCCTGACCGCATGGATTATCCTTCGGATTGGAAGTACCCAGAATATCACAGTACGTACCGTCAGCCATTTGCACAGTGAATGTCTTTGTGACGGCACTGTTACTTGTGTTCATGGCATAAAAGCCTTTACTGCCCCTGTTAAACCAGAGAACATTATCTTCAAAGCCCTTGGTGGAAACGTCTGTTCCTCGTGTTGCTCTGGCAAATCTAGGAGCATTTAACACAAACGGCACACGATGCTGACAGAGCCAGCCGCCTTCGCAGCGGGCCGCACCTATAGGACCTGCAGGATCGTGCTGGCTAAAACTGTATCCTGAATAAATCTGACGAACCTTTCCCTTCGGCCATACAGCTAACCATGACTGAGCAAGATTGTAATCCGCATTATTCTGAGTTGGCATTGAACAAGTGCCTGCAGAACAGCGTAAATACTCATCATCATGGTTATTAACAAAAACTTCAGCATCATCACTGCTGAGGGTTAAGCCGAAAGACAGGGCTCCCCCGTAGTTCTGACTGCCGAAGGTTTCCTTAATTCTGTCCACATAGGTAAAGTCAGTTACAACGGAATTATCAATGAAGGTATACTTGTTCGGCTGAATATCCTCAGCTTCATCAGGATTACCGATAACTTCCATGTATACAGGCGGACGCTTACCGGCCTTGACTTCAGTCTTGCCGATAATGGCATCGATGTCTTTATAGCCCATATGCTTTGCCGCATCAATACGGAAACCGTAAACCCCCATATCCAGGAGACTCTTAAGATATGAGGCTATTTTATCCTGAGTGGCATCATTATCAGTTGCAATGTCCGCCATACCGAGAAGAGCACAGTTTCTTACCTGCCATGCGTCCTTGTATGAACTGATGGAACAGTTGTACTGATGGAAATCAGAACCGGTAAAACCGTCAGGATAGTTAAAACCGCCAAAGCCGGCACCGCTCATTCCGGTACCGCCGTTCGGTCTCTGGTTGAATACTGCGTCGGCAAACACCTTAACACCTGCTTCATTACAGGTCTTAATCATGTTTTTGAGGCTCTCTTCGTTACCGTCCATGGTAAGGAAGCTCTTAAAACTAATCGGCTGATAAACGGCCCACCAGCTCTGGGTGTTGTTTATATGTTCGGCCGGCTGAGAAATCTGAACGGCATCAAACCCTGCAGGACCAAGATACTCGGTACATTCCTTTGCTATACTGTCATATGACCACTGAAACGGATGTACTATTACCATTTCACTTTCATAATTCTTAGCCATCGCCAGATTTGGGGCCATGGCCAGTACAGCAGAAGACACGGCAAAGCTGAGCAGCTTTACTTTAAAGTTATTTAAGATCATCTAAAAACTCCGTCTATCACAACTGATCAATGAATTCTTCTTAAAAATAAACGGTCTTTTCAGATAAAAAAAACGACCGTTCACACCCTTCTCTCAATATACAAAGGATAACATAAAACGTTTTCAAAAATTCTGAACTACGTCATACTTCTTTTTTAGTTTAACATAATTTTTACAAAAAATTTATTATTTTAACCATTTTATTGTGATATAAAAGTAATAATTTACACCTAATATACATGATTTATGTAACATTTTCTTATTACATGCATCTCATTTTATGAGGCTCAAAAAAAGGAAGAACACCGTGTTTACGGGTATTCTTCCCATCTGTCAGCCAATTCTGCGGATTGTTAATTCAGATACTTATGTTTAATTTTCTGAGAGCCAGAATAATTCCTGTAATGCACCTTGCCTCACATAGTTCAGAATCATCTGAATAAAGAAGAGTTTCCAGATTTTCCAGCGCAACATACTCTCGCTCTATCGGTTCCGGCTCATCTCCACTGTCAAGCTTGCGCTCTCTTATTCCGGTCGCCAGTACAAGATGAAGTTTAAGCCCCATGAATCCCGGAGCGAAATTCAATGACCTTAATAACTCAAAGCTGTCAGCTCCTAGCCCAATCTCCTCTGCAAGTTCTCTTTCGGCAGCCTGCAGCGGATTCTCCCCGTCATCGATCTTCCCTTTAACAAAACCCAGTTCGTATTTTTCAGTACCTACACAATACTCTCTGGTAAAAACAAATGACTTCCTTTCGGAATCATAAGGAACAACCATTACGGCACCGTTTCCTCCGGCAAGACGTTCATACGTTGTCCGCACACCGTTGGAAAACTTTAAATCCACCCCTTCAACCTTAAACAGTCTGCTTCTGACTACTTCACTGACCCCGAGAATCTCGGGTAAAGGATGATTATATTTCATTCTAAATGCGACCTTTATACTTAATTCTAATCTGACCGTCAGATCCAGGTTTGCCCAGCATGGATATCAGTGATGCAACCTTATCAGGCATTGACCCTTTAGGTCTGATTCCTCCTGACAGTACATATTCTGACAGATTGTTAACGGTTACGTCACCGTTAAAGGAAAAAACATCTGAATTCTGGTCAATATGGAATTTCAGACTGCGACTGTCACCTTTAACGCTTACTGTTATTCTGCCGACATCAATAAACAGCTCTGAATCAAACGGATGCTGTACCAGTACATCCTCAAAATTAATTGTACCGTCGGCGCTGCTGAAATTTCCCCTTCCATCCAAAATTACAGTGTCAAAACTTCCGCTGATACCACCTTCCGTTTTCAGCATCATCGGAAATTTCAGAAGCGGAGTTACCTTTTCCAGATAACTGGTAAATTTAACGTTTTTAACTCTGACTTCCTTGTTAAGGTTCATCACGTTAACTTCAAATGACCCCATTAACATTTCAGGATCAGAAATAGTAACCGTCATCCCTTTTGAAAAAAGCAGTGTAAACAGATTGAGTTTCCAATCAACCTTGCTTAACCGTACGTTATCAATATCTACTGTTTCCACATGCCCGTTCCACAGGTCCCCTTTCACATCATACAGTTTGACATTCTTAGGGAGATCAACCATGGATACGAGTTTATTTGCCGGGGCCAGATAAAGAACGAAAAAAACAAAAACGCATATTATAAACAGCGATCTGACAACTAATTTCTTAACCATCGTTTTCCCCCTTTTCCAGTCTGATGAGAATCATGTTGGAAATATATACGATACCGTCACCCTGCTTATCCAAAGTTATCTGATCAACCGTAACACCGAATCTGTTTTCCAGTTCAGTTATGAAATTGATTACGGAAACATAGCTTACCGCATTGTCCGACTGAACCTTAACCCTGTTTTTTTCCTTTGCTATCGGAGTAACATTGAGTCCCTCCAGTTTATTGTTTCTTGCAGAAATAATGACGCATTCCTCTATTCTGCGGCCGAGATCAGGCTGAACCCTGTTCTGAGGCGTTACTTTCGAAGCATTCTGCAGAATATAGTTGTACCCGCTCTTAGCTCTTTCGAGACTCATCTGAGCATTTTTCATTCTGTTAAGATTAGGTCTGATTCCTACAACAAACACCAGCATTATCAGTGCAAGAAAAACACCTACGGCAAAGACGACCTTCTCTCTCGAACTTTTACTGCTGAATTTTTTTCCTGAACCCCGGAAGCCGCCTAACAGTCTGCCGCTCAGTTCCCGCATCAAAGACTTAATCTTTTCTTTCATTACTTTAATCTCCTCAGCTGAACAGTATTAAGCATCCTGTCCCGACTCGGTTTCGAATCGGTAAAATTCCCGGAAAAATCAGGATTTAAGTCATTGAGAAAGGCATCCTTGTCAAAGCTGCCGTCCGCAAGGAACTGCAGAGTAAATGTCTTTCTAGATCTGTCAAATTTGAGGCTTACCATTTCGATATTTCTCTTTGATGACACATATGGAACCAGAATCTTGGACAAGTCCACAAAACCTTCATCCGTACCTATTGGAGAAGAATTCTCAATAAGCTTCCTCATCTCGCCCACAGGATCGTTAACGTTTCCGCTGCTGTTACTTATCTGCTTGAAAAGATTTCGCTGCTGGTTACGATAGTCCATGGTCTCCTGCATTATTGATTTGGTTCTGTATGACATATTCACGAACCACAGGGCAAACATCAATATAACCAGCACTGCAACCTTGGCCCATGATCTGACGAATTTAATCTGATAATTCTTTTTTCTCTGTTTGGACGACAGATTCAGCCTGTTCTTAATTGCCCCTTCGGCAATTACCGTCTCAACAGATTCAGCCAGCGATTCCTGCCACTTATCCTTCATGTCTGCAGGAAGTTCACTCAGCGAAATATACTTCTTTTCAGAATCGCCGCTACCGGCAAGGAACGGCAACCATTCCTCCTGAACCTCCATTCCAGCATTTTTACCGTTTCTGACAAGCCATACGTCATTAAATTTCATGACATATCCGGTATATTCCGTCTGATTCTTATCAGGAAGAGGCATGGTCAGGACATCAGGAACGATGATGTCCACACTTAATCCAAGAAGCTCCAGTGCCTTTTCCAGATTCCTCAGCTGACTGTGTCTGTATATCAGAACGCTGTAGTCATTACCCTGTTTTTCCAAAACTCTTACGGAAAAACTTTCAACATCTTCGGCCAGATCATCTTCAATTACGTAAAGCAGCGAATTGTATGCACTCTTTTTAAGCTTACCGGGAAAGGATATATTTCTGTAAATACATGCTGATGCTGGATAAAGAAGCACCACGGAACGTTCGGGAGACCCCGTGTTTGTCTGCGCCAAGCCCTCGACAGTATCACTGTGACCGCTTGATATGATGTTCTTTGAAACATCATCATAAGCAAACCAGCAGTAGTCTCTCGGCATAGATAAATTAGGACGAATAAAAAGATACTCACTCATTGAGTTCCCCCCTTAGCCGCTGATATACAACCAGACTGGTATCAGCATCTCTGAAAAATCTGCTTCGGAATGCAAATTCATGCTCTCCGAATGAAACCTTAATGTTTGCCACAAAATAATTTGAATTGGTAACTATGACCTTCTGAAGTCTCTTATCCAGTCCCTGCACGGATTCCGAATATTTACTGATAACTGAATTATTCATAAAACCGTCAACCGTATCCCAGCCGTATTCAGGACGTTCCTTGTTTATCACGTTCAGGGCAGTATTCAGGTCCATTGTCTCAAGAAAGACAGCTGACAGCAACGGGGCTTTTTTAAAAGTCAGCATGTTCACGCTGATATTCAGATCCGAGGTCGGCAAAGCACAGATCAGAGGTTCCAGACGTCTGTATATCTCAGCAGTCATCCCTCTGACGGCTCTTATTTCACTTTTATCATAGAAATACCCCTGAGCTGTCAGATGAGGACTTGGAATGGAAGAATAATACTGATCCTCGGCCCCGACTGATGATTTCATGTCAGAATCGTTATCAATCCAATCGATGGATGAATCAACTATTGTGTCAGCAGTGTTTTCATCAGCTCCGGTCAGCATGATCAGGTGTTTGAAAACCAATGCCGGATAAGGCCTGTCAAGAAGTCTGTAATCAGTATTCTGCATTGCGTCAGTGCTGCTGATGTCAAATGACAGGTTATTGGCCAATGAATTTATGTTAAAACATGCCATTTCATCATGAACGGTACCGCTGATGACGGAATCGTCGAGAGGAATAACCTGATTCGGCTGAGCCCAATTCATTCCGAGATAGACTTTTGATTTGGTCTTCTTAAAATCATCAATCATGTACTTCTTGATAATTCCCTCAATACCGTCAACATACCATCGTGAAATCTGCACCTGATCGGCATTGTTTGTTATGAAAAAGACACGATTAAACCTCACCGCTATGGTGCTTGCGGCGATAATCATTACTGCAATGGCCAGTAAAACCATTATCAGTGCAGTCCCCTTGTTCTTTTTCATCGGTATTCTCATCAGTGCTCACCGGCAATCACATAGATTGTCTTTTCAATTTTCCCGTAGTCTTCAGTTTCAATCTCGATTTTAATCCCTCCGGGAAGTATCTGTTTATTCTGCCAGTCACGTACCCAGCCGCCTGATTTATAAAAGCTTATCCTAAATGATGTAACATCATTAAAAATACTTTCAAATTCCGGCTCGTAACCGACCACAGTATCCGGGAAGGGATACGTTGCTCTCTGCAACTCTTTGTCTTTAAGTCTGTACCAAATCCTCACAGTCTCGCCTCTTGGAAGAAGAGCCCCGGGATTAAGACTTCCTCCGGCAACAAAGGAGATACCGGCTCCCTCGGACTGGTACTTGTTTTCCCCATACTCAATAACAGCCTTAGCCGAAGTACCTGAATAGCGGAACTGGCGCGGAACGGCCTGACTGAAGTCCCTGTCCATTACGGAAAAAGCCTTCTGCATTTCCACAAATCTGGAAGAGTTCTCCTCAATGGCACTGTCTGCCGTTATAACACCCGAAATAATCTGATAGGTAGCCTGTGCCAATATCGCCATTATGACGATGGACAACAGAACCTCAATCAGGGTAAAAGCCTTGGAAAAACGCATGCTACCTACTCACATAAGTTCTCAGATATGCCACGGGAGTATCCGTATTAACTTTGGAGGTAATGAAGACCTCGACCTCCAGAGATCTGAAATTTGCATCCTGTGTATTCTGTCCCCTGTACCTGTAATACCATGTTTTTCCGGCAAGTTCCTGTTTATCAGTCACCCAACTGTTGCTGGGCCATATTTTGGCCAGCTTCAGCTGACTCAGTACATTGTCAGCCACCATCTGTCCAAAGTAGGACTCCTCCATTCCGGAAAGGCCATGCATGGTATTATATATAACGTTCATTACGGCCGTTGACGTAAGGGCAAATATAACCAGAGCTATCATCACTTCGAGTAATGTCATACCTACGGACTTTTTCATATCAGAGCCTGTCCTTTTCCGGATCAAACAGACGAAACCTGCCTGTTTCGGTAGCAATAATCATTATGGGATTGTTTTTGTCATCTCCCTCTTCGGGAATAAGTCTGAGTCTGAACGGAGTCACTTCCCCTGTAGGATAAAACAGAACCTGCGGCCAGTCCTTTCTTTCCGCATCTCTTGCCTGTTTGTCAAAATCCACTATGTCAAGAGTCTCATCCTTGGTCTCAACCTTCATGCCTCCAACCCTGAGTTCAGCCTTTATCCCTTCGTCGAAGGTCATCTCCGTAGCAACGCCGTCTACCTGATACGGAGTCCATCCGAGCTGTTCCCAACGGGTCAGAAACATCAGCTGTTCAACTGACATGCCGTCGAACTTCTTCTGGGGATTAGGAGTCTGATAAAGGAACCTGTATCCTCCGGCTTCAACATGGAGTCCTATGATTCGCCCCTCCATTGAGGCCCTGTCAGAGATTTCCTCCATAATCAGAATCAGCCTGTCGGCCTGCTCAGATGCGGTACCTGCCAGACTTCCGTCTGACGGAAGTGTCATGGATATGACGGATGCGGAAATTCCCATAATAAGAATTACCATTAAGATTTCAATTAAAGTAAAACCCTTCTTCATGAAAACTCCCGCATCATACGTGACAGGCCAACCATAACCGGACCTGCAGTAATTAACCCGCAGAACAGTTATCAAGAGATTCGGTGGTCACGGTGTCGACATTCCAGTTACCGATATCATCACAAGTACCGGCTTCACCATCAGGACCGGCACTGAACACGTCATATTTACCATGATCGCCTGGCATCTTGTAGTAATAAGGACTGTCCCATGGATCATTGGTCAGCTTTTCAACATAACCGCCGCTGCGATACTTTTTAGGAATCGGTGCTGAAGTCGGCTTATTAACAAGAGCGTCAAGCCCCTGATCTGTTGTAGGGTATCTCTTCACGTCCATGTTATACATTTTTAACGCAGTTTCCAGCCCCTGAATATCCGTCTTCACCTTGCTGATATTTGCTTCATCAAGACTTCCCATTACGTTTGGGGCAACCATGGCTGCCAGAAGTCCGAGAATTACAATTACCACCATTATTTCCAAAAGCGTAAAACCTTTATTTCTAGACATTTTTACTCCAAATTCATTTTTTTGATTTTTCACACACATAACTTATCTGCCACCTACCATCGTATTCATCTGCAACAGCGGCTGCAGTATGGAAATTACTATAAAAAGAACAACAACAGCCATGCCGACTATGAGCAACGGCTCAAACACGGCCAGTGCCATAGCCACATTACGCTTGAATTCGTTACTCTGATTGGTTGCAGCCCTTCCGAGCATATTATCAAGCTCACCGCTTTTTTCACCTGATGCAATCATATGAAGCATCATGGGGGTAAACAGCTTTGTTTCACTGAGTGAACGGCTGAGCCCCTTACCTTCCCTAACCTTTTCCGATGCTTCCGCGAGTCTGTCCTTAGCCACGAGGTTTGTAAGAGTGTCACTTGCAACTCTCATTCCCTCGATCAGCGGTACCGCACTCGAGTGCAGTATGCACAGGGTCTGTGCATATCTTGCCGTATTTAGTGACCGGCTTACCTTACCGATTACCGGAAGTTTTAGAATCACCCCATGAACCTTCTTTTTAAAGTCAGGATTTCTCATGGCAGTCACAAACAGACAGAATCCAACCCCAAGAATCAAAAGCAGCAGAATACCGTAATTTCTTACAAAATCGGAAATAGCTATCATTATGACGGTGGATCTCGGCAGTGAAGCCTTCATGTTCATGAACTGCTCCACAACTTTTGGTACAACGGTTGAAAGCAGGATGCCAATGACGGAAACCGCCACTATTGTCAGAACAATCGGATATATGAGTGCCTGCGTGACTTTTGCCTTCAGTTCCTGCTTATTTTCAGTGTAGTCTGCAAGACGTTCCAGCACGTCATCAAGATGCCCCGACTTTTCTCCGGCAGCAACCATTGATACATAAAGATCATCAAAAACCTTGGGAAATTTACGCATGGAATCAGCCAGAGTCAGACCTTCACAGACCTTTTCACGCACGGAATTGATAATGGCGGCATGCTTTGGATTCTCATTCTGTTGAGCAACCGCCCTAAGGGTTTCTTCAAGAGGCATTGATGCCGATACCAGCGTGGCAATCTGTCTGGTAATAAGACAGAGATTGGCATTTGACATCCTCGGCTCAAACAGAGATGATAAAGAAAAGGATGCACTCCCGGACGTTCCGGCAGTATTCTTCAGAACTCCTTCTCGTATTTCTGACGGTATGAGCCCGAGTTCCTTAATCTTAGCGCGAGCCCCCTTAGGGGAATCAGCCTCAACCGTTCCCTTTTTGGACTTACCGGATCTGTCTACAGCCGTATACTGATAGGTTGCCATTATCTTATTCTCCGCTCGTTACGCGCATAACTTCTTCCAGAGATGTTTTTCCTTCAAGAACTTTGGAAAAACCGTCATCCCTTATGGTAGGAGTATATGGTCTTACAACCTTCTCAATGGCAACTTCACCGTCAGGGCTGTGAATTGCTACCTGAACCTCGTCGTTGACTTCAACCAGCTCATGGATTCCGCAACGCCCCTTATACCCGGTATTATTACACTCGCTGCATCCCACCGGCTTGTATATGGTTACAGGTTTGTCAATTCCAAGAATTCGCATATCATTTTCAGAAGTCAGTACGGCCTGCTTACAGTGTGGGCACAGGGTTCTTACAAGACGTTGTGCCAGAACGGCCAGCAGAGAGGTAGACAGAAGGAATGGTTCTATCCCCATGTCCTTAAGACGGGTGATGGCACCGACAGCGGTATTTGTATGAAGGGTTGATAACACCAGATGGCCGGTAAGAGATGCCTGTACCGCAATTTCCGCAGTTTCATGGTCTCGGATTTCCCCGATCATCACAACATCCGGGTCCTGACGCAGAATTGCCCTCAGTGCACGGGCGAAGGTCATATCCACTTTAGGATTAACCGGAGTCTGACCAATCCCCTCCAGATCATATTCCACAGGATCCTCAACGGTAAGAATGTTTCTGTCTTTGGTATTAATCTCAGAGATACCTGCATAGAGAGTAGTACTCTTACCGGAACCTGTTGGTCCGGTAACCAGAATGATACCGTGCGGCATTCTTATCAGCTTACTGAACTTTTCCGCAATGGCCGGAGTCATTCCAAGCTGACTAAGCTCAAGACGCACACTGTTTTTGTCCAGCAGTCGCATTACAATACGTTCACTGTAGCTGGTAGGAATTGTTGACACGCGCACGTCAACGGTTTTACCGCCGACCACCAATGAAATACGGCCGTCCTGCGGAATTCTTTTTTCAGAAATATCAAGCTTCGCCATAACCTTGATACGGGAAATAAGGTACGGCGTAAACTTTCTTTCAAGAGTTATGTTCTCATGAAGCACGCCGTCCACGCGAAATCTTATCACCAGCTTATTTTCATACGGCTCAATGTGAATGTCCGAAGCCTCTTCCTTTACGGCCTGAGCAAGCATCGCATTGATGAATCGCACCATTGGGGAGTTTTCGCTGTTATCCAGAAGGTCAGCCTTGTTGAGATCATCTGAAAGACTCAAATCTTCAACATCGTCTCCCATGTTGCTTGCTATTCTCTGAGCCTCGGAATCATCGTTCTGATACATATCCGTGAGCAGATTGTCATAATCCTCGGCTGACAGTTCAAGAAGATCGAAATTTCTGCCGGAAAATCGTCTTGCTTCCAGTATCACGTCAATGGACGGCTGATCCTTATAACAGAGCTTCAGTCCTTCATCGGATGAAGACAGGATAACCCCCTTATCCCTTGCAAAAAGGAAAGGCAATTTAATTTTATCCTCTGTCACGTCTTCAGGTTCTATTTCAGAAATGACGGCTTTTAAAGGATCTTCCTCCTGAACCTCTGTCTGAGGCAGCGCGGAAACGGCATTTTCAATTTCCGCTGTATCAATATCGTTAAGATCTGACATTACTATTGCTCCGCCCCGAATCAGTTCTGCTCTTTGCTGTTAACCACCTGAATTACGTCAGGAGCTATAACTATTGTTGAATCCAGCTCAGGCATGACAGGTGTTGATAACGTTATAGGCAGAAGTCTCAGCCCCCGTTTATTACGCTGCAGCTGTTCGTTTCTGAACATGGAGTACTTTGCCGCTGAGAGTTCGGCATAATCACCGTCTTCACGTAAAATGATAGGACGCAGAAATACCATCAGATTTCTTTTTTCATACGAGCTGGAGGTATACTTAAACAGTTCCCCCAGAAGAGGGATATCTCCTAAAAACGGAACCTTTGTTACACTCTCAACAGTCTGATTATTCATCAATCCGCCAAGAACAACAGTATCACCGCTCTTTACAAGTACTGAATTCTTAATGGTTCTAACATCAAATGTAGCCCCGTTTTCATCGTTGGCACTGTTGCTGTTAACACTTGAAACTTCCTGTTCCAGAGTCAGCATTACGCTGTCTCCTTCATTGATCTGAGGTACAAACTTCAGCTTGGTACCAACTGTCTTGCGTTCAATGGTATCGTATCTGACAGATGCCTCTGACGTACTTGTCTGTGTACCGGTCTTAACAGGAACTTCCTGACCGACGTTAAATTCAGCTTCTTCATTATCCATGGTTATGATGCTTGGAGTGGACAGAACATCATTACGTGAATCAGCCTGTACCATGGACAGCAGGCCGAACCAGTTTCCGTTATAAAAACCGATACCGCCGCCATTAAGATTTGCCAAAGAAGAAATTCCGGAAGTCGTAACAAGACTGGAAACCGGAACCTGACTTCCCGTGAACTGAACAATACCACCGGAGGTGTTACCCCACTGAATGCCGAGAGACGCACTGGTACTGTCGCTGACTTCAACAATGATTGCTTCAACCAGTACCTGAGCCCTCTTTATATCAAGCTTTCTTATGATGTTCTCAACTTCCTTGATATAATTCGGTTCGGCATTAACAATAATTGAATTGGTCGCCTCATTGCTGTAGATGTTAATTTTGGAAGAGGCTGAAGCACCGTTGGATGCACCGTCAGCACCGGTAATGGACTTACTGACTCCGTTAAGCGTTTCAATGACATCGGCCGCCTTGGCATATCTTAAATAGAACACCTTGGTATTTCCTGATGCGGCCTGATCCATATCGAGCTTGTTAATAATCTTAATTACTCTTTCACGCGCACGCGGCTCACCCGAAACAACAACGGAATTTGTTCGTTCATCAGCGACCATTTTCGGAGTCAGAAGAGCTGATGTTGCAGACTTTGATGAATCCTCCTTGATAATTGAATTCACCACACGAACCACTTCAGTAGCAGAAGCATGTTCAAGCTTAACGATTTCAACTTCCTGATTACCTGCCTTATCAACCCTGCTGACAATATCGGCCAGTCTGTTGACAACCTGAGCCCTGCCGGTTATCAGCAGCACGTTTGACGGTTCATAATGAACCACATTACCTGCTCCCTGATTATCAATCAGGCCTCTAAGCAGCGGGGCCAATTCGCGTACACTCACGTTTTTTACGGGAACGACGCGGGTAATCATCTCATCACCTATCCCGCCGTTTTCAAGTACGGGAACACCTGCTGTTTTTGCGACAGCGGAACGGACAACCTTATATACATTGTGATCCGTTTCCACAACGGCATAACCATAAACTTCCAGTACGCTTAAAAAGAACTGATAGTATTCCTCTTCATTAAGCAGGTCATAACTGCGGACATTTATTTTGCCGCGGACGGCAGGATCAACAATAAAATTCTTGTTAAGATTTTTTCCGACCGTACTGATGAATTCGTTAATGTCAGTACCTTTAAAACTTGCAGAGAATTCGGCAGCGTCGGCCATTGTTCCCCAGCCTAGTAAAGCCAGTGAAAGAGCCGCAGCGCAACAAGATTTTTTGAAAGCGTTAATTTTCATTATTATTTACCGTTTACTGAATGTCTAAAACGATTGTTTCTCTGGAGCCGTTGCGATTAACCACAATGTTAATCTGAGTCATATTCTGTAATTCGCCCATGACCGCCATAGCCTGCTGACTGTCCGTAAGATCTTTGCCGTTAATTTCAACGGCTATGTCGCCGGCTTTCAGACCGGCGTCAATGAACAGCTTGCTTTCTGCTCCCGGATTAAGCTCATATCCTATGATTTTTCCGTCTTCCTGTGCGGGAGCTATGTTGATATAGTTAAATAGATTGCTGGGATTACTGAGAAGTTCTGTACGGACAGTCTTTAAATCTTCCTTGACCGTTGCAGATTCGGTTTTTTCATTTTTCTCAGTTTTACGATCTGCGACACCGGAAACAAAAACATCTTCAGGAAGCTTTATTACTTCCTCCACTCCGGCATTGTTTATAACTATTTCCGTCGGTTTAATCTGAGATATTACGGCGTTTGTACCGTTTATCTTATCTCCTACGGAATAAACGTCCTCACTCCCCTTCATTAGGAAAACAACGGCGCCGCGAGACGGATCCGAACTGTATGATATACCGGTAATTTTGACATCCAGTCTGGAACGGACAACCGCTCCGGAACTCTTCTGTTCCGGCTGATTTTTCGCTTCAACTCCGAAAAGATTGTAATTGCTTAATCTGACTGTATTTCCGGGATTCTGAATCTGCTTCAGTTCCTGAGCCGTAAGACCTGCAAGAACCTGATTTTTGTAGGGCATTTTGTGCCAGAACAGAACAGCTGCTTCATAGCACACGACGAAACTCAAAAGATAAAACAAATAAGCAGAAATTTTAGTATAATATCTGTCATGTTTTACAGGGTGCGAAGTAGATAAAATTCCCGGTGATGTAACAGTTTCAGCAGATGTTTTTTTATTCTGTCTTCTTTCCAGAAAACGTTTTTTTAGCGCTTCTAAAGAAATCATGACAACTCCACCCCTAATTAAACCTACAACTTATAATCGTACGAAATAGATTTAAATTTGTAAAATGTTTCACAATTTTTTTTAATATTTTTGTATATAAGTCACTAAATAAGAGAATTATGACAAGCACTGCAAACCCTAATGTCAGGCTGGACAAGTGGCTTTGGGCAGCCCGTTTTTACAAAACCAGATCACTTGCAAAAGACATGATTGAAGGCGGGAAAGTTCACTACAACAATTACCGCACCAAACCAGGGCGAATAGTAGAAATAGGAGCCCACATAGAGCTTTGGCAGGGATTCAACAAAATTGAAGTTGTTGTTACCGGAATCTCGGAACAGAGACAGAGCGCCACCATTGCCAGAACACTTTATGAAGAAACGCCGGAAAGCATTGTCAGAAGGGAAAAACAGGCAGAAGAGCACCGCATGCAGGTTCTTTTCGCTCCTCATCCAGATAATAAACCTGACAAGAAGCAGCGAAGGGAACTGTTAAGCTTGAAACACAATTCAGATTTATAAAAACACATGACCCTGTGTCATATAGGAGCCGAGCATGACTACATCTCAGGATAAAATCGACGAATACAGCAGATCTATAATGGAAGTGAGTCAAAATAATAAGCCTGAAAGCTTTGATAAAATTCTGTCTTTTGAATTTAATGACTATGACCTGCACGGGGACATTGTTCAGACCCACGAATCCGTTAAGGGACTTCTGGAGGGACATTCTTATCCTAAATGCATTCAAAACCTGCTGGCAGAAATGCAGATAGCCGTATGCCTTATGACCTCAAAGTTAAAATTTGAAGGTGAAATAATGCTGCAGGTACGCGGTGGGAGCAGTCATTTCAAATACGCAGTTCTTAACAGCAATGAAAAGAACGAAACCCGCGGACTGGCAGCCTACGACAGCAAGATTGATCCGAACAGTTCTTTCAATGAATTACTGACAAAGGACTCAATCATGACCATCGACATCATGCCAAAGGAAGGAAATCCGTACAAGGGAATCATAGACCTCAGCGGCAGTACGCTGTCAGAATGTCTGGAGACATACTTCACTCAGTCAGTTCAGGTTCCTACCAAAATCTGGATCTACAGTGACGCCCCAAATTCACAGAAAGCTGCCGGAATTCTAATTCAGGCTTTACCAACCAAGAATCCTGAAAAACAGAAAGAGGATTTTGAACATGTATCAGTACTGACGAATACGACAACCATGGCTGAAATTCTCTCACTGCCGAACAAGGACATTCTTTACAGGCTGTATAATCAGGAATCGGTAACCCTGTATCCGGATAAAGAGGCCGATGTTAAATTCAAGTGTAACTGCTCCAGAGAGCACTACAGGGAAATGCTGACGCATCTCAATCCTGATGAACTTGCGTCCATTCTCCAGCAGGACGGTCACATCACTACCGAATGTCACTACTGCCGAAAGACATACAGATTCGAGCATGATGACGTAATAGAGATAATAAAGGACGCTAAAAAGCATCAGAACGGCTAATACTTAAAGAGCAGAAATTACATGCGGTGCCCTAAAATGACACCGCATAAAAAAAAGGTGGATAACTTCCACCTTTTTTGTTTTATTATCACGTCATGTTCCGTCCATGACATTTCCAAATAAATTACAGCAGATTGTAAGCACGTTCACCATGGCTTGTTAAGTCAAGACCTTCACGTTCTTCATCCATCGGAACTCTAATGCCGCTAAAGAGCTTGCCGGCAATGTAGAATGCGAGCACTGAAACGACACCGCACCAAACTACTGAAATTACAACTGATGCGAACTGACCGGTAAACTGCCCCATAATTGATTCCCATCCTTCCTTGTAGCCGACACCGCCAAGAGCAGGAGCACAGAAGACACCTGACAGGAGAGCACCGATAATACCGCCGACACCATGAACGCCGAATACATCAAGGGCATCATCAACCTTAAGCATTCTCTTTAACACATGAACAGACCATAAGCATACAACACCTGCAACCGCACCAATTAACATGGCACCGCCAACACCGACGAAGGCACAGGCCGGAGTTATGGCTACAAGACCTGCTATTGCACCGGAGCATGCACCGAGTAATGAAGGCTTTCCGAGATATACCCATTCAGCCACGAGCCACGCCAGAGTTGCTGCGGAAGGAGCGACAACGGTGTTTGCAAAAGCAAGTGCTGAAGTTCCATCAGCCACCAGTTCAGAACCGGCATTAAAACCGAACCAACCGATCCACAGAAGAGAAGCACCTATCATGGTCATTACCAGACTGTGAGGAGTCATGTTTTCACGGCCAAAACCGATGCGCTTACCCAGGAAGAATGCTCCAACTAGCGCACAGACAGCGGCATTGATATGAACAACAGTACCGCCGGCAAAATCATATGCATGCCATGCTGAATCAATATATCCGCCCCCCCAGACCATATGGCATAAAGGAATGTAGGAGAAAGTAAACCAGAAGGCTATTACAAAGATAAGTGCACTAAACTTAATTCTTTCAGCCAAAGCTCCGATGATTAAGCAGGAACTGATGGCGGCAAAAGCCCCTTGGAAAGCAAAGAAAGTAAGATCTGACAGAGTTCCGTTTTCGGTATCAGGTGTTACTCCGAACATCATAAACTTGTCAAAATTACCCATAAAACCGTTTATGAAATCACTGCCGTTTGTACCAAATGACAGTGTATAACCGTATATTGTCCACAATACAAAAATGAGTGCGAATATTACAAGTGACTGAACCAGAACCGATAACATATTTTTGGCTCTGACCAGTCCTCCGTAGAACAAACCGATGCCGGGAAGCGACATCAAAATAACCAGAGCCGCACAAATCATTACGAAGCCGTTGTCGGCAGTAGATACGGAAGAGGCGGCATCATCGGCAAAAGCACACGCTGATCCCAGCACTGATGTGGAAAACAATCCTGTTCTTAATATATTCTTCATACTGATCTCCAAATTACCAAGTAACTCATGAGATAGTTAATGCAACTTCTTTGCCAACATGCAAAAAAGGGCAGTCAACCCCGAAATTTACAAAAATTTAAACCTAAACATGGTGATATTTGTTCCGTTAACACGCAAAAATGGAATAAATTACATGAACAGTGCCCGCAATATCTGTAAATAGTGCCCCACCTTAAGACATAATTGCCATACAATAATTAATATGGAAGCATTTTGGGGGGTATTCATGAAACTGAAAACTGAAATATTAGGTTCAGATAAGCATAAGACCATCGCCATGCTTCACGGCTGGGGACTTTGCAGCAAGGTTTTTTACCCCGTCGTGGATTCTCTTAAGGACAGGTACAGAATAGTTCTTATTGATATGCCTGGATACGGAATTAATAATGCCATACCAGCAAACAGATGCGACGGAATAGTCAGTTCGCTTGAAGAAACAATACCGGAGAACTGCGCTCTTCTTGGTTGGTCGCTGGGCGGTATTCTGGCGCAGAAATTTGCCATAACGAATTCCAAACATATACGGGCACTGATAACCGTGTCATGCTCACCGCGTTTTACATCCAATCCTCAGGAAGGATGGCCCGGTACTGATGCAAAACTCTTAAAGAAATTTTCAACACTCATATCCCAGAATAACTGTCAGGCCGTACTTGATAAATTCCTAAGTCTGCAGGCCATGGGGTCCGAGCGTATGAGAGAAGACATAAAGACAATTAAAGGTCTGCTGGCCGAGGCTCCGTCTCCTTCGTATTACGAACTTCAGGCAGGATTAAAAACCCTGATGGATGAGGATCTGAGAAATAATATTTCCAGAATCCAGTGCCCGTCACTGCACATATTCGGGCTTAAAGACAGGCTGTGCCCTGCATCAACCAAAAGCATCTGGGCCAAGAAAGATAACAGTCATACCATAGTTTTTGAACAGAGTTCACATGCTCCTTTCATAACTCAGACAAAGGAATTTAATGAGCAGTTGCTCCTGTTTCTTGATAAATACTATCATTAACAGTTTGGTGTACATAAATAATAGGGCTGTCACTGACAGCCCTTCCGTTACTTAATGCCGTACAACTGAATTCGCTCTACTTAACAAGTGTTTTCAGATATTCGTCCTTAATTTTCTTAAGCTCCTCATCGCTTAAGATTTCAACCGGAGCATACTCGTGATCACCGGAGAAGTTAAACTGAGGCTCATCAATGGGACCAAACCACTCCTCGGGGGTATATGAAATTTTATTGATATACCAGGTTACTTTTCCCTTTGGAGTAATGACTTCAGCATCATCATCTATTGTCTTATTTAAAATACCGCGGGCAATCGGACTTTCGTACGAAATAAATCCTTTTCTGCCGTAAACTTCTGCTGTATTAACAATATGCACATGCAGAATGTCACCATCATCGTTTTCAATTTCCACATATGCACCAAAATAAACCTTGTTATCCCTGATGCCGTCAGCACTGCGGTCAAGGATTTCCGTATTCTTTAAGGTATCTGTCAGGAACTTAACTCTTCTGTCGATCTGACGCAGTAGCTGTTTATTATACTGATAGTCAGCATTCTCACTTCTGTCACCGAGAGATGCAGCCCAGGCTAATTTTTCCACGACATTTGGACGAATATTCTCCCAAATTTCATCAAACTCTTTTTTAATAAGCTGATAGCCTTCCGGAGTTACAAACTTAAAAGCCATAATACCCTCCAATAAAAAAACCATGCTGCTGCCAGCATGGTTTTTATAATTAACAGTAAATTACCGTCTCTGACAACTCATTAGAGCTGTGGACCAGCCTTAACAAGAGCCTTACCAGCTTCATTGGTTTCATACTTCTTGAAGTTGTTGATGAAACGCTGAGCAAGGTCCTTAGCCTTAACTTCCCATTCAGAAGCATTAGCGTAGGTGTTACGTGGGTCAAGGATGTTGGTGTCAACACCGTTTAACTTGGTAGGAACTACGAAGTTGAATAATGGGATAGTCTTGGTTTCAGCCTGATCGATTGAGTGATCGAGGATAGCGTCGATGATACCACGGGTATCACGGATAGAAATACGCTTACCGGTACCATTCCAACCAGTGTTTACGAGGTATGCCTTAGCACCGCTCTTTTCCATGTGCTTAACGAGTTCTTCAGCATACTTGGTTGGGTGTAATTCAAGGAATGCCTGACCGAAACATGCAGAGAAGGTTGGGGTAGGTTCAGTAATACCACGTTCAGTACCTGCTAACTTAGCAGTGAAGCCTGATAAGAAGTAGTACTGAGTCTGATCCTTATCGAGGATAGATACTGGAGGAAGAACACCGAATGCGTCTGCAGATAAGAAGATAACCTGCTTAGCAGCTGGACCAGCAGAAATTGGGCGCTGAATGTTCTTGATGTGGTAGATTGGGTAAGAAACACGGGTATTTTCAGTTACAGACTTATCGGTGAAGTCAATCTTACCGTTAGCATCTACAGTTACGTTTTCGAGAAGAGCGTCACGACGGATAGCATTGTAGATGTCTGGCTCTGATTCAGCGTCTAAGTTGATAACCTTAGCATAGCAACCACCTTCGAAGTTGAATACGCCGTTGTCATCCCAACCGTGTTCGTCGTCACCAATGAGCTTACGCTTTGGATCGGTAGAAAGAGTGGTCTTACCGGTACCTGACAGACCGAAGAAGATAGCGGTGTTTTCACCGTTCATATCGGTGTTAGCAGAACAGTGCATTGCAGCGATGCCCTTTAATGGGAGGTAGTAGTTCATCATTGAGAACATACCCTTCTTCATTTCGCCACCGTACCAGGTGTTTAAAATAACCTGTTCTTTGGTGGTTACGTTGAATACAACTGCAGTTTCAGAGTTAAGACCTAATTCCTTGTAGTTTTCAACCTTAGCCTTAGAAGCGTTGTAAACGATGAAATCTGGTTCCTGTTCGAAATCAGCTTCAGTCTGTGGACGGAGGAACATGTTGGTTACGAAATGAGCCTGCCAAGCTACTTCAACGATGAAGCGAACCTTCATGCGGGTATCCTTGTTAGCACCGCAGAAACCATCAACAACGTATAACTTCTTGTTAGAAAGCTCCTTCTTAGCTAAATCCTTAACAGCAACCCAAGCTTCCTTTGAAGCTCTGTGGTTGTCGTTCTTGTATTCATCAGAGGTCCACCATACGGTATCGTGAGAGTTTTCATCGTCAACGATGAACTTATCCTTTGGTGAACGGCCAGTGTATACACCGGTCATTACGTTAACAGCACCAAGTTCAGTTTCCTGACCCTTGTCGAAACCTTCTAATGATTCCTTGGTTTCTTCATTGAATAATACTTCATATGAAGGGTTGTACAGAACTTCAGTAGTACCGGTAATACCGTACTTTTCTAATACTGACTTATCAAACTTTGCCATTTTTATGGTCTCTCCAATATATTAAAGAATATTTAAATAAACATCGGAATGATTTTAAGAGATTTAAACAAATTAATCTATAAAAATAAATCAAAAAACAGAAAATTTTGACCTTCCGGACTGATTGTTTTTCCCACATGATTCCTGTCATTCAGACTCAGGCTTAAAGATGCGAACCTATTTCGGATATTCTTATACCCTGCCACGCCATATATACTTGATTTATATATATGTAAGATTTCTTTCTATGTGGCTCTTTTCCTTAAGCTTGACATGTATGGCATGATTGAGTATCTTTCAGATAACTAGGGATTTTTCAAAACAATCCTTCTCGAATTCAAAACAGGTGATTTATAGATGATTAAGATTACCCCAAAGGCTGAGGAATACTTTGTTCAGCTGCTTAAAACCCAGGCCCCGGATACTAAAATCAGGGTTTTTGTTTCAAATCCAGGAACTCCAGGAGTGGAATGCGGAATTCTATACTGCCCGAAATCTTCCGTAACCAATGCCGACGACATCTTTAATTACAATGGATTTGATGTAGTTATCGACGTATCAAGCCAACCTTTTCTGGAAGGTGCCGTTATTGATTTCAGAACAAACAAGGAAAACAAAAGCACACTGACATTTAAGGCTCCGAATCTGAAAAAATCACTGGTTGACGAAAACGCATCTCTTTTTGAAAAACTCGAAGTATTCTTCAGAACCACGGTTAATCCAAGTCTTGCCGCCCACGGCGGGGTCGCCAAACTCGTAAGTGCAACGGAAGACGGAATTGTCAAAGTTAGTTTTGAGGGCGGATGCAGAGGATGCAGCATGGTAAACATCACTCTGTCAGAAGGAATTGAGGCAAATCTTAAGCAGGCTTTTCCGGGTATGATTAAAGAGGTTATCGACGTAACGGACCATAAAGTAACTGATTCAACCTATGCAAAGTAATAAGTCAGTACGTTAAACAAAATTTAAGAGAGGGTACCACACAGTGATACCCTCTCTTAATTTTAACGTTTTACAATTTCGACTTCATTATGAACATCGTACTATTCTGATTTTTGAGTTCTGGAAAGAAGAGTGGCCGTCGCATCCTTTGGGGATTTTCCCTCATAAAGGACCTTATATATCTCCTCGCATATAGGCATTTCGACATCGTATTTTCTTGCGAGTTGATAAACCTCAGACGTATTGTCATACCCCTCTACAACCTGACCGATTTCCTTCATTGCCTCATCGACCGTTTTTCCTGCCCCCAGCGCCAAACCGAAACGTCTGTTGCGTGACTGATTATCGGTACATGTCAAAACCAGGTCACCGAGTCCCGCCATCCCCATAAATGTTTTGGACTGAGCTCCCATTGCCTTACCTAATCTCTGAATTTCAACAAGGCCTCTGGTAATGAGTGCCGTTCTGGCATTCGCTCCGAATCCGAGGCCGTCGGAAAGACCTGCTCCTATCGCTATTACGTTCTTAACACAGCCGCCAATCTGAATACCGATATAATCAGGATTCTTGTATACTCGGAAATTTTTGCTTGAATGAATCAGTCTTGAAAACTCATCAATAAATTCATCTGATGAACCTGATACCGATATAGCCGTTGGCATGCCTGCAGCAAGTTCCTTTGCGAAAGTCGGCCCGCTTATTACGGCAAAAGGAATATCATTTCCAAATTCTTCTTTTACAACGTCGCTGAGAAGCTTTCCTGTCTGAGCCTCTATCCCTTTTGTCGCCCAAACCAGACGATGGTCTGTTGTCAAATAAGGTTTTATCTGCTTCAAAACACTTCTGAAACTGCTGCTTGGTATAACCACAAGCAGGATATTGGTGTTTGCAACCGCAAATTCAAGATCACTGGTGAGATCCAGTGTTTCCGGAAACGTAATGCCCGGTAGAAAATCTTCATTGGATCTAGTCTGAAGCATCCTGTCAATCTTATTCCGATTACGTCCGAACAAAAGAACACGGTTACCGTTTCTGGCCAGAGAAATCGCCAGTGCCGTTCCATAGGAACCGGAACCTATAACAGAAATAGAATAGCTCACTTGTATACTCCGGGACTTGTATAAAATAAAAAAACACAGAGCCCGCTAAGGCCCTGTGTTCACAGAATCACGAATTACTTACTTTCTTCACCTGAAGCTTCCGGTGCAGCACTCTGTGCGGCCTGAGCCTGCTGTCTCTGCATATAAATTGCATCAAAATTAAGAGGCTGAAGAACAAACGGAGGGAAACCGGCCTTAGTAACGAGGCTGCTGATATTCTCTCTCACGTATGGGAACAGAATTCCAGGTACTGTTGCATTCAGTGCATGAGCAAGCTGCTGCTCGCTGAAGTTTTCGATGTGAACAAGAGCTGACTGATTAACTTCGCAAAGGAATGCCACCTTGTCGTCAGCAGTCTTTGTGGTAACTGTAATTCTCAAAGTGATGTCGTAAACATGGTGTTCAGTATCAACTTCTTCATTCTTCACATCAAGATCGATTTTGCTTTCAGGCTTCCATTCTTCACGAAACACACGTGGTGAATTAGGAGTTTCGAGAGAAATATCCTTGTTGTAAATACGGATGATTTCAAAGATAGGATTTAACTGTTCATCAGCCATTTTCATATTCCTTATAATTTTAATTATACTGTGTTAATCAAATATTTCCGGACTCTGCCTACCCTTTAACGACCGGGTAATTATTCATAGTCCATTCCTGCATGCCACCATTAAGTATCACGCTCTTGTAACCGCCTTTCTTCAGGCATTTCGCACACTTGTAAGCGACCAGGTCATCATAACCTTTACCGACAACAACGACGGTTTTATCTTTAAATCTTTCGACCTGAGAAAACTTCAGTTCGAGCAGGTCTTTGGATGAAACAGAGACAGATCCGGCAAGATGACCATTGGAATATTCTCCGATATCCCTGACATCAACCAATACTGCCTTATCATGATTGTACATTTCGATGGCATTCTTAGAATTGAGTAATTTTAATCCGTCTCTCCAGATAACAATCTGATAATAGACCGTATAACCCAAAGTTATCGCCCACAGCAGACTGATTATCGGATGTCTGCCTACAAATGACACCAATTCGTTCCAAAAATCCAAAGATTCCATAAAATATACACGCCCAGATAGCTGATTAAGTAAACCATTTAGCCAATGTATGCGTACCATGCAATGGACAAGCACATTGATCCGAGGGGTATATTATCATATGCAAAAAAATTTTAAAATAATACGTTCCATTTATCATTTCTTTCCTAAAAAAGGTAATAAATAATAAAACAGGGATCGCCTTTTTCAGACAAATTGGACGCAATATGAACAGAATCATGCTCATGAAAGGAAAAGATTTTCATTCCTCATAAAGATCAAGTACACAAAATTAGTGTAAAATGTGCACCAAAGAATAATTGAATTTATTTTTGTTATTTGTAAGTTTTTTCTGAATCAACAATCACATTAGGAATTAAAATGGCAAAGAAACCTTTTGCGCTCATCATTATGGATGGCTGGGGATACAACACCGTTAAGGAATTTAATGCTGTTGCAAATGCTAAGACCCCTGTTCTTGACAAACTTTCACAGGATTATGCTAATACCTTAATCTCCGCTTCAGGAGAAGACGTAGGTTTACCTGACGGTCAAATGGGCAACTCTGAAGTTGGTCACACCAACATCGGTGCAGGCCGCATTGTTTATCAGGACTTAACCCGCATCACCAAGTCAATCAAGGATGGCGATTTCTTCACCAATGAAGTTTTCAATAAGGCCATCGATTCATCTGTTGCCGCAGGTAAGGCCGTTCACGTAATGGGCCTTATGTCACCTGGCGGTGTTCACAGTCATGAAAAGCACATTCTGGCTCTCTTTGATCTTCTGGCAAAGAAAGGCGTTAAAAAGGCTTACTTCCATGCTTTCACCGATGGCCGTGACGTTCCTCCTCGCAGTGCCCAGAGTTCAATTGACACCTTTGAAAAGAAGTTCCAGGAACTTGGTGTTGGCAGATTTGCAAGCATGGTAGGCCGTTACTTCGCAATGGATCGTGACAACAGATGGGATCGTGTTGAACAGGCTTATAACCTCATCACTTTAGGTGAATCACAGTTTGCCCCATTTGCTTCCGCAACCGACGCACTGAATGCAGCCTATGCACGTGATGAAAATGATGAATTCGTAAAAGCTTCAGTAATCGGCGAACCAGTTAAAATGGAAGACGGCGACACTCTGATTTTCATGAACTACAGAGCAGACAGAGCACGTCAGATTTCAAGAGCATTCGCTAATGATGATTTCAGCGGTTTTGAAAGAAAATCACGTCCAGCTATCAACTTCGTAATGCTTACCGAATACGCTACCGATATCAAGGCAGCATGTGCATTCCCTCCTTCTGATCTTGTTAACACCCTTGGTGAATGGCTCTCAAAGCACGGCAAGACCCAGCTCAGAATTTCAGAAACAGAAAAGTATGCACACGTAACCTTCTTCTTCAACGGCGGTGTAGAAACCGTGTTTGAAGGTGAAGAAAGAGAACTTATTCAGAGTCCTAAGGTTGCTACCTATGACCTTCAGCCTGAAATGAGCTCTACCGAACTTACCGACAAGCTCTGTGCCGCAATTGAAAGTTGCAAGTATGACGTAATCATCTGTAATTACCCTAACGGCGACATGGTTGGCCATACTGGCGTATATGAAGCAGCTGTCAAAGCTTGTGAAGCAGTTGACACCTGTATCGGTCGTGTTGTTGAATCCCTCAAGAAGGTTGGCGGTGAATGCCTCATTACTGCAGACCACGGTAATGCCGAAAGAATGAAGGATCTTGAAACCGGTGTTGCATATACTGCTCACACAAACCTGCCTGTACCATTAATCTATGTAGGCCGTGACGCAGAAGCAGTTTCAGGCGGTAAGCTGTCTGACCTTGCTCCAACCATCCTCAGCCTGATTGGTATGGAAACTCCGTCAGAAATGACCGGTAAGGTATTATTCAAGGTTAAATAATTGCCTTATATGACAGCAGATAAGCGATACTCGAAACATCATTTTGTAAAAAACAGTCTGATTCTGTTGGTATCGCTTTGCGCTGTTCTCTTAGTGCTGATAATGCCGTCTCCGGCATTATCAGCATCATCAGGAAATGATGAAAAATCCATAGCCTCACTCAAGAAAGACATCGAACGACGCACCGAGATCATCAAAAATCACGAAAATGATCTGATGTACCTTAAAAGAGAAAGACAGAACTACGATCAGTCAATAAAGCTTCTGGACATGAAACTGTCCATCACAGAAAATAAAATCAAGCTGGTATCCAGTCAGATTATCGAGCTTGAAAACCAAATATCAGATTTGGAAACCCTAAACGATTCAAACATACAAATGCTGAAAAACATGGTAAGGCAGCTTTATATGTTCGGTGAAAATCCCGGAATCAAAATCATTCTCGGCAATGATAACGTCAGTGAATATGACAGATATATGACCTATTATCAGATTCTGGCGGAACAGAGAAAGGAAATAATCAGCAATATCGCCAAGAATCAGACAGAACTGAGAAACAGTAAACAGTATCTGGAAAGAAAGAAAACGGAACTATCAGAACTCAGAACGGAATATGACAGGAATCTGGGATCCTTAAACAAAGAAAGGACCCAGCGCAAGTTCATGGAAGATGCCCTGCAATCAAATATCAACAATGAAAAGCAGCAGCTCAAGAAGCAGGAAGAAGCTCTGAAAGGACTTGAAAAAGCCATCGAAACCCAAAAGCTTGAACTTGCCAAAAAGAGAAAACAGGCTGAACTTAAGGCCATTGCAGACGCCAAAGCAAAGGCAAAAAAGGAAGGTCGTGACACAGAAAAAGCCGCAAAAGAAGAAAAAGAAAGTTTTGCCAAAAGAAACAATCTGAACGGTCTAGGGAAAAATTTACCTTGGCCTGTTAAAGGCAGTGTCATAAAGAAATTCGGACAGGTCAGGTTTACTTCCACAAAATGGACAGGACTCCTGATTGCCTGTAATGAAGGCAACAGCGTATCATCCATATCTGCCGGGGACGTGCTGTACTCTGGCTGGATGAACGGCTGGGGAAATATCATCGTAATAGACCATGGAGCCGATTACCTCTCCATATACGCAAACAACAAAGCCAATCTTGTCAGGAGCGGACAGCGTGTTCAGCGCGGAGATGTAATAGCCACGGCTGGAAACAGTGGTGGTTTGGAAACCAATAGTTTATACTTTGAAATAAGGAAAAACAGTGTTCCACTAAATCCACGTAATTTTTTAAAATAGCAGGTCATCAATATGCGTTTAACAGTTTTTCATGATTATGAACCAGAACCTCTATGGGTAAAGAGTCTTAATAAATTGTTAGAACCAATGGAATTCAGTGAAATCCAAAAATTAGGACGCGTTCATCTGGCTGTATTCAACGATGGCGTTGTAGGAATTTCCGTTACAAACGAAAACCGAATTGTTTACCTCAAAGTTAGGGATATTACAAGAAGAAGAGGAGTTGGCAGATACCTTCTTGAGGAAACCAACAGATTTGTTCTTAACGAATACGATAATGTTTCCATCGACACATGTATCTTCCCTCAGGAGGAGCAGGACGGTCTGACATACTTTCTTGAAACTCAGGGGTATGTTAAGTCTGCTGCAAACGACAAGATTTTCATTTTTCGCGACTGATTCCTGCTGACATATCAGCTGTTTGTATACCACACGCATAAAAAAAGAAACCTCCATTTGGAGGTTTCTTTTTTCCACAGAAAACTGTTTTATTTGTTGCTGCTACCATTGCCGAAAACGAGGTCATAAATAGTCTGTGACTTCTTTGGCAGGGTATGCAGAGCCTTAATACGACGAACTGTCTTTGACTTGCCGCGAATCATGATACTTTCAGTCTTGGCAATATTACCGTCAAGGGTAACCCCGTCAAGCAAATCACCCTTGGTAATACCGGTAATTGAAACAATAATGCTGTCAGTTCTTACCATGTCTTCAAGCTTAAGAACTGTTAACGGTTCTATACCCATAGTCTTGCATCTTGCAATCTCATTCTCACCGTAAGCTCTGTTTTCAGGAGTATCACCCTTAGCAATATGACGAGGAATAAGCCTTCCCTGCATGTCGCCCTCAAGAGAACGTGCTACTGCCGCACTGATTACGCCTTCAGGAGCGCCACCGATACAGTACAGAAAATCAATGTCACTGTCAGGCATGCATGTTAATACTGATGCAGCAACGTCACCATCAGGAATTGCATAAACTCTCAGACCTAACTCATGCATAGTCTTTATTGCCTTTTCGTGTCTTGGCTTAGCAAGAGTAACGCAGGTTAAATCACTGTATTTCTTACCAACGGCACGTGCAATTCTGTAAATATTCTCTTCAAGAGAAACATTTAAATCAATTACCCCTTTGGCATCAGAACCTACTATCAGCTTCTCCATATACATGTCAGGAGCCTTGAGGAATCCGCCTTTGTCTGCAGCAGCAAGAACAGCTACGGCGTTATTCTGTCCCATTGCGGTCATTCTGGTTCCGTCAATAGGATCCACTGCTATATCAACTTCCGTGGAACCGTTACCTACATGTTCACCGATATAAAGCATTGGAGCTTCATCAATTTCCCCCTCACCAATGACGATTTCGCCATCGATATCAAGATCATTTAACATGTAACGCATTGCCTTAACGGCTGCATCGTCTGCAGAGGCCTTATCTCCGCGACCCAACCAATGATAACCGGCTAATGCGGCAGCTTCAGTAACACGACAAAATTCAAGGGATAATTCACGTTTCATAATAAATCCTGACTCGTTGATAAAATGTTAGGCAAATTTTACCACTTATTGCCTCAATAACAATAATTTTTTATACGCCTGCCACTTTGATGTTTTCAATCAGAACCGAGCCCAAATCAGCCACATTTCTGGAGTCCCCATCATCTGCAATAGCCACGATTCCGTTGAACAGATCCTTAAAATTACCGGCAATTGTAAATTCAGCTATAGGATACTGAATTACACCATTCTCCACATAAAAACCACTGGCACCGATGGAAAGCTCGCCGTTTATGAGTTTAATACCGCTACCCATGGTATCATGAACAATAATGCCGCGATCCATCTGTCTTATAAGATCGTTCTTTGAACAGAGAGTCCCTCTCTCATCCACAACAAAGGTATTACTTACTCCTCGGTTATGGGCATTATTTGCCATCTTAAGCTTGTTGGCGAAGTAGTTATTCAGGAAATAGTTCTGAACACAGCCGTGTTTAATGATTGGCATCGGACTGGTTCTGACTCCGTCGCCATCCATATAGCATGAACTCATCTTTCCGACGATATGAGGATTTTCGTCAATGGAAATCCACTCAGGAAGAACCTTTTTATTGAGACTGTCTGTTAAAAAGCCGGTCTTATAGTACTGCGTATGACCGTCAAGTGCAGAAAAAAGCACATTCAGTAGAAGAGAGGATTTGTTCACGTCAAAAATAACCGGATAGTCACCGGTCTTAATCTTTTGCGGACAAAGCTGCGAAACGCCTTCATCAATAGCTTCCTTGACCAGCAGTTCATCATTCCAGAGTTTGTCGTGACGGGAATCATATGTATATGAACCGCCATACTGACGGTCATCATCCTTACCGCACATCAAAACCAGGTTACGTGAATACGAGGTATCCGCACTGCTGACGACCAATCCCTGAGTAGTTGCCATGGCGCTGATGTACAGACCGCTGTTTTCCTTGGCACTTACCACGGATATTACCCTTTCATCAGCGGCCATTGTCTTCAGTTCGAGATTCTTACATCTCTCAAACATGTCATTTGGTTCAATATCGAGAGGATGAAAGGTATCAAAGTCCATTTTTTCAAAGGCAAGATACTGTTTCTCAGGCAACCTGGCGTCAGGATCCGGGTCTGTGTGCTTTGCAATGCTCAATGCGGCTCTGATACTTTCGTCTATTGCCTTTCTTGATAAATCACTGGTGCCGACAGTCCCTTTACGATCATCCTTATATACGGTTATTGCGAGTGAACGGCCGTTTGTAAATGAAATATTTTCCATTTCCGTATTACGGGAGGAGACGGAAAGTCCTGTGGCCTTATTTATTTTTGCACGAGCCTCATTAGCCCCCAATTCCTGAGCCTTTTCCACCGTATACTGAACCAAATCTTCCATTTTATTCAGTTCAAGTTCAATATCGTCATCCATATCAATAATTCCAAATAGTCACTAATGATGCTAGAATACACTAAATTTATTTGAGGATCTCTAAATTATGCCTAAGTATACTGATTTTTTTCATAAAAATGATATACCGGACGATGACGGTTGGGTATCAAAAAGTTCAGAGAAGCGTCATGCCCGGCATTTGAGAGAAATCGGCATTGCCATTCTGGAGCTTGCAGACTCTGAATTTGACCGCATTCCTTTCGGTATTAATGACTCTCTCAGGGAAGCAATGCTCGTCGCCAGAAAACTGAAACCAAGATCGGAAGAGATGCGCAGACAGATTCTGCATGTGGAATCACTCATGCGCGTGGCTTCAGAAGAAGACGTCCAACTTTTTGAAAACATGCTTAAAGCCATTAAAGGTGCAAAGGTTTCCGAAAATGCACAATTTCACCGTCTTGAAAATCTCAGAGACGAACTTATAGCCTCAGGCATGGAAAGAATTAACAGTCTGACAGCGAAAAATCCGTCCATTGACAGACAGAAACTCAGATCACTGGTTTCCAGGGCGCAGAAAGAAGCCGAAAAGGAAAACAATGATCGCCGCTACTACAAAGAACTTTTTCAGTTTCTTAAAGCAAATATTTCACAGGAGAAATCAGATGAATAAAATCACAGCCTTTTTATCCGCCTGTGCCGCGTCTCTCTTATATTTTTCCGCAACCGCACTTGCGGACGACTTCGTCATAGATGTAAGAACTCAGGATGAGTACGCATCAGGCCATGTTGAAAACAGCCTTAACATTCCTTTTAATGAGGTTGTTGAAGGTGTTTCCGCCAACGACATCAAAAAAGATGACACAATTTACGTTTACTGTCTTTCTGGTAAGAGAGCAGGAAAAGCTAAGAATTCTCTTAACAACGCAGGATACACCAACGTAATTAACCTTGGCGGTTACGAAGATGCCATGGTCTACTTCAAGAACAATCCTCTCAAGTAGTTATGTAGCTGTCTCTTAAAACCAAAAAGACCACCATAACAGTATGGTGGTCTTTTTACTTATGACCGGAGGTTTCGGAAATAAAACTATCTGGTACCTCCGACGGTTACGCTGTCTATTCTTAATGTCGGCTGGCCAAGTCCCACTCTGATGGATTGTCCCTGTTTACCGCATGAACCTGTTCCCTTATCAAACTCCAGGTTATTACCGATCATGGAAATATTCTTCATAACTCCAATGGCATTACCAATAAGGGTGGCATCCTTTACAGGATATTTGATTTCACCGTTTTTTACGCGATAGGCTTCCGTTGAAGTAAACGTAAATTTACCGGCCACCGTATCCACCTGACCGCCGCTGAAGTCGATGGCATATATGCCGTCGTCAAGACTTCTGATAATATCTTCAGGAGAATCATCTCCCGGCAGAAGATACGTATTGGTCATTCTTGGTATAGGTTTACAGTAATAGTCGGCACGACGACCGTTACCGGTAGATTCCTTTCCCATAAGTCTGGCATTAAGCTTATCGTACATGAAACTTTTCAGAACGCCGTTCTCGATCAATACATTTCTCTTACTTGGAACACCTTCACTGTCCACATTGAAGGTTCCGGTTCCGTCATGAACAGTTCCGTCATCAACAATTGTGCACAGTTTAGAGGCCACCTCATCGCCCATCTTATCGTGGAAAATAGACTGCCCCTTTCGGCACGAATCAGCTTCCAGACCATGACCAATGGCTTCATGAATCAGTACTGCAGGCCAGCCGGAGGCCAGCACTACAGGCATAGTACCCGCCTTAATCGGTACTGCCTTGAGGTTTAGCAGAGCCTGTCTTACTGCATCTCTCGCAATGGCAAGATATCTTGGCTCCATGTCAACTGAAGATACCGAAGATACTCCTCTGACGTAATCCGCAGGCAGAACTGGTACTTCCTGAAAGAAAAAGGACAAATCATAAATCTTTCCGGAAGCACTGTGGCCGCTTTCCGATACTCCGTTTTCCTCAACAATCACTGAGCAGTTCAGACTTACCTGCGGCGTAATTTCAGCTGCCGTAACACCTTCAGTGGTGAACAGAATACTGCTTTCATTGGAAGAACTGAGCCCAACCTTAACCTCTCTTACTCTGGGATCAAGAGATCTTGCAAATCTGTCCATATCACTCAGCATCTGAACCTTCTGTTCCCTTCCGATGCTGTTTATCGGATCATAGTCACCGGTATTGTAAATCCTGTATGAAGGGCTCAGATTAAGTCTGATATCTGAATTTCCGCCTTTATTTGAAAGAGTTCTTGCAGCCCTTATCGCCTGATGAAGGCTGTGATTATTAATTTCATCTGAATGGGCCAGTGCTGTTTTTTCACCTAAAACACCTCTAACCCCAAAGCCCTGATCTATGCCGAAAGAACCTGATTTGATTTTCTGCTCGCTTAATCTCCAGCTCTCAGAAACGGAACTCATAAAGAATATGTCACCGAAATCAACTCCGGATGAATTAAGCTTGTTAACCATACTTTCAACGTAATCTACGCTCATGCCGTTTTCTGACAGCAGTTTTTCCGTAGTAATCTTTACTAAATCGCTGGCTGTATTCATTTTAACTCCACATATTCTTCGTTTTTCGCTGTCAACGGCATACTACTTCTAATCTTTTCTTTCAATTCTAAATCAATTTTATGTTCAATCACCTGAAAATCATTTTTTTCTAATGTTTCCGTCACTACTTTTCCGTCAGGATCGACAATAAGAGAATGACCATAGCACTCATAACCGTCAGGTGAACTGCCGTTCAGCCCTGCACCGACGACGTAAACCTGATTTTCAACAGCCCTGGCTCTCAACAGTACATGCCAGTGCTTTTGACCGGTCTTCTCAGTGAATGCTGCTGGAACAACAATAACATCGGCTCCCTTAGCTCTTAGTTCGGAAAAGACATTCGGAAAACGAAGATCAAAACAGATGGCGAGTCCAACTCTGACCCCCACCATATTGAATACGGCGGTTTCAAGTCCATGACTGTAAAACTGCCCTTCATCGTAGGAACAGCCGTTAACAACAGCTCTGAAAAGATGTATTTTACGGTATTTGGCAATCAAATTCCCCGTAGGATCAAATACCGTGGTAGTTATATAGCGTTTACCGTCATCAGGTTCCGGCAAAGTCCCGGCAACAAGATATACCCCATGCCTGCGTGCCAGACAGGCAAGCGCATTAACTGCCTTCTGCCACTGACCGGCAAGAACTTCATAATCAGCATCATTCCTACTGCAGCATACGAAGTTTTCCGGAAGAACAGCCAGAGTAGCTCCGGAAAATGAAGTCAGACTTCCAAGACATCTGTCCACCTGAATAACCGCATCGTCCAGATTTCTTTTGGATGCAGGTAACTCAACAACGGCAATTCTGTAATCGTTCATTACGCCATAACCACGTCATACTTTTCACGACGATACATGTGCTCAGCCCTGACTTCAACGGTTTTGCCCATAAATACCTCAAGTTCGGCAAGAGCATGCTGTTCATCAAGCTGCAGGGCTTCAGCTACATCGGTAGATGCATAGACAATAAACTTTTCTGCCTTATATGCATGGTTTACCCTGAGTATGTCTCTTAATATCTCATAACACACAGATGAGACACTCTTCACCGCTCCTCTGCCACGACACTCCGGACATTCACAACAGAGCAGATGTCCCAAACTTTCTCTTGTACGCTTTCTGGTCATTTCAACAAGCCCAAGTTCAGAAAAATCGGACACTGTAGTTTTAGCACGATCCTTGGCAAGTTCGGTAAGAAGCGCCTGCATAACACGCTCACGGTGGGTTGCATCCGCCATGTCTATAAAATCAATGATAATTATGCCGCCGAGATTCCTCAGTCTCAATTGTCTTGCAATTGCTGCCGCAGCTTCCACATTTGTATTGAAGATGGTGTCTTCAAGATTTCTGTGACCGACAAAGGCTCCGGTGTTTACGTCAATTGTTGTCATGGCTTCGGTCTGATCAATTACCAGTGAACCGCCGCTCTTTAACTGAACCCTTCTGTCAAGTGCACGCTGAATCTCATTTTCAACATCATATAAATCGAACAGAGGAGTATCACCGGAATAATGTTCTATCTTACCCACCATTTCGGGAACAAATTCATTACTGTACTTAACCAGTTCCTTAAAGGCCAGTCTGGAATCAACCCTGATTTTATCAATATCATTCCCGACAAAATCACGCAACAGTCTGAAGGCTATTGATAAATCCTCATGCAGAATTGTTCCTGCCTTGGCTTCTTTATAGCTCTTCTTAATGTTGAGCCACATTCTCTTAAGAAGCTGGGCATCCTGTTCAATTTCCTTCTCAGAAATACCTTCTGCGGCAGTACGTACAATAAAGCCGCCAACATCCTTATCCACAAATTTTGACACGATGGACTTAAGGCGATTTCTCTCATCGTCGCTTTCAATCTTCTGAGATACTCCGACATGAGCACTGTCAGGCATGAACACCAGATATCTCGAAGGCAGTGTAATATCCGTGGTAAGTCTAGCCCCTTTTGTACTTATGGGATCCTTCACCACCTGAACAAGAATATCTTGTCCCTGTCTAACCAGTGTTGATATGTCACAGGCCTTAAAATGCTCCTTTTCATGCGGATTAACGCATTCTGTATGAGGAACAATGTCTGAGGCATGCAGAAACGCAGCCTTTTCATGACCTATCTCAACAAAAGCCGCCTGCATTCCCGGTAATACACGGCTTACCTTCCCGCGGTAAACATTACCTACCATGCTTGAATTTGAAGAACGTTCAATATAAATCTCAGATAGGATACCGGAAACAACCAAGGCCACGCGGGTCTCAGAAGGAGTAACGTTCACCAATAACTCATTCATCAATGTCACCTGCTATAAAAAACTGTTCAGAATTTCCCTGAGTTCTGCCTGAGGCAAACCAATTATTGAACTTACACTACCCGAAACACGTTTGATAAAACTGCCGCCAATCCCTTGAATTGCATATCCACCGGCCTTATCTAAAGGTTCACCGGTAGCCCAATATTCTTCAATATCACGCTCTGACATTGGGGCAAACGTAACATCGGATCTGATAAAATCATTTACCTTTCTGTTCTTATCGATCACGCTGAGGCCCGTATAAACCTGATGGGTATTTCCGCTCAATCGGAGCATAAAGAATCGGAATTCTTCATAATCCGAAGGTTTTCCGAATATGTCATTTCCAAGTGCCACGATTGTGTCAACACCAATCACGACAGAATCAGGATTACCGGTTAAAATTTTTTCCGCCTTTAATAAAGAAAGTCTCTTAACATAGTCAGAAGGAGTTTCTTCCAGTGACAGCCTGGATTCGTCAATATCGGCAGGCATTACGGAAAATGAATACCCCATATTTTTCAGTAACTCACTTCGTCTTGGCGATGCGGAAGCCAGAATTATTTTACGATTACTCATCTTCTATTTTCGGACTAATCAGATGATAAAGCGACATCAGGAAAACGTAAATGAACGGCCAGCATACAGCCCCTGAGAGAGCAGACCAGAATATGTTATAGTCCACGGTAACCACACCAAACAGATGTTCACCCCAGAACAGCACAAACTGGCCGACAAAGATAACCGTTCCAACGACAATGGACAGTTCGGGCAGAGAATAATACTTGATGGATTCGAACTGCGTACAGATCATCCATACCATGAATGAAAAAGCCAGGGCATGAATTCCCAAAGTGGTTCCGAGCAGAAAATCCATACACAGACCTGTTATCCATCCCGTCATCACATTCACTCTTGAAGGAATGGCAACAACCCAGACAAGAACCACCAGACAGGCATAATTTGGCAGATAATCACCTATGCTCGCAGGTAATTTCATGATCGATAGAACCAGTGCGACAAAAATGGACATCCATATAAGCAAAAAAGAACCTGTACTCTTAATGGTCATGATTGTCTCCTACGGATTCCTTATTATTCCCGGAACCGCCGGTTACCAGAGATTTATCATTCTGAGTCGGAATTGACTTCTGAATCGTCTTCTCCTTCACACTCTGCTGTACATCAGCCGAATTCTCGGAAACAGCCCTTATTTCTTCAATGGTTTCCTGATCCGAATCGGGAAGCCACAGGAGAAGCATGTATTTAAGACGATCAAGTGTTGCAAGAGGCTGCGCTTTAATTTCAGCAAACTGCAGCCCTTCTCTTCTGTCAAAATTAGTTACCCTTGCAACAGGATAACCTGAAGGGAATATGCCTCCGAGACCGGAACTAATTAACAGATCACCCACCTGTATATCAACGTTTCTCGGCATGTTAACTATACTCAGTTCATTGACAATGCCCGTTCCTGTAGCAATGGCTCTAATTCCGTTACGCATAACGACAACAGGAATGGAGTGATTCTGATCTGAAATGAGCAGTACCCTGCTGGTTGAATTGGCAACACTTATAATCTGACCGACAATGCCCTGTTCGTTAATTACAGGTTGTCCCTCATAGACCCCGTCCTTAGCACCGCGGTTTATCATTACGGTAAGGGAAAAAGGATTGGTATCAACTCTCATAACTTCAGCTCCCATTCGCCTGAACGACTCCTTTATCGGAGAATTATTCAGTCTTCTGAGAACTTCGTTATCGTGGATGACGCTGTCGTATCTAAGCAGCTCTACCCTTATTTCGGAGAGCTGATACTTAAGCAGACGATTTTCGTCTGCTATTTCCTGATATGAGCGAAATCTTTCATTTGCGTCATTAGCTAATGAAACGGGAGCATCAGCAATATAATAGACCGGTGTAAGATAGCTTTCGATGTGGTATCTCAGATCTTTAAAAAGCTCGAAATGGCTGTCTAACAGTATCAACACCAGTGAAAGCATGCCAACCAAAGCAAAACGTATATTGGCTGACATACCTGATCTGTTCTGCATAACGCTCGTCCGTTAGAGAAAATTAGTCAAACAAAACAATGCCTTTTTCAGCCATTTCCAGTGCGGCACCGCCTCCTCTGGCCACGCATGTGAGCGGCTCATCAGCTATAGTTACCGGAACCTTCGTACGCATATTAAGAACCTTATCAATATTTCTCAGAAGCGCACCGCCACCGGTAATGGTCATGCCTCTGTTGGAAATATCTGCTGAAAGTTCTGGAGGAGCATTGTTTAAGGCCATTGCTACAGCATCAATGATACTGCTGAGAGGACCCTGGAGAGCCTCCATAATCTCTGTTGAGGTAATAACAAGTGAACGTGGAGCCTGTTCAATTATACTCTGACCGCGGATTTCCATTTCCCTTGGTTCGTCATCCTCACCTTCGTAGGCACATCCGATCTCAATCTTAATCTTTTCTGCGGTAACTTCACCGATTTCCAGACGATGCTTGTCACGGATATAATGAACAATGGCCTGATCAAACTTATCACCGCCGGTTCTTACGGATGAAGCATAAACAATACCGCAGAGAGCAATAATGGCAACTTCAGTGGTGCCGCCACCAATATCAATGACCATTGAACCGCTAGGCTCAGTCACGGGAAGACCAGCACCCACGGCAGCCGCCATTGGCTCAGTAAGAGTATGAACTTCACTGGCACCGCATAATCTGATTGAGTTCTTTATGGCATTTCTTTCAACCGGAGTTGAACCGTAAGGTACGCATACAAGAACACGCGGGCCACTTGAAATAAATCTTAGGAATTTCAGTGACTTGGTAGGTATTGAACGCATGAACTCTTCAAGCATTCTTTCAGTATATTTGCAGTCGGCAATTACACCGTCTTTCATCGGTCTTACGACCTTGATGTCTTCAGGAGCCTTACCCAGCATGCTTTTTGCGGCACGCCCAACGGCAATAGGGGCAAGAGACCTTCCCCTTGAGCCCCCCTTTTCCTTTACCGCCACAACTGTTGGTTCATTCAAAACCAGACCTGAGGACTTAACATAAATAAGAGTATTAGCCGTTCCAAGGTCAATAGAAAGGTCAGTAGAATATAAAGATCTAAGTTTATTAAACATTTATTAAATCCGGATACAAACACTTATATCCCAGCACCTAGTTACTGAGACTGAAAAATGATTAAATAAGGGACGGACCCCAGCCTTAAATTTTCTGAGTAAATACCTTGAATTCATGAATATTCAAAGCTTTACGCTATTCCACGCGTGAACAAACAGTAGACTCTACCTTCTTCACCTACTGAATTAAAAATAAAGCATGCAGATTATATCACTAAATAGGTGATCTTTTAAGAAAAAGTTATTTAAAGATAGAGCTTACGGGAATTTAAAATACAGCTCAAAGACTTCTGGTCTGGTTATTCCGCACTGATGTTCCAGCTTATGTCCGAGCTTTTTGTAATCTCAGATCTTCTGACCTGATAATAGCCCGTATTTCCCGAACAAATATCACTCCCCGGTTCGCAGTAGGTGTCAATAAAAGGAACGGAACATACTGCTGATGATGTTATTCTGTACTCATACAGCACATCCGAACCGGAGACTTCGTCACTGATAATTTTCTTCACATCGATATAAAGTTTATCAAGAAAACAGCCGTCACGAAAACCATTACAGAGGACATTGCCTGACGCATGGGAAACCGAATTGCAGTTATCGGGAAGAATTGACCTTGAAGCAGGTTCCCCGCCGCCCCAAAGAGATGACGAGAGTGAACCGTTCTCACTGCCCAGAGGGAAAAGCAGGGCCATGGCATATTCAGTCCCGGTATGAGCAAGCAATTCCGCCTGAGACCCCACCGAAACCGTAACCGTATTTTGGGTACTGTTGGTAAGCATTCGGGCAGAAAAAGCTATGAGCAGCGAAAAAATCACTATGACTGCCACAGCAGTCATCATCATAGATCCTTTGACTTTTCTTATTATCGATACCATGATGCCCACCCAATTAAAGATCCATGCTGTTATGAAGTTCAAACCGCTGACTTACGGTTACAAAATCATCTCCGGAAGACAGTTTAACGGAAACGGTAACAGCATTCTGACCGTTTGAAAAAGTACCATCATTAAGTTTAAATATATCTACCGCAGCTCCATGCTCACCGGTTACGGGATTATTCAGTGCCTTTAACGAATTTCCCTCCTGATAGTACAGATAACCTGCACTGCTTCTGTAGTATTTCTTATCGGAAATACCATCGGTAAGATACAGGACAGTCCCTCCGCCCACATATGAATCTCCGGAGAAACCGGAAACCTTGACCTTGTAAACGCCGGCGGCACATGAGGAAGAAACGGCTGAACCGTCCGGTTTTGTAACTCCCTGGATATTCAAAGTTCCATAGGAATGACTGAGCTTGACATACCTTAACTGCAGAGAACTCAAATCGGCGGAACAGAGATGATCATTCTCACTAAGAGGCAGATAAACATATTGACCGTCACTTATGTCCGCAATACGATATCTTGCTATCGGAAGGGTGAATGAAAGCATCGATCCGGCCCCGTCTGAATAAATGTTATCAGTTACCGATATGCTGTACGGAATCGCATTCTCAATCTGGATTCTGAATCTTGAAAAAAGGTTGTGGGCAACAGCTGAAAGTCTGGCTCTGTCACCTATGCCTACAAACATTTTTGACCCCTGCCAGAGGAACGATACGGTAGCTGTTGCCGTAATCCCAAGAATGACCATCACGACAACAAGTTCAATCAGTGTAAAAGCCTTAATTCTCCTCATCAGTAGTTACTCCTAATAAACTGATACACAAAGGTATCATCCCGTGGAGATAACACACTTATCGTTATTTTTTTGACTGTTACGCTATCCAGTCCGGCCTGATTCACGTTCTCACTGGCTACTTTAATCTTAACAAAGAAATTCTCAAAGCTATTGCAGGCTATATCAGTACTTCCTCCGGAAAAAGTGCAAGAATCATTGTGTGAATTATCAACAAAGAAAACCGCCGGGATCAGGCATTCCTTGTTTCCGCACAGCGCAGTGTTTATTTTGCTACAGCTTGAATTCCCCTCACCGCATCTGTTACTGTTTCCGTAACAGTATGCTGAAAGAGAACCAAGACCACACAGACTTGTCGTATCAAAATCATCCACGTCATTAAAGTTTTCCGGACGCGGATTGTCCTTCTCATCTCCGTCAGGACCGAACTCAGAAGTTCCGGTACACGCTCCGAGATTACAGACTTCAACACCCCTGTAGCTTACGGTTTCCCCGCAACGGCATTCTCCACCCTGATGATCAGACTTTTCATCGTAGGCTCTGATTTTCATCTGGTTATAAATACGATTGGCCAACAGATCCGCCTTTACCTGAAACACCGGTTCCACAGACTTAGTCTCAAGAGCCCCCATAATCGGAATAATGCCGCTGAGTACAACCCCCATGACAACTATTCCCACAACAAGCTCAACCAGAGAAAACCCTTTACTGCTCACTTCCATGATACGGCTCCCTCCGTATTCACGGTAACTGAACAAGAGGCACCGTCATAATCATACGTTAACGAAACATCCGACGGACTCTGTAACTGCCCTATACCGTTGAAAACAATCTCGACATCATCTGAACCCAGCATAACAACGTGAGGATCTCCCCCTCGCATATGAAGGTTTTCAACATCGGAACACTGCCCTCTTATGCAGACACCGTAATCTCCGGTAGTAAAGGACTTAAAAAGGACATCAGGGGAATCACCCTGATTTATATTGATACTCTGCGTATGCAGAATAAGTGTGGAAACATCCTGACAAACAGCAAGATGCTCACCGGAACCTGATGACAGTTTCGGAACTACGGTTGCTGACAATATTCCCAAAATAACGATTACCGTCACCAACTCCATCAACGAGAAACCAGCTGAGCATCTGTTCATGACCACAACACTTAATTACTGCTGTGAATATATGGTGTTATCAACCCTAAAGCAGGCACATAAGTAAAGCTCATATACTTATCCGTACTGTTGTTAGGAGCTTTATAATTACCATTTTCACTTCGATCCAAAGAAACCACCAGATAATAATGACATATGCCGTAATTAGCCACGGCACTGCCGTTCACCTGACCGATGCTGTATGAAACAAAATACTTATAGTTTTCGGAACTGCTGTTCACATCACTGATGCTTGTTGTTGCCTTCGGAGGATTCTGAAGCATGCTTTCCCAAATACGAAGACATTTCTCAGACGTCATTCCGGTATCATAGTATGAAGCGTACTCAGCGGTAACAGGTGATGACGATGAATTTATTGCACTGGCGGCAATAGGATATCCCGGGCTCATTGTCCCGTCCTCAATCTTTGAACTTGAAGGAGTAGTCAGATAGAAACGACTTCCGTCATAGAGAACGCTGTTGACACCATCAACCTTTGGTCGGCTCTTGGCTTCCCACTGCGCTCTGACCAACAGAATACCTGTTGCAAAGTTACCTGCAACACCTTCCACGCTTGCTTTTTTGGCTTCTTCGGTAACATCAATGAATCGAGGAAGAGCTGTAGCGGCCAGAATACCCAAAATCACTATTACAATTATAAGTTCAATCAGAGTAAAACCGCGCCTGCGATTACCTTTCTTTAAAGACTTTGATTTTTTCATCTTTCACTCCTAAAAAGACTACTTACGTACCAGAGAAAACATCCTGTTCACTATTTCTGATAAATAAATTACGTTATAAATTAATTATATCCAAAAAACATCGTTTATCACTTAAAACCCCCTTACTACGATGTCGTTTATTGGGTCACTTCTAATTTTTAAATACGGAGCTTATATTTAAATATTTTTCAATTAGTATCCTCAAATAAAATAATCAACAATTCAAATAAATTTGTGTACTATTATTCTAAACAGAATCAGTATCATTATTTATTACAAATGCTCTTATTCTGATATCAAAACACTTAATCGATATTTATATACAAATAAAGTAATCCTATAAATACTCAACAATCCATCTATTACTGTTTACCCTGCATTGCACCGTACATATCCCACATAGGAGAGAATATACCCATAGCAAGCAGACCTACGATTAATGAAACAACCACCAGTAATAAAGGCTCAATTTTTGACGTTAAGGATTTTACGCCGTAGTCAACTTCACGCTCGTAATAGTCAGCACCTTCTATAAGAAGCTCATCTACTCGACCTGTTTCATCACCTACAGCAAACATCTGAAGCACGAGCGGTGAAAACATCTGGCTCTGCAGGGCCGTCTGAGACAGCGATACACCCTGCTCTATCTGTTTCTGCATATTAAGAACTTTCTTTTCAAGAAACTTATTATCAAGTGCATCGGCAACAAGCCTCAGAGCAGTATTAAGCGGCACACCGGATTGCAGCATAAGTGAAAAGCTTCTGCAGAATCTGCCCAGAAGCGACATATTCAAAATATTTCCTATTACGGGAATTTTCAGCTTGTACTGATCCCATTTTGTTCTGACAGATTCCTTCTTCATGGCATTTTTTATGAAAAGAGGCACGGCTATCGCAACTGCCAGCATGTACGGCCAGTAATTAACAAATATATTTGAGGTAGTAATCAGTATTCTGGTTGTTATGGGTAAATCAACGCCGAATTTAGAAAACATATCCGTAAAGACGGGAATAACAAAAATATTGAGAATAACTACCGCAGCAACTATAAAAAGCATAACCATGATTGGATAACGCATCGCAGCCGTTATACTTTTTTTAGTCTGCATATCAAGTTCAAAATAAGTTGCAAGCTGGGCAAAAACATCATCAAGTTTACCTGTATTTTCACCCACATTTATCATTGCCACAAACAGCGAATTGTAAATATCAGGCTGTTCAGACATGGATAAAGCCAATGATTTACCGCCTATCAGATCCCTGTTGAGTTTCATAAGAGATTCCTTCAGTGCAGGGTGCTCCATTGAATCACTGAGACCATTAATGGCTCGAATCATTGGAACACCGGCCTTACTCAGGGAATACATCTGACGACAGAACATTACCAGCTGCTCGGTTTTTACTTTTTTCTTGAAAAACTTGGAGAAAACAGGAGGCATCTTGACTGCAACAGCCTGTCTGGTTTCCGTAATGTCAACAGGTATCATACCCGTTCTGGTGACCTCATCAATGACATCATAAAGGCTGTTGGCTTCTATGGTTCCCTGTACATACCCGCCTGAAATATTCTTGGCTTTATATTTGTATGTAGGCATTAGTCATTTACCTCACAGAGTTTCATCACCTCCTCTATGGAAGTAATGCCGTCGACGGCGAGGTCATAGGCAACCTTTGCAAGAGGTTTATATATCGGACTCTCTTTCGCACATTTAGCAAATCCTTCAAGATCATCCCTTCTTAAGGCTTCCATCATTGCATCGTTTAGAACGAGCAGTTCAAACACGCCTATACGCCCCTTGTACCCGCTGAAATTACAGTACTGACACCCCTTTCCCTTGTTACCAAGCTTGAATTTGTGCTGTCTCTGTTCCTCCACCGGCACTCCGAGTGCCGCCTCAATAAACCTTTCCTGAGACGGTTCCACGTCACAGTAATCACCGCACTTAGGACATACCCTTCTTACCAGTCTCTGTGCCAGCACTGCTTTAAGTGAACTGGCTACAAGATAACCAGGTGCGCCCATGTCACATAAGCGCATGGTACTTGAAATAGCATCATTTGTGTGTAGGGTAGACAGCACCAGATGACCTGTCATGGCTCCTCGCAGACCTATTTCACTGGTTTCCTTATCTCGCATTTCACCGACCAGTATTACGTCCGGGTCCTGACGCAGACAGGCTCTCAATACGTTGGCAAAATCCAAACCTATTTTCTGATTAATCTGAACCTGAGTTATTCTCGGCAGACGAAATTCCACAGGATCCTCTACGGTAATAATCTTTACATCTGGCGTGTTAAGTTCGTTAAGTGCGCCGTACAGTGTTGTGGTTTTACCGGAACCTGTCGGACCGGTTACCAAAATCATCCCGTGAGGTCTGTGAATCTGAACTCTCATACTCTCGAGAATATTTTCCGGCATACCGGTAGCATCCAGCGAAACAAGTCCGGTAGCCTGATTCAGAATACGCATTACTATGGATTCGCCATACTGCGTAGGCAACGTTGACACACGCACGTCAACCCCGTTACCTGCAATTGTAATGTGGAATCTACCATCCTGAGGCAGTCTTTTCTCCGAAATATCAAGACCGGCCATAAGTTTAATTCTCAATGCTATGGCGGCTCCGATATCGGAACTTGGAAGTATCTGTTCTGTAAGACTGCCGTCAATACGCTGTCTTATTCTCAAAACCCCGTCATCAGGCTCTATGTGAATATCTGAGGCCTTCCAGTTTATGGCATCCTCAAAAACGGATTTGAGCAGATTAACGACGGCCGCATCGGAAGACTCATCATCAACATTAAGAGTATCTGTTGCTCCGACCTCAAATGCTGATTTTGTAATTTCACTCTGGAGCTGATCCGCATATTTGGCAATGTTCTCGGTATTGCGGTAGAGCATCGGCAGATACTTTACTATTTCCGATTCAGGAGTAATAACAAAGTCCACCTCATTTGGATCAAGCTTATCAACGATATCATCACGACCGTAATAATCCAACGGGTCAGCTATTACAACCGTAACAACATCATTGCCCGTGTTTGGATTGACTCGTTTGGATATTGCCAGGGCTCTTTTCTGTCTGGCAATATTTTCAGGAAGCATCTGAACAACATTGCTGTCAATGTTCAACTTTGACAAATCGGTGAATACGGTCATCTGCAGCTGTTGCCCCAGTGCGGTACAAATATCCGCCTCCGTTGCCAAGCCGAGCGCAACCACCGCCTGTCCAAGCTTAAGGTTCATTTCCTTGGAATAATTTAAAGCTTCTTCTACGTCAGATGAAGTTATTATTCCAGACTGAACTAAAACATCACCTATACGTAGCCTTTTTCTAGAACTGTTATCTTCCGGCATTATTTTAGTTTCTCCAAAAACTTTATCCGACCTTCAACAAATTTACGTGAAGACTGACTTAAATATAACGTTGATGCTTTTCTGTACGCCTCAAGAGCCTGCCTGTGTCTGCCCTGCTTTTCCTCTGATATTCCCAGACCGAGGTACCACTTTCCGTCGGACGTATTTGTTGAAGCAAGTGCTGTATACGCCTTTGAAGCCGCCACATAATCGCCTGACTCTCTGGCTATGGACGCCATGGTCGCATAGTAATCAATATTACCTGCTACAGGCGGATTGGCCTTTTCCAAAACCTTCAGTGCCTTGGCATTGTCACCGTGTGCCTTGTATATTCTGGAAAGAAAAAGACGATAGTCATAATGTGTCGGAGTCAGTGCTATACCTCGATCGAGCACTCTTATGGCTTCTGCATGATTGTCCTGACCATAATACAGTCCGGCAAGTTTTTCTCTTGCCTCGATATCTCGCGGATCAACAGCCAGCACATTCTTGTATGCCTCCACGGCCTTTCTGCTATCCCCCTTGCCAAGATAGTTAAGAGCCTGAGAACGATACATGGCCTTCTGGTCAGCAGGACTCATATTACTCTTTGAAACCTTTAGAGATGATGGCTTACTTCTGCTTTTTTCCGAAATGACCGGCTGCTCTTCAATTACATAATTGTCGGCATCATAAACATAGCTATCGACAACAGCGCCTGCCTGTGGTTTTATCACTGAATCATTTACAGCCTCAGTAGAAGAATGGGTCTTCACGCTCTTCTTAACAGAATCCGTGTTTCTGGTATTATTTTTTACCAGCTTCCTTTCAGACTTTTTGTTTACATCAAGATAAGGAACATCTTCAGTCTCTCCGGACGATACGGAATTCTCGGATATTGAGGGTTCCGTTTCGGCAAGTACAATCAATTCATTATCCTGAGTACTTTCATCTTCTTCATTTTTTTCCGAGATAACTGAGCTCTCTGCCGGCTGCTCCGCAACCATAGAAATATCAGAATCTTTCTTGTCTGTTCCTAAGTCTGATTCTTGTTTTTCTGCGGATGCCTGCTGAGATGCTTTGGTAGTCTCAGCCTGAACCTTTGTTCCGCTCTGTTTGCTCTGCTCTCCCATTTTGTATGCGTAGTAACCGGCGGCACCTAACACGGCAATTCCCATGACTGCCAGTGAAATAAGAGCAATTTTATTGAAAGAAAAGGCAGACTTTTCCGGAGGAACATATTTACCGTACTCATCGCCGGAATTACGCTTGTTAAGTTCTTTTAAAGCTTTGTTTATAACACTCATCTGCTCGCTCCAAAGACATAAAAACCGCCGACCGTTAATAACATGATGGTAAACATCAGTCCAATAATACCGAGACGTCTTAAAATACCGTGTTTTCTCCCTGAAGACGCTATTCCGACAGTGTCAGATACGGCTTCCGAAACGACCTTTTTACTTACAGTGAATATTCCATAGCCATAGCAGAGCATTAAGGATTTATTGGCTATGACATTTATGATTCTGGGAATCCCATGACTAGCCTTATAAATTCTGTGTGCCACGTTGCGGCTGAATACCTCTATCCCCTTAAATCCTGATGCCTTCATCCTGTAATTAAGGTATGAATAGGTTTCATGTTCCGTCAGAGGGCGCAGAGCATAAGAAAAGGATATTCTCTGCCTCAGTTGCCTGAAATTATTCTGCAGAAGCTTATAATCCAGTTCAGGCTGTCCGAACAGAATAATATGAAGCATCTTATCCTGTTCTGTTTCGAGATTGCCCAACAGTCGTATTGCCTCCAGCGTCTCGTCACTGAGTGCCTGTGCCTCATCGACTATCATCACAACCTTTCTGCCTGATTTATTAATTTCAAGCAATCTGTTATTTATGATGTCATTAAGGGACAGATTAGACACATTATCAACAGCCAACTGCAGTTCCTTTGCTATTGAAAGCTTAAGTTCCGCCGGAGTAAGAACCGGATTAGGAATGTATACCAGTTCGTAATTCTCTGTCAGTCTGCTCATAAATAAACGCAGAACCATGGTCTTACCGGTACCAACTTCACCGGTAACCTTAATAAATCCCTCTCCGTTTGCCAGGGCTGTACTCAATACTTCCAAAGCCTCTTCATGAGGGGGAAGACCATAATATAGACTAGTATTTGGAGTCAGGCTGAACGGTTGCTGTTCCAAACCAAAAAAATCTTGATACACCCTAAAAACCTCTTTCTTTTTGTTATTCTATTCGAGGATATCTGTGTCCGAATTCTTCCTCTCATCATCCGGATACCACTTCTTAAGCAGTTCCACTGATTTATTGATCTCGTTCTTCCAGGTATCACCGTCAACTACAACAGGCTTCAAAAGAATTACCAGCTCTTTCTTGTGATTGTAGTTGTTTCTGTTAGTAAAAAGTTCGCCGAGATACGGAATGTCGCCGAGTACAGGAACCTTTGATACCAATTCACCGACTTCAGATCTCATTAAACCGCCAATAAGAATCACATCACCGGACTTAACCTTGACAATGGTATCCGTTTCCCTTACCTGGGAACTTGCCAAAGGCAAATCCATTGAGGAGGAACCGCCGCCAAGATTAACAACCTTATTATCCTGCTGAACATCAATTACCGCAGGATGAATATGCATCAGAACTTCGTTATTCTCATTAATCTGCGGCAGAACATCCAGTGATACACCGCTGAAGAACGGTTTAAAGGTAACATCTGATGTAAGGTAATTACTGCTGGTTGTCGTGCTTGCTGAAGTATCAACAGAAATATCAGTAAGAAAATAAGAATCCGTGCCGACCTTCATTACCGCTTTCTGGTTATTTAATGCCGTTATTCTCGGACTGGAAAGTGTTGACACATCACCCTGAGTCTTTAAGAAATTAAGCAGTGCATTAAAGTGTGCGGACTCAGCTGAAAAAGACAGACCGCCGCCAAGAACACCAATGATGGAATCACCTGTGCCGGTACCGAAAGGCTTTGCATTACCAAATTTAAAAGTATGTCCAGTAATTGCAGACCAGTCTATACCCTGTGAATAATTTTCATTGAGAGTAACTTCAATAATCTTAGACTCAATCACCACCTGTCTGTGAAGATGAGATTCAATGCTGTTCAGATAATTCTTAACATTCTGAATATCTTCCGGCATACCTCTTACAGTAACCATTGCGGCATGCGGATTAACCTTAACTAATCGCCCTTCCGCGTTACCCACAAGAGAACTCAAAACACTTTGCAACTCTGACCAGAAATCACTCTTGGCAGTAGTTGTCACCTTGGTTCCGCTAGAACTCTCAGAATCACTGTCTCCTGAGTCACCTGAGGATCCGGAAGAACCGCCGGATGAACTATCACCGTCGTCAGATGAATTGCTTACGGTATTATTAACAATTGACAGTTTGGTTTCAGCCTCTCTGATCATTGACAGGTAATTAATCGAAATATTCTCAGTGTGGATACCTGCAGGATATACGTAGTAAACCGAATCTCTTTTTTCGGTGTAATACCCGTACATTCTGTATACCGCATCAAACACCTCGTCTGTAGTTACGTTATCAAGATTAAGCGTAATGTTTCCGCTTACTTCCGGATGTACAACTACGGATGAGTTTGATTGATTCATTATTCTTGCGAAAAACTCGGCCGCTGGAACATTATTTGCGGCAATGGAAATTCTGTTGGCATTATTTATTGAATATTGATCGTCCAATGGATTATCAGGATTCAATTCATTCAACACATCATCAGGTACATCAGCCAGTCCTGCCTGAGACAGTGCCAGCGCCAGTTCCTCCTGAGCTTCCTTAGGCTGCGGATGTGTATAAACACAACCAACACTCATAGCCAAAGTTATAGCTATCGCTGATTTCAATATCCTACTCATTTTTGCACCTTCGATGTAAACAGTGATAGTTTCACGACTGCGGGATTATTGTCCTTTTTAAGAAGAATGTCTGATTTGTTAATGGCGTATACTTTATATCCAAAACAATCTTCCGCTATATAGCAGGTTTTGCCATTCACTATGGCTCTGGTCCTGCCGTTTCCCCTCATTATTGCCTGAAGTTTCAGATCTTCAACCGGACTCTTGTCAACAGCACCGGATGAGGAACTCATTCCCACAAGAGGAGCTGTGGGGTCGTGCAATTGAAAATCTTCAGCAAAAGACACCGGCACAAGCAATACCGATATCATTAAAAATTTTTTAAGCATGCAAAAAGTCCTTACTGATACTCAGGGTATAAACTTCAACGGTAACTTCCGAAACCGGATACTGAACCACATGGTAATTAATTAAATGCCAGTAAAAGGTATATTCGGATTTCTCAACCTTCTCAAGATGTTTCATGATATCCAGGTATCGCCCCTTAAGAGTCAGGCGGACCGTATGCTGATATAAGGTACTGTCACCGCTGTTCATCAGAGTCTTTGGAGGAAGATTTTCCAGAGACAGCAGTTCCACATCTGTCGTATTCAGCATTCTCTTCAGTATTTCAGGCATAAGTTTGGCATCTACCAGACTTTTGGCATCATTTTCAAGTTTTGCATCTATCTCGCCGATCTCCTGATTAAGAGATTTCAGTTCTTCCCTCAATTCAAGATTAGGATCCTTAGTAATACGCGCCTGCCATGTCTCTAATTCTGAACTTCGTTCATCAAGGTCGGTTTTCATGGACGTGATTCTGGAATTGATTTTTTTGTTATCAGTATTGTTTGCATCAATAATACCGAAATAAAGAGGAGCGGCAATTGCAAATACACCGGCAAGCATTACCATTACTCGTTCTCTCATGGACATTGCCGCAACTTTCTTCTCATATTCTCTGAATTTACCCATGACCTATCTCCTCCCCTTTACTGCGGTTTCGTCTTCCTTTTCCTCTTTAATTTTGCTTTTTAGGGAAAAACCGAGATAGTTGTCGTCTCTGTTGTAATTCAGTTTCACGCTACCGAAAGCAATACCTGATAATGCAGGATAATTCTGGAACTGGCCCAGCCATTTAGGTACGTCATTGGCATTTCTTGCCACGCCTTCAATGTCAACCATGCCGTCTTCAATACTGAAGCCTGTTATTGCTATGCCGTCATTCTTAATGGCAGCCAGGGATTTCATAAAACCAGAAAAACCGCTACTGCCGGCATTCATGCTGCCGTTAAGATATGATTTGAGTTCCCTTTTTCCGGACACAAGCTTACGTACTTGCTGAACCTGTGCTTCTAAAGAGGTATCAAGCCTTAAGGAAGAAACAATAACCTGAGTCTGTGCCAGTTCATCCCCAAGATCATCGATCTCCTGGGACATTGATTTTTCCTTATCGGACAATTTCTTATGATCGGCATTGGACACATTAACCCACAGTGCCATCACTACAGCTGTGAGTATCCATGCGACAATCATGTGCTTCAGGCTAAGGATTACCAGTTTTGGTTGAAATTCCTTGCTGTAGAGATTGATTCTAATTTTTCTCACTTACAAGTATTCCTTCTTTCCAAATTCCCAACAACGGCGCAAAACTTAAATCTTTCTTTAAAACATTAACAAGTTCGGTGTTTTTACATATTGAATAGCCGGCAGATTCCGTTGATTCCACATCACTGTTTATAGGTATTACATCCACAACTCTTCTGAAATTCTGACTCATGCTTACGGCAATGTTCTTCAATTGTTCAGCATTCATCACCAGCAAAAGCTTGCTCATCGGCGGAAGACCGAGTCTTGAAGTAAAGAAATCATCAGTTATGCGTAAAATTTCAGTTGTCAGCCTGCTGATTGTAGGATCATCTGCACCACCAATCAGATCAGTTGCAAGTGACCTGTACCCTCTTAAAACACGTGAATAGCACAATTCGCCGCCATATACACCGTAAACGGTAAGTTCCTTATTTTTCTGAAGATACAGGGTAAGACACAGCTGAGGAACATATGGTGTACGTTCCTTTTCCTTAATCTTATTCATTGATGCAGCCTGGTAGTAGGATATAAATTCAGTCATTGCCAGGTCAAAAACAGTAATCTTTTCGAGTGAAGCAAAATCATTAATTATTTCAGCAACCATGGAAATGAGCTTCTTCTCGACAAGCACGAAATTCAGTGACGGCTTGCTGTTCTTGCCGGTTTTGGCATCATAAAAATCCCATGTATAATCCAGAACTCTGCCCTGAACCGCAGGCTCAAGATCCTTTACCATGGCAACACCGGTCAGTTCCTCATCGGTAAGACGCTCATTCTTTGGAAGCTGTACAACCGTGTACATACCCTGAGCCAACACGACAATAACCTTACATGACGACTGCACCTTATATTTACTGAACAGCGAATCAATGGCACTTCTCCACTCGGAATTACCTGTGCATAACACACTGTCAGTTATGACTCCGGTCTTGCCTGAAGGAGAGTACAGAAAAGTAATCTCCTCATTGGCAATACCTAAAATAACCTTATTAACATTACCTTTAGCCATACAGATAAGCACCGAAATATCAAATTAACCTAAATTAAACTTTACCACGAAGAAAACGATCGAATAATCAAAACTTATAATGAATATTCATAAAATTTGAAATACATTCACATGTGCACTCAAAAGCATTTAAACAGTCCGAAAATAATGATTATTTTTGTAACTTACCTCACATCTCCCATTGGTCAGTTCTGATTTGTTACCATACTAGACTTGGAATAAGTTGATTATTTAGATTTTTTCTATATAATATTATTTATACCGATATACTTATTATGTTGGTATGAAAGGAATTAAAACAGACTTTAAACTGATTCAGAAAATTTTGAGTAAGCTCAAGAACATTGATAAAAAAAATGATAAAATCGGACTGTCTTGAAACGCATACACAAATTTTCTTAAATAACAAATTACTTCAAAAGGCAAAAGTTAAGTAGTAAACAGTTAAGAAGACGAAAGAATTAATCAAGATAGACAGGCAGAGTATTCAGATTATTAAGGAAGTATCATGGCCGCACGTGGAGTAAATAAAGCAATTTTAGTAGGAAATCTGGCTGCAGAACCGGATTTTCGCATTTTAAACGGTGGTTCAAACAGCGTTGCGACAGCAAGTCTGGCAACCAATGAATCATACAGGGATCAGCAGGGCAACATTCAGGAACGTACAGAATGGCACCGTATTGTGTTCTGGGGCAGACTCGCAGAAATTGCAAGAGACTACCTGCACAAGGGATCTCAGGTATACGTTGAAGGAAAAATCAGAACCCGTTCCTACGATGATCAGAACGGTCAGCGCAGATACATTACCGAAATTCAGGTTACCGATCTGCAGATGTTGGGAGCACGTCCGCAAAATCAGGACAACAGCGGATATGCTGCCGGCAATAACTATAACGCACCATACGGAAATAACGGTATGCCGTCACCTCAACAGGGTGGTCAGTACCACGGCAACGGAACGAATCAGATGGCAGGAATGAACGGAGGCAGAGGAAATCAAAATGGTTACGGCAACTACACCCGTCAGGTAAACAACGTTCCTCAGCAGCAGAATCCGATGCCTGAACCGTCATACAATCAGGGAATGTCTGCAGGATCAAACGAGTTTCCTGGACTTCCTCCTCTCCCTTCAAAAAAGCCTGATGCCCCCGGTAATCTTGACATAGAGAAAGCTTCAGCTCCGGAATCCAAGTCAGATTTTACCGCCAAGGAACCGGACATGAATGCGGCATTCAATGAGGATCCGCTTCCGTTCTAGTGCTAACAGAACTTTTAAGACTTTTTGACATCTAAATGCATACGGCCGGGATAACTCTATCTCCGGCCGCTTTTATGTGAGTGGATTTGTTAAAATACTCCTTTTTATTTATAATAATCCAAATATTTTGCACATGATTTTTTCAGGGTTTCCTCAAGTGTTGAATCGTTTAAAAAATCTTACCTTATGCATCAGCTCGATTGTGGCATGTACATCAGTTCTGGCAGATACTGCCCCGATAATGCAGGTCTCTGAATATGACAAAAGATGCTACGGTGACGTACCGGAATACATCGCCCCGGACGGCTCTACTGACGTAAAAAAGATTCCGATATCCATAACCGCTGACAGTATGGAATCAAATATCAAGAGCAACATAAAGTACGACGGTGATGTTGAGATTGTGCAGGGAAACAAAAAATTAAAAGCCGACAGCACGACATTTAATCAGCACACTCAGGAAATGACAGCCTCCGGAAACATTATGTACGAAGATGGTCAGATAACCGTAACCAGTGACACCACTCTGTACACTAATTTAAACACCAATGACACTGTACTGAATAATGCGACCTACCAGATCAACGGTTCCGTTATTAGGGGATCAACTGAAAAAGCAGTCCTGAACAACGAGGGAAAGACGGTTTCACTGTACAATGCATCGGTAACCACTTGTCCAAAGCATCAGCCCTCCTGGTCCCTGCACTCATCAGAAGTAAATATCGATCAGAACGAAATTTTCGGTGAAGCTTATCATACCGTATTCAAATTTCATGACGTACCAGTTCTGTATCTGCCGTATTTTAATTTTCCGATAAAGAATGAAAGAAAATCAGGTCTTCTATATCCAAACATAGAATACACCTCCTCTGACGGCGGCATGCTTACGCTCCCGATATACTGGAACATTGCACCCAACTATGATTTCACGTATAGTCCTAAAATCATCACCAGAAGAGGACTGCTTAACACCGGTGAATTCAGATATCTGCCTTTCAGAAACACTTACGGGACACTTTACGGACAGTACATAAACCATGACAGACATCATCAAAGTGACAGCGAGCCGGGAATGGATCGCAAAAACTACGATGAACGATGGATCTATAACATAAAGCACGAGACCTACTTCGACGACAGGGATTATGGTCTGCTGGTTGATTTTACCAAAGTCCGTAATCATGACTATAACTACGTTAATGATTTTGACCCAAGAGTTCCGCCGCTTGTGGATAACCAGCTGGTTCAGTCCGGTCGTGTTTATGTTGACAAGAACAACTTCGACGCAAACGTCAGAATTCAGAAATATCAGCTGCTCGTTCCTAACGAATATATCGTAAATCTGCCGTTTAAACTGGTCCCGAGAGTTGAAATCAACTACCACGACACGCCGTTTTCGTTCCTGACGTATCGTACCGGATTCGAATATTCACGTTTTCGCGTGGATGAATTCAAAGATCAGAGTTATACCGGCGACAGATATCACTTCCAGCCTGAATTGGAAATACCTTTCATAAACTCCAATGGAATTGAGCTAAGAGCCACCGGACGCGGGTTTATGACCCACTACAGACAGGATATTCCAAGCAGTCTCTATGAAACATACATGAAACACGGATTTACTGCAGCTTCTCTGAATGACTCAGTAAACAGGTATCTCTACAATGCGGAACTTTACGGAAAAACAACTTTCGTAAATAATTCATGGGACTTCATGCAGACTCTTGAACCAGAACTTCAGTACATGTATATCCCATACAGGAATCAGGATCACATAGGCATCTATGACACGACTGACAGGGTTTACGATTACTACTCACTGTTCGGATATCGTAAATACGCCGGCCTGGACAGAATTGCCGACACCAACCGCATAAGTTACGGCATAACCTACAGAATGTATGACGATAACTTGAAGGAAAGACTGCGCTTCAACATCGGTCAAGGATATGACTTCCACAGTCAGAAGGTTAAATTCTATCCTAATGACAGTTCAAGTACATACCCCAGAACACCTATTGCCGCCGGCCTGAATCTCGACTTTCTTGATTACGTGTCAGCAAACGGTAATATGGTATACAACACTGAAAAAGGGGAAACCTCCAGCTGGAACGCCCAGTTGAACGGCATGTACGAAGAATTCAAAGCCCAGTTAAGCTATCGTTACCTCAGAAATGGCAACCAAATAATGAACGGGGAAATCAGGGATTTAAAACAGTTGGGAGGAACTCTTAATTTCCCTATAACAGAGGACATAAAGGCCGTCGGAGCAATGTATTACGACCTGGAAAGCAGTCACAACATTGATCAGAAACTGGCTCTGAAATATGAATCCTGCTGTTACAGCGTTGGCTTCCAGATAGAAAGATACAATAAACCGGACAACTATACACTAACCGCAAAAGAAGAAACCAAGTACGGAATCTTCTTTGAATTAAAAGGACTTACTGACTCAGGGATGAACACCTCATTCTCACCTGAAACGAAACTAATTCCTTTTAACAATGCCGTTAACTTGAATAAATAGGATATTGTTATGTTAAGTAACATTTTTAGGAAAACAGCAGCAGTCTCTGCCATGTTTCTTCTGATTGGCATGAACACCGCCTATGCAAAGGACTATCTGGTGGATCGCACCATTGCCATTGCAGGTGATGAGGCAATTCTTTTCAGCGACCTGAATTCTGAAATCATAAAATACAAGAATTTAGTTAAGGCATCAAACAAGGAACTTCCTTCTGACGAAGTTATCCGTAAAAATGTTCTTGAACGGCTGATAACCAAACGTCTGATTCTGCAGATGGCCGCAAAAAACAACATCGTTATCAGTGATACGGATTTGGACAGAGCTATCAAACAGATCGCTGATAACAACGGCATGACACCGGAACAGATGATGTCAAAATATCGAAGCACCGGACTCTCCGACCTTGCCATCAGAAATACCATAAGGGACGATATCATTATCGATGAAGTTAAACGCAGTCAGGTAAGAAGCCGCATACATGTATCAGATCAGGAAGTTACCCATCTGGCTCAGGTGCTGAAAAAACAGTCAGCACACATGCTTACCTACCATCTGGCCGTTATAAACATTCTGATTCCGGTCACCCCGTCACCTGCTGCAACAGATGCGGCCAACAGAAAGATAAACATGGTTCTCAAGGAACTTAAGGCTGGAATGCCTTTTGCGAAAGCCGCACAGAAATATTCAGAAAGCTCCAATGCCATCGATGGAGGTGATTTGGGCAAACTGACCATAAACGAAATACCGGAATATGCAGCGCCGGCCATATCAAGAGCTCAGGCAGGAGACGTCATCGGGCCGATGAAAACTGAAAGAGGTTTGTCATTGATAAAAGTCTATGAGATAGCCAAAATGACCCCGCAACCACTTGAACAGGTCAAAGTAAGACATATTCTGCTCACAACCAATATCATTTTTGATGATGAAGCCGCAGAAAAGCGTCTTAAAAACATACGAAACGGAATCATCAACGGTGACTACAAATTTGAAGATGAAGCAAGAAAATACTCTGAAGATTTCGGATCTGCGTATAACGGAGGCCTCATAGACTGGTCTAATCCGGATATTTTCGACCCGAGATTCAGGGAAGCCCTTAAAAACCTGGAACCAGGAGAAATCAGTGAACCGTTCAAAAGCAGTTTTGGGTGGCATATAGTTGAAGTTATCGACAGAAAAGTTGATAAAGACTCCATTGAGGCATATAAAATTAAGGCAAGAGAAATCCTGTCAAACCGCTCCATTATGGAAGAAAGTGAAAAATGGGAAAGGGAACTCAGAGATTCCGCATATATAAAAATTTTTGATAACTGATTTCTAACCGCAAAATTATTTTAGTTTTAGTTTTAACAGAGAACCGGACAGTAAATGCATGATTTAGTTACTCAGGGCCATACAGCCCGTAAAAGATTTGGTCAAAACTTTCTACAGGACCAGAATGTTATAGCCAACATTGTCAGAGCCATAAACCCGGAGGCAGACGATAATATCGTGGAAATAGGCCCCGGCCTTGCTGCACTGACCACTCCTGTTAGCGAAAAGGTTAATAAGCTTCACGTTATCGAACTTGACAGGGATCTGGCCAAAAGATTGCGTGAAAATCCTTTTTTGGCTCCGAAGCTTGAAATTCATGAGGCTGATGCCCTGAAGTTTGACTTCTCTACCCTGGGCACAAAGGAAAATCCGGTAAGAGTGTTCGGAAATTTACCATACAACATATCCACTCCTCTGATGATTCACCTTTTTTCCCAGTCATCAGTAATTAAAGACATGCACTTCATGCTGCAGAAAGAAGTTGTTACCCGTCTGGCCGCAGCACCGGATTCAAAAGAATATGGCCGCCTGTCCTTAATCACACAGTATTACTGTAAAGTTATACCGATTATGGAGGTTAAACCTGGTGCTTTCAGACCTGCACCTAAGGTAACAAGTGCAGTTGTACGTCTTGTTCCGTATGACAAAAAACCTTATGAGGTTAAAGACATCAGAAAACTTGAGCAGGTACTGGCTCTGGCTTTCAACCAAAGACGTAAAACAATCCACAACAGTCTCAGAGGATTCATTTCAGACGAGGAACTGTTAAGTCTCGGCATAAACCCGCAGCTCAGAGCAGAGAACATTACTCTTCAGCAGTACTGCTGTCTTGCTGACATGCTGCTTGATAAAAACATAGACGAAACTGTATAACAGATATAAAAATCCGGTAATAAATCATGAGTAAGTGGATTCTCGGCCTCACGGGAGGTATCAGTTCCGGTAAAACCACCGTATGCAATTTCTTTAAAGAATTCGGATGTGCGGTGGTAGATGCGGATCTCTGTGCGAGAAAGGTTGTAATGCCCGGCACAAAGGGATTAAAAAAGCTTACGGAGCATTTCGGAAAGAGTATTTTAAATCCCGACGGAACACTGGACAGAAAGGCTCTAAGAAATATTATTTTTTCTGATGATGACAAACTGTCCTTTGTTAATAAAACGCTCCATCCGCTGATTCACGAGCAGATAATGTCCGAACTTGATGAGGCTACCGGATGTTACGTGGTTCTAGCAGCCCCTCTGCTTTTTGAAAATCATCTGGAACATATCCCGTCACGTATTTTATGCATGGATGCCGACCCAGAAACTCAAATTATGAGAACGGTGGAAAGAGACGGATGCTCATATGAAATAGCAAAGGCCATGGTAGCTCATCAGCTCCCGCGTGAGATAAAAATAAAATCCAGTGATGACGTCGTGATTTCAAATTACCCGACCCTCGACGAACTGAAACAAAAGATTCATGAACTGCATACTCATTATCTGACGTTAATAAAACAGGATAACGCACATGACTAAAATAAAATGCCCTATCTGCAGCAAAGAAACAGAATGGTGTCCGGAAAACAAATACAGACCGTTCTGCTCTGAAAGATGCAAAACAATCGACCTCGGCGGCTGGGCCTCAGGCAAGTACCACATAAGTTCCCCCATCACACCTGAGGATATGGAGGATGAGACCACTGCCATGGAAATCGAAGAGGCTCTGCTTAAACAGATGAAAGAGAATCCTGAAAATTATTCAGGCTGAACCGATTATCAACCTTAATCTCCGTTCATTAAAGCGTAACATGGTTTAACGCTGAGCTTACGCTTTCCGATTTATCCCTACCTTATGAAAATTTTAAAAAATTTTTAATATTGATCTTTTTTTTGAATTATTAATACATACCATATCAAAAAACGAACAACGATATACTCATTCCAATAAGCCGACTATGTATAATCAAACAAGGTCTTGTAGATTTTTATTAAGGATTGACTATGGCTGGAGTCTTGGCAATGATTTTGGCTGGCGGTGAAGGAACCAGGCTGCAACCTCTGACTGTAACCCGTTCCAAGCCGGCTGTCCCGTTCGCGGGAAGTTACAGACTTATCGATTTTGTTCTGAATAACTTCGTCAATTCAGACATCATAAGGATCTTTGTTCTAACACAGTTCAAGAGCCAGTCTCTCTACATGCACATGAAAAAAGGATGGACGGTTAACGGCATTCCGGGATGTTTTATTGACCCAATTCCAGCACAGATGAGAATGGGGAAACGATGGTATGACGGTACGGCAGATGCCATCTTCCAGAATCTGAGCTTTATCAGATACAACTCTCCGGATCAGATCTGCGTATTCGGCAGCGATCATGTATACAAGATGGACATCAGGCAGATGCTTGAGTACCACAAGAATAAAAAGGCAGATCTGACGGTATCAGCCATCAAGGTTCCAATCAAACAGGCCAGAAGCTTTGGCGTAATACAGGTGGACAGTGACTGGAGAATGATAGGTTTTGAGGAAAAACCAAAGAATCCGCAGCCTATTCCCGGAGATCCTGAGTATGCTCTTGTTTCCATGGGAAACTATATATTTGAAGCAAACACTCTCTATGAAGAGCTTGCACTCGACTCCGTAAATCAAAACTCAACTCACGATTTCGGGTGTGACGTTATCCCGAGCATTTATCCTAAACGCCCAGTATACGTATACAATTTCCTTAATAACTACATTCCCAATGAAACAAACATGGGATACTGGCGAGATGTCGGAAGCATTGATACCTACTGGCAGACAAACATGGATCTGATTTCGGAAGAACCTAGTTTCATCCTCCACAATCCATCCTGGCCATTGCATACGAACTATCCTCCTCTGCCTCCTGCCAACTTTATAAATACCGTAAACAGGCAGTGTTCCATTTCCCAAAGCATGATTTCCGCAGGTTCTGAAATAGTCGGAGCCACCGTAACTCACAGCATTGTGGGGTTTAACTGCCGCATAGAGGAAAATGCAGAAATATCAGACTCTGTTCTGCTCGGAGACGTAACAATAGGAAGCAACTGCAGGATAAAAAAGGCAATTATAGATAAGCATGTAACCATAGCACCCGGTGTTGTAATAGGCGAAGATCCAGAACACGACCGCAGTTTCTTTACCGTTTCCGACGGCGGGGTCGTTGTCATTCCGAAAGGTGCAAGAATCGGTTATTAATCATGAAAGTTCTATTCTTAACTTCTGAGCTTTGCGATTTTGTTAAAACAGGAGGATTGGCCGATGTAGCCAAAGCTCTCCCGGTGGAACTTTTCAAACGCAACCATGATGTACGCATCATGGTACCTTGTTACAATAGAATACCTAACTATTTTGATTATCCGGTAATTGCTGATTTAAGCCTCACCAATCAGCAAAACAGTGCCAGTATAGAATTCAAAGTACGTCAGGCCAAACTGGCAGACTGCGTTACCGTATGGCTTATTGAAAACGAACACTACTTTGCAAGAAACAGTATATACGCCGAAAACAACCAGTCATATTACGATAACGGAGAGCGGTTCGCCTTTTTTTCAGCTGCGGCATTATTGGCTACTGAATACCTTAAGTTTGCTCCGGATATTGTTCACTGTAATGATTGGCACACGGCACTTACGCCCATGATTCTGGCACTAAAATACCAGAACTCACCTTTTTTTAAAAATACCCACTCAGTCATAACCATCCACAACGGGGCCTTCCAGGGCGTCTTTGAACGAAGTCAGTTATGGATGCTCCCGGAAATATCACAAACGAACAATGAAACAATCACGCAGGGATACAACAATATCAATTTCTTAAAATGCGGGGTTTTCTACGCCGACAAAATCAATGCCGTAAGCCCGAGCTATGCGGAAGAGCTTACAACCTTTCTCGGCGGCCACGGCATGTCCCAGAATTACATGGCTCGAATCAACGATCTGTGCGGCATTGTTAACGGGTGTGATTATTCAGACTGGGATCCTTCCATCGATAAAAACATTCCTTTCAATTTCAGTGCGGATACTCTTGTTGATAAAAGTCTCTGTAAATTCCTGCTTCAGGAATATACAGAGCTTCCGGTGTGCAACAGACCTATTTTCGGAATGGTTTGCCGTCTCACTGATCAAAAGGGAATAAACCTGCTCATCCCGGTTCTTGATGACATGCTTCAGCATCAGATTCAGCTTATAATTGTCGGAACCGGAGCTCCGGAACTGGAAGAAATTCTCCACCAATACACTTCAAAATACTCTGATCGTTTTGTTTTTAAGAGTGTCTATGACAACAAGCTGGCTCATCTTGTTGAAGCAGGCTCTGATTTCTTCCTTATGCCGTCAATTTATGAGCCTTGCGGGCTCAATCAGATGTACAGTCTGGCATATGGAACACTTCCTATAGTGAGAGCTGTTGGAGGTCTTAAGGACACAGTCATATGCTACGACGATAACCCGCTTGAAGGTACCGGTTTTATTTTCAAGGAAGCTGAACCTCAGGCTTTTCTTAACTGCATCAGACGTGCTCTGCTTTTTTATCTGCAGGAACATATTGAATTTCTCCGTGTCAGAAGAAATGCCATGAACGTAAGGTATAACTGGTCTGAATCAGCTGAGGAATATGAAGAAATGTACAAGAGTGCACTAACCTCCAGGACATTCTGAAATTAACGAAAGCCGTCATTCCCTGAATATTAAGCTTTATTCTGTAGCGATTTTCCATCTATCAAGTATAATGTACAGGTTAAAAATAAACCGTTAAACAAACATTCTACTTCTTTTTAATCCAATTTCACGGCAACAATGAACTTTATTAATCAACTCAATAGCCCCAGAAATATAGACTTAAGAACCGCCTTTATGTCACCATTTCAGGGAATAAGCTTTCTTTTGTATCACCCTGCGCTCCTTTTTAAGGTACTGATGTGTTCATTCGGCATAATGTTATCACTCCCGCTGTTTATCATTGGGTTCGTAACCATACCTATTTTTCTGTGCATGATCATGCTGATGGTGATAAATGAAATTACCGGTGATAATCTCTCATTCACGGAAATTATGTCCCAGGTTTACGTAAACATAAAGGTCAAAATCAAGTCCTTTATTATTTTGTCTTTTCTGCCGCTTCTTGCCTGCCTGTACATCATATACAGCCTCACCAATAACGGAAACAGTCCTCTCATAATTTATGAATTTTTTGCCCTGCTGTGTTTTCTGATTATTTGGGGAATCGTGATCATTCACTGTCTCCTTATCTGCAACCAAAAAAACCAGATGGCTCTTTATGCAGTGTTCGACAGCCTTAACCTGTTAGCCCAAAAACCATTTCTGTTATTCGGGCAACTCATAGCATGGATCATGGGACTCATGTTTGTTATGGCCGTACTGTTCTCATATGTTTTAATACTCCCGGCCATAGGAATACAGCACGGCACCATGCTGTCCACTTTGCTGATACTTATGATTATTTTTCTTGCCGTGGCAGTATACCTATCATTCTATGTATCAGGAGTTACTGTTCTGATGTACCACAGGTACCGCAAAGAAACTAGCTACGATGAAGATGAATAATACTAATCCAATCAGCTTATACAGGGGAGCATTCCCCGTATAATACAGCCCTTAATTAAAAAATCCGTTACTCTGATTACTCCTAAACAGGATTGTATATCATGCCGTAACGGATTTTTTTACAATAACTAATGCCGACTGAACCGGAATATCCCTATGATTTAACACTCAGTCTGGCTTCGACCTCCTCAGGACTAAGCCCCTGACTCAGAAGCTTTCTGCGCTTCTTTTCAAGAAAGTCAGGTTTTCCCTTGTTTTTCTGGTCTCTTTCTCTCTTTTTGACGTGCTTTTCCTTACCCTCGATCTTATCGTCCTTGACCTGATCATTTTTCTTCTTCTTTTTGGTAAAGTCAGCCATCTTATTCTGAGCCTTCAATCCCTCGATTACCCTCAGGGTTATCTTCTCTCCGGTGTATCTTTCAATCTTTCCCAACATAGGAACATCATGTGCTTCAACAAGATTAATAGCCACTCCCTTTCTGCCTGCTCTTGCAGTGCGTCCTATACGATGAACATATATATCTGCACTTCTTGGCATGTCAAAATTTATTACATGAGAAATATCTGAAACATCAATGCCTCTTGCTGCCACGTCAGTTGCCAGCAGAATATGCACCTCATTGGATGTAAATCTTTCCAGTGAAGCAATACGTTTGCTCTGTTCCATCTCGCCTCGGATATAGGCAAACTTTATACCGGCCTTATCAAGCTCCTGTACCAATTCCTGCAAACGCTCACGAGTTTTTACAAAAACAATCGGCTTGGTTATCTTTTCATTCTGAAGAAGGTTCTTAAGTAACTGTAACTTGTGTTCAAGACTGTCAGCAAATATCTTGTACTGGACGATCTTTTTCTTCTCTGAACGTGGTGAATCAACATGGATTTCAACCGGATTCTGCAATACCTCATTAGCAAATTTTGATAAAAGACTACCTTCAAGAGTGGCAGAAAAAAGGAATGTCTGCTCTCTTCTGCTGGCTGATTTGGAAATGCTTACAACATCATCATAAAAGCCCATGTCCAGCATTCTGTCCGCTTCATCAAGAACCAGAATCTCAACCCCCTTAATGTCAAACATCTTTTTCTTAAGATATTCAAGCAGTCGCCCCGGGGTGGCAATTACGATGTCGGTTCTCTGGCTCAGATCCGGAAGCTGTTCCTCATGATCAACCCCGCCGATAACAGTACAAGACGTTACCCGCGGAAGATACTTGCTGAAAAGCTTAACCTGTTCATGTACCTGTAAAGCCAGTTCACGGGTTGGAGTCAAAACCAGAATACGGCTGAGACTGTGCTTTTTATTGGAAAAATCAATAATATGCTGCAGACATGGCAGAACATAGGCTGCGGTCTTGCCCGTACCGGTTGGTGCGTCGGCAAGAATATCGAACCCGGACAGCGCATTCGGAATAACTTCCTGCTGCACGATGGTAGGCCTGCGAAACCCCTGTTCATCCACGACTTTAAGTAATCTGTCATCCAACTCTAATTCAGAAAATTCCATCTTTAATCCACATTTCCCTTTAATAACTTTTCATGATAAGCAATGATGGAATCTACCACCTTTATAATCAGCGGATCAACAGGCTTCTGTCTTCTTAACAGATAACGAACCAGTTCCAGATCCGTACAGTCAAGAAAGGAATTGTATTCATCAAATTCCTGATCTGAAGCCTTGGGAAGATACTCATTTACATATGGTTCAAGCATCAAATCAAGTTCCTTCATGCCACGACGGGATTTCCATTTTAAGGAGTCCCATTGAGATTCTGTTTTCATCTCATAACCCCCGCTATACAGCAATTGGAGCTTTTATTACAGGATGCGGATCGTATCCCTCAATAATAAAATCTTCAAACTTATAATCAAAAATTGAATCTGGTTTTCTGGCGAATCTTAAAGTCGGTAAAGCTCTAGGCTCTCTGGAAAGCTGTTCTTTCGCCTGTTCAAAATGATTAAGGTACAAATGAACGTCACCGCCCGTCCATATAAACTCATAAGGAATCAGATCACACTGTTGGGCAACCATGTGAAGAAGCATTGAGTAACTTGCGATATTAAAAGGCAGTCCGAGGAATGTATCACAGCTGCGCTGATAAAGCTGAAGACTCAATTTTCCATCAGCCACATAGAACTGGAAAAGAGCGTGACACGGCGGAAGTTTCATTTCATCGATACATGATACATTCCATGCTGATACAATCATACGTCTGCTGTCAGGAGTATTCTTTATCTGACGAATAACATTGGAAATCTGATCAATGTGTCTGCCGTCCGGAGTAGGCCATGAACGCCACTGATAACCGTATACCGGTCCCAAATCGCCGTTTTCGTCAGCCCACTCATCCCATATCGTTACCTTGTTGTCATGAAGATACTTTATGTTTGTATCTCCATTAAGAAACCACAGAAGTTCATGTATTATGGATCTTGTGTGACACTTTTTCGTTGTAAGGAGAGGGAAGCCTTCCTGCATGTTGAAACGCATCTGATAACCAAATACAGATTTTGTGCCTGTACCGGTTCTGTCCGTTTTTACAGTTCCGTTATCAAGTATATGCTGCAATAAATCTAAATACTTTTTCATCCGAAAAACCCTTAATGAAATGCAGTCACCGTGACTGCATTTCTATTCTAAAAAAACTTAATTATTTAATATTCAGGATGTCAGCAAGTCCCTTATCCCTGAGATAGTTCACGTACATTTCCCTTATCGCAGCAGTATCAGACAGCTTAATGGCCTTTTTGAATATTTCAGAAAGCTCCGTCGTATCAACTCTGCGGAGAATATACTTTATTCTGGCTATCTCAGTGTAGTTCATGCTTAATTCACGATACCCCATTGAAATCAGCAGTATGGCTCCGAGAGGATCACCGGCCATTTCACCGCACATTGCCAGAGGTCGGTTCAATTCCTGAACGCATATGCGATACAATCGCCACAATACTCTCACCATCGCCGGATTAAAACAATCATAAAGCTTTGATACATACGGATTGTTTCTGTCTACGGCCAGAGTGTACTGGGTGAGGTCGTTACTGCCGATGGAGAAGAAATCCAGATGCTCAGCCAGATCCTCTAAAAGAAACATTGTCGCAGGAACCTCAATCATGGCTCCGAGTTTTGGATATGCAACAACTGAGCTGTATTCCTCACAGATTTCCTTATATGCCTGATCCAGGATTTCCTTACTTCTAATTACTTCCTCAAGACTGGAGATCATTGGCAGCATGATTTCCAGGTTCTCATATTTTCTGTTTGCCTTAAGCATTGCCCTGAACTGAGTACGAAGAAGATCCGGCTTATCCAGGCTTATGCGGATACCGCGCCAGCCGAGAAAAGGATTAGCTTCATGAAAAGGCATATACGGGAGAGGCTTGTCACCGCCTACATCCATAGTTCTCATTCTGACTCTGGTTGAGGCAAAACTCTTGAGAAATTCTTCATAGTGGATGCATTCTTCAAGTTCAGTCGGGAACGTATTGTGCATCATGAATTCAACTTCAGTTCGATAAAGACCTACACCGTCAATCATGGACAGTACGGCCTCGGATTCCTTATCAAAATTTAATCCCGCATTCAGTTCGACATTGATCTTGACCCCGTCTGAAGTTACTGCCGGCTCGTTCTGCTCAGCGGTAAAAAGTCTGGTATTTTCTTCATCCTTCAGAATGTTGCCCCTATATTCGGTAATTACTCCGACAGGAGGATCCACAAAGAGCTCCTCACGGTTACCGTCCAGAATGAAAAGGTGTCTGTCCAGCTTTGACAAAGGCAGATCAACACCCATGAGGGTCGGGATATTCATGTTTTTGGCAAGAATTGCAGCTATGGAATTTGCACTGCCTTTAAGTGAAATAATCCCGGCAATTCTTTCGCGTGGAAGTTCGGCAATCAATGCTGCCGTTATTTCTTCCGCCAACAAAATAACAGGCTCTGAAAAGGCAAATTCCTCCAGATAGCTGTGAGCAAGTCTGGACAACAGTCTCTGTGATAAATCACGTATGGCAAGAGAAAGTTCATTTTTGTTCTGAGCATTGCAGTCGGATATCATCTCCTCCGCAATAAGTTTTACGGCTGATGATGCTGACCACCCCTCATCATAAATCTTGGCATCAATCTTATTGCTGAAATCACTGTCTTCGATGATGTCCTGATATGAATCAAACACATTGGACATGTCACCATTCTTCAGATTATCGTTAACCTTCAGTGTCAAGGAATCGATGTCAAGCTGTAACTGGAAAAGAGCCTGATGAAACAGCTCAACCTGAGTTTCACGATCATTATTCTTTTTCAGAAGAACCTGCTCCAGTTCCATATGAGGCTGCCATACCCAGCCACGGGCTATGGCTATGCCGCCTGAACCGAACGTACATTTAACAGGTTCCGAATTATTTGCAACATCAGCCTTCTGACCAGCAATATACATGGTTGATGACAGATGCGCTGACAGTGACACAAGAAATGATTCTTCAATTTCATCAAACTGTCTGGAATCCTTCTGTTGAATTATCAGTACACCAAGATTTAAATCGTTGTAATTAATCGGAACCCCAAGAAATGACTTAAATTCTTCCTCGCCGATTTCAGGGATATATTTGAAATTAGGATGCTCCTGCGCATTCGCAAGATTAAGTATGGTATTCTTCTTTCCTACAAGCCCTACCAGTCCTTCGCCGAAACGCAGGGTTACCTTACCTTCAGAATCGTTATTCAGCCCGTCCGTCGCCACAAGTCTGAAACGGCCTCTTGTATGATCAGCCATATAGATGGAGCAACAATCAACGCCAAGTGCTTCGCGGGTTCTGACAACCACCAGCTTCAGGGCTTTATTCAAATCTTTCTCATTCAAAAAAGCTTCAACAATCGTTCTTAATTTTGTAAGCATTATTTTCTCCTTACGTTGTGGCGTTGCTGAACCTGTCTGCCTTTCCAGTTCTTCTTTCCGAAAGCCTTACCCGGATCGTCCGACGACAGAAGTTCACCATCTGTCCTTTCCTGAGCAAAAAGAGCCGACTCGGAAAATTCCTTTAGAATTTTCCTGTACACGTCCCGTTTGAATGAAATAACCTGTCTGACAGGGTACCAGTAACTCACCCAGCGCCAGTTATCAAATTCGGGTACGCCTGATAAATTAAATTTGATTTTGTCTTCGGCATGGTCACACAGACGAAGCAGAAACCATTTCTGACGCTGCCCGAGACACACAGGTCTTTCGTTCCATCTTACCAGACGCTGAGGGAGCTGATATTTATGCCATGTTTTCGAAATCTGCAGAACGGTAACATCACTTTTGACAAGGCCCAGTTCCTCATTTAGTTCACGATACATGGCCTGAATCGGTGATTCTCCGGCATTTATTCCCCCCTGAGGGAACTGCCAGGAATTCTGACCAATACGGCGAGCCCACAAAACCTGTCCATGCTGATTGCATATTACAATGCCGACATTGGGCCTGAAACCGTCGCCGTAAATCACTTTTACACCTCAAAATACAATGACATCCGATGCTCCTTTCATTCTAACACATATACAGGACATCACATATCTTTAACCTCTGTTTTTGCGGAATGAATACAGGCAAATAAAATTGTATATAATTAATTCCAATTCATATCAGTCAGGTTCAAACCTTATACCAGAAAGGATTTAATATGTTCCCCTTAAGCATGGAAGAACTAATGACCAGAGCTCAGGCTCTTAACGGGATTACCGTTGGAGAGCTTGCATCCATGCTTCGCATCCCACTCCCTAACAATTCAAGATACGCCAAGGGGTTTGTCGGTCAGCTTGCTGAGATTGCCCTGGGAGCAACCGCAGGTGCAAAACCTGTTCAGGATTTTATAAACCTAAACGTTGAACTGAAGACAATCCCGATTCTGAAAAACTGCAGGCCGGCCCAAAATACGCACGTATGCATTCTTGAACACAGACACATCCGCAACCAAACCTTTGAAAACTCAAACTTTTATAACAAAATTAAACAGGTTCTGTGGCTGCCGGTTGAGGGAGACACCTCAATATCATTACATGAAAGACACTTTGGAACCGCATTTCTATGGAGACCTAACGAACGTCAATACGGCATTCTGCGTAATGAATGGGAGGAAATAATGGAATTCGTGACCGTAAACGGCATCGATAAAATATCCTCCGACATAGGTGAAAACGTGCTTCTTGCTCCGTGTGGAGGAAATAAAAACAATTATCAGTACGGATTCTATCTGAGAAAAAAATTTACGTCCGAAATAATCAATAATTTCTTGTTTGATTTATCATAAATACATAATAAAAATAACTATTGATGCGGTTTAGTAAACCTTTATTAAACAGTTATATTTCTTATACGGTATGAAAAATAAATAATACTGATAATTTAATAAATATTTAGCGGGTTTTATTGATGTATTTTAACATTTAAACTTCAATTTATTAGCATTAATCATACTTTTAAAAATAAATGATATACAATTTTTCTATTATTATTTATCTTTATAATTATAATCAGCCATGTGAAATATAAAATCTAATAATAATAGCTGATATTAAATTGTGTATTTTTGAAATTAGGAGAAATTTTAATGAGCACTACCGTAAAAGAATTTAAAGATAAATATAAGGTAACCTTTAAAATATCTGTAGAAGCCGCTCAGGGAGCAAACGAAATCAACCTGTTATGCGACCACAACTCTTGGGATCCTGTCGCAATGACCAAGAACAAGAATGGTACCTTCAGTGTAACAGTAGATATCAATAAGGATGAAAATCTGAAGAAAACTTACCAGTACAGATATCAGTACATCATGCCTGATAATTCAGAAAAATACGACAATGACTGGGAAGCAGAGCTCTATATACCTAATCCGTTCAATGGTGATAACTCAGCATTTACCATTCCTGAACCATCTGCCGAACTTACTACCGAATCTAAGGCCAAGCCAGCAGCTGAAACCAAGGCAAAAGCAGCTAAGCCTAAGGCAGTAAAGCCTGCAGCCAAAGCAGCAAAAACAACCAAAACAGCTGCAGCAAAGAAAAAGTAATGTAATCAGTACTTTTGACCTACACTCCCTTCCAATAAGCCCTCTGACCGAGGGCTTGTTTTTATCTGTCACACAGTTATCCACCGATGTGCATAACCGTAATGTACAGTTACTCATGAACTTTTCGGATATACACTCACGCAAAGCACAAAAAATTAAGGGAGACCTTAACGATCTCCCTTAATCAAGAACCTAATTTGTATAAGCTTAACTAAAGATTATTCTTCAGACGCACCGGTCTTAACTACTAATCTTTCAGCGATACGAGCTGCTCTACCAGTACGTTCACGGAGATAGTACAGTTTAGCACGACGAACCTTACCACGACGAGTAACGGTAATAGAAGAGATTAATGGGCTGTGGGTCTGGAATACACGTTCAACACCCTCACCATTAGAAATCTTTCTTACGGTAAATGCTGAGTGAAGACCACGATTACGCTTAGCGATTACAACGCCTTCATAAGCCTGTAAACGTTCCTTTTCACCTTCAACTACACGTACCTGAACACGTACAGTGTCACCTGCTCTAAATTCAGGAACATCTGAACGCATCTGTTCTTTTTCAATTTGTTCAATTAAATTCATAATAATTTCCTACCTAGGATATACTGATAACTCTCTACTGTTCAACCTTACGATCTACTTGGACTTGCGTTCTCGCAGATAAAGGGCAAGAATTTTTTCTTGCTCGTCAGTCAGAGCTAGGTTATTTAAAATATCTGGCCTTCTTTCATAGGTTCGGGCTAAAGACTGTTCCAATCTCCACTTTCTTATCTTTTCATGATTCCCGCTCATCAGAACTTCAGGAACTTTAAGTCCGTCAATTTCCGGAGGCCTGGTATACTGCGGACAATCAAGAAGTCCCGTGGCGAACGAATCCTCCACAGCACTCATTTCATCACCCAGCACACCCGGAATCAAACGTGAAACAGCATCGATCACGATCATTGCCGGTAATTCGCCGCCGCTTAACACGTAATCACCTACCGACCATTCTTCATCAACAAAGGTATCTATAATTCTCTCATCAATGCCTTCATATCGTCCTGCAATAATGATTAGTTCATCATTTTTTGCAAGTTCGACACAGCCTTTATGATCGAATCTTCTCCCCTGAGGCGACATATATATCACCTTGGCATTCGGAAGCTGCTTCTTTGCCTCAAGAATTGCATCTCTGAGAGGCTGAACCATCATCACCATGCCGGGACCACCTCCGAAAGGGCGTTCATCCACTTTCTGGTGTTTGTCATGAGCAAATGATCTTGGGTTTATGCATGAAAGGGAAATTATTCCACGCTTTACTGCCCTGCCTGTTACACCAAATTCAGTAATTGCCTGAAACATTTCCGGGAAGATGCTTATTACACCTATCCTCATAAATACCTCATTTCTTACCGAACCGATTTAGAAGTCAGGTTCCCAATCAACAAGTATTACTTTATCGTCAAGATTAACATTCTTTACCACATGTGGTAAGTACGGTATCAACCTTTCCTTTATTTCATACTCATCATCACTTCTGGCTTTAACAACCAGCACATCATTGGCTCCGGTTTCCATCATGTTTGACACGACACCTAAATCATAACCGTCCAATGTGACCGCCTTGAGACCGATAAGCTCGATCCAGCGGTATACACCTTCCGGCAGTTTAGGTAAGGAACTCGGAAGAATACCAATGTCACTGCCCGTAAAACCCTGAACTACTTCGCGAACTTCAAAACCTTTGATTTTCACGATATAGCTGTCGGCATGAGGCTTAACGTCCAATATTTCAAGACTCTGCCACTGCCCGCCTGGCTTACGATAAAACCAGGGCTTGTAGCTAAAAAGACTTTTAGGATCTTCTGTATAAGAAAAAACCTTGATATAGCCTTTGATTCCAAAAACGGCACCAAATCGCCCCATTACTTCAGGTATTTCTTTTTCCATAGTTTCCTTCACATCTCATCACTTGGTCTCAAACACGGATAATCACTTATCCTCATTTTCAACTTAAGCGTTAGCCTTGGCATCCTTAACAAGCTTCTTTACACGATCAGAAAGCTGAGCACCCTTGCCAACCCATTCGTTAACCTTTTCAAGGTTAAGATTGAGCTTAACTTCATTGCCCTGAGCAATCGGATTGTAGAAACCGATGTCTTCGATATATCTACCGCTGAGAGCACGACGTGAATCAGCAACTACTACGTGATAAAATGGACGCTTTTTAGAACCACCACGCTGTAAACGAATAACTACCATATTTTCCTCTATATAAGGTTAATTAACTGACAAAACAATTTCGCCATATACAAAATAGGTTGAAAAATTTTAACTTTTTTTGAGAATTAATCAAGTAAAATTTGCACAATATCTAAATTTTTTATGGTGAAACCACCACAAAACAACGATAAAGCGATACGGATAAGTTAAAGATTCAAAATCCCCGCTTTTCCGGCAGGAACATAAATAAAGTCCTCCTTTTTCAAAACTGAAAAAGGAGGACCAATCAAGGTTATAATCCAGGTAAAATCTTACTGCTGCGGAGGCATTTTAAAACCTGCTGCCGGCATAAGATCCTTGACCATATTAAGCATCTTACGTAAGCCACCCTTGCTCTGGAGTCGCTTCATGATATGCTGCATCTGGGTGAATTCGCGAATCAGCTTGGTAACCTCAGACACATCAACACCGGCACCGTCGGCAATTCTCTTCTTGCGGGAAGCCTTGATGATCTCAGGATGTCTTCTTTCCTTGATTGTCATTGAGTTAATAATGGCTTCCTTTCTGTAAATGATGTTATCATCCATCTTTTCTTTAACTTCATCAGGAAGGGAACCCATTCCGGGCAGCTTATCAAGCATACCCATCATACCGCCCATATTGCGCATCTGCACAATCTGCTGTTTAAAATCGTCAAAATCAAAGTCCTTACCTGTTTTAAACTTATGAGCGAGTTTTTCAGCCTGTTTCTTGTCAACCTTGCGCTCCATTTCTTCCACGAGTGAAAGAATATCACCCATGTCAAGAATACGGCTGGCCATACGTTCCGGATGGAAAGGATCAAGAGCCTCAATTTTCTCACCCGCACCGAGGAACTTAATAGGTTTACCGGTTATCTTTCTAACTGAAAGGGCAGCACCGCCACGGGCATCACCATCCATCTTAGTCAAAATTATGCCTGTAAGAGGTAACGCATCATTAAAAGCCTTGGCAGTATTGGCAGCATCCTGACCTGTCATCGCATCTACAACAAACAGCGTTTCAACAGGATTGATGTCTGCATGTATCTCCTTTATTTCGTTCATCATGTCTTCATCAACATGAAGTCTGCCCGCAGTATCAACAAGGAGTACATCCATAAACTTAATCTTTGCTGATGCAAGTGCATTGCGAACTATATCAAGAGGCTTTTCTTCAACCGTGGAAGGATAGCACTCAACCCCTATTGTATCAGCCAGTGTCTTCAGCTGTTCAATTGCTGCAGGTCTGTATACGTCGGCACTTACAACCATTACCTTTTTCTTTTCACGATCCTTCAGGTACTTTGCAAGTTTACCAACAGTTGTTGTTTTACCTGCACCCTGAAGACCGGCCATAAGAACAACTGCAGGAGGCTGCGAAGCAAGATTAAGCTCTGCACATTCATCCCCCATAACAGTCTTCAGCTCTTCATATACAATCTTTACAAATTCCTGCCCCGGATTCAGTGCCTGATTTACCTCTGTACCTAAAGCCTTTTCCTTTACTTCAGCAATAAAATCCTTGACTACCGGTAAAGCAACATCGGCCTCAAGAAGTGCCATTCTGACTTCACGAAGAGTATCCTTAATATTCTCTTCGGTAAGCTTACCCTGTCCGGTTATATTACGCAGGGTTTTAGTTAATCTCTGGGTTAAATTTTCAAACATTTCTTATTCCATTAAAAATATCCGGGCTTTACATTTCCAGATTCAGACCAATAAATTCAACGTTTAGCACATTATAATTTAGACTACAATAATTTTACAGTAAAAGGTAATCAACTTATATTTAAGATCTCACTATCATATATCCCGATCATACAAAAAAAGGCCACATCTGCATGTGACCTTTTTACAGAAAAATCGTAAGTGATTAGTTATTATTTACGAAATCAACACCCTGCTGGATATCCTTCTTAAGGGTATCAAGCATGCCTTCAAGTGCCTTCTGTTCGTAAGCGCTTAACTTACCGATAGGTAAATATTCCTTGACACCTTCGGTACCAAGAACCAGCGGCTGTGCAAAGAATGGTGCGTAACCGGTATTGCTTTCAACATATGCCGGCTCAACAACATTAGCTTCACCATTCAGACCGCGAACGATGGCCAGAGCAAAACGTGCACCTGCAGCTGCCATTGAAAGGGTAGCTGAACCTGAGCCCTTGGCTTCAACAACTTCTGTACCGGCATTCTGAACATGAACGGTAAGCTTTTCGATTTCTTCAGCAGAAATAGCTTCATAACCAGCAGCCTGAGAGAAGAGAGGCAGAATGGTAGTACCACTGTGGCCACCGATTACAGGAACCTTGGCAGTACAACGATCGGTCTTGGTTGCATCACCCCAGAAGGTTTCAGCACGTAAAGTGTCAAGCATGGTCACGCCAAACAGACGCTTGCTGTCATAGCAACCGGCCTTCTTTAACACTTCAGCCGCAAGCGGAACCATTGTATTTACAGGATTGGTGATAATTGCAATACAAGCCTTAGGAGCGTGCTTTGCTACGGCCTCAACCAGTCCTTTAACAATGTTTGCATTGAATTTGAATAAATCACTGCGATCCATACCAGGCTTTCTTGCCATACCGGCAGGGATTACAACAACAGAGGCACCTGAAACAGCCTTAACGAGGCCTTCATCACCGGTATAACCGATTACTGACACATCAGTAGGGATATGACTTAAATCAACAGCAACACCAGGGGTTGACGGAGCCACGTCATAAAGTGATAATTCTGAGCCCTTTGGCAACTGGTTTTTCAAAAGAAGAGATAATGGCTGACCAATACCGCCTGCTGCACCTAAAACTGCAATTTTCATTATTACGGATCCTCTGTAATCTTTACTTATTCTTATACACTATATATTCAATTCGAGTATATTACTCTAAAACTCTATTTACTGCTATATTTAGCACCTTAAAATGACGTTTAAATTCAAATTTTTAAGGTTATGTCACCTTAATTTTTAAAATTCCTTTCGGGGTAAACGTGACACACTTCAACTTTAGTAATCTAAGGCCATTCCAAAAAAATCTTTTTTCTTTACAACTCTAAAAAATTATGCAAATAAAATGCATAATTATGCATTTTCATGCTTTTTCCTGTTATAATTCCATTGTTATCTGAGGTAGTGAACAATGGACGATCTAAACAACCAGGACTCTCTTGAGAGAGTTTTTCTTGAATTACTTGGAGCTGAATGCTACAGCTCTCAGACAGAGATTGCTGATGCTCTACTTGCCAGAGGTTTTTCGAACATGAACCAGTCTAAGGTCTCCCGTATGCTTACAAAATTCGGGGCCGTGCGCAGACGCAATGCCAAAATGGTAATGGTTTACTGTCTTCCTCTGGAAACAGGAATTCCAACAATTGACAAAACAATCAAATCTCTTGTCCTGGACATATCACATAACAACAACATTATAGTTATCCACACCAGTCCCGGAAGTGCTCAGATGATTGCCAGAATGCTTGATTCAGTAAGAAAGGCTGAAGGAATTCTTGGGACAATCGCCGGCGACGACACAATTTTCGTAACACCGAAAATAGACGTGGATATTATCGATCTTTTTGACAGCATCAGGGATTTATTCGAGAACTAATACCCGGTACAGTATACACAATTACCCATTGTTGCCGGATCCTGTACACTTATTTTAAAAAAGTCCTGTATGTGAGTACAGGACAAATGAATGTGAATAAAGACCTATTCTGTCGGAAAATTCAACTATAAAGCGTCGTCGTCGGTTTCACCGGTTCTGATTCTTACTACGTGTTCGCAATCGTACACAAAAATCTTACCGTCACCGATTTTGCCTGTCTTGGCTGCTCTCACGATACTTTCAACAACCTCTTCGCAGATTTCATCCTTAACAACGACCTCGAGCAGAGCCTTAGGCAAAAAATCAACCTGGTATTCAGCCCCCCTGTACAGTTCTGTATGTCCCTTCTGTCTGCCAAATCCCTTGACTTCAGTCACTGTCATGCCTTCAATTCCAAGTTCAGAAACAGCTTCCCTGACATCATCAAGTTTAAACGGCTTAATAATCGCACTAATCAGTTTCATGATTCACTCCTCACCAAAATAACAATCTATAACATTCAAAGAACGTGCCAGATTTAAACATGAATATTTGATTAAAAAATGGCTAAAATATCAGGACAAAATCATAAACAACGCACTGTTTGAACCGGAACGCCCCAAATGCGTGCACTGTCAAAAAAAAGGCTGCTCCACAGGGAACAGCCTTTTAGTACATAAATTTAGTGTCGACTAAATTACATTACGCCTTATATTCAGGCATCTCGTTAAATTTGAGGTATGAGTAGATCTTTTCCTTCTTGCCATCAAGAGACTTAACACCTTCAAGATATTCTTCCTTAGAAGGAATTCTGCCTAAAACAGATGCTACCGTAGCAAGCTCGGCTGAAGCAAGGTAAACATTTGCACCCTGTCCAAGACGATTAGGGAAGTTACGGGTAGAGGTTGAAATAACGGTGGCGTTATCAGCTACGCGTGCCTGATTACCCATACACAGTGAACATCCAGGTATTTCACAACGAGTACCTACCTTGCCGAATACGCTGTAAAGACCTTCATGAATGATTTCAGCTCTATCCATCTTTGTTGGAGGAGCAATCCAGAGCTTAACAGGTAACTGATTCTTGCACTTTTCAAGAATGGTGGCAGCTGCTCTGTAATGACCAATGTTGGTCATACATGAACCGATAAACACTTCATCTATCTTCTGACCTGCAACATCACTCAGAGTTCTGGCATCATCAGGATCGTTAGGAGCACAGAGAATAGGTTCCTTAATCTCATCCATGTCTATTTCGATAACTGCAGCATATTCCGCATCATCGTCAGCCTGAAGCAGTTCAGGATTTGCAAGCCATGCTTCCATTGCCTTAACACGCTTTGCAAGAGTTTCACTGCTCTGATAACCTTCCTTAATCATCCAATTCAACAGAGTGATATTTGACTGAATGTATTCAATCAGAGGTTCCTTGTTAAGAGCAACGGTACAGCCTGCGGCAGATCTTTCTGCTGAAGCATCAGCCAACTCGAAGGCCTGTTCAACCTTGAGATCTGAGAGTCCCTGAATTTCAAGAATTCTGCCGGAGAAAATGTTTTTCTTACCCTTCTTTTCAACGGTAAGGAGGCCCATTTCAATAGCCTTGAGAGGAATAGCGTGAACCAGATCCCTGAGAGTAATTCCTGGCTGCATGGTTCCCTTAAACTTAACCAGAACTGATTCCGGCATATCCAGAGGCATTACGCCTGTAGCAGCGGCAAATGCAACCAGACCGGAACCGGCAGGGAAAGAAACACCCATTGGGAATCTGGTATGAGAATCGCCACCGGTACCTACGGTATCAGGGAGCACCATTCTGTTTAACCAGCTGTGAATAACACCGTCACCTGGTCTTAACGCAACCCCGCCTCTTTCCTCAATGAACTTAGGCAGAGTGTCGTGAGTTACGACATCAACCGGCTTTGGATATGCGGCGGTATGACAGAATGACTGCATTACCAGATCAGCACTGAAGTTGAGACAGGCGAGATCCTTTAATTCATCGCGGGTCATCGGACCGGTTGTATCCTGAGAACCAACGGTTGTCATCTTAGGTTCACAGTAGCTTCCCGGTCTTACACCTGCAACACCGCAGGCTCTGCCGACAATCTTCTGAGCCAGAGTATACCCCTTGCCATTGTCTTCGACCTGCTTAGGCATTACAAATACATCACTAGGTGCAAGGTTAAGATACTTTCTTGCCTTTGCAGTCAGACCTCTTCCGATAATAAGAGGAATACGACCGCCTGCTCTCACTTCGTCAAGAAGAACTTCTGTCTTAAGAGCAAAGGTTGACAGTACCTTATCCTCTCCATGAACGGTCACCTTACCTTCATAAGGATACACGTCGATCACGTCTCCGGTGTTCATGGCTGTTACATCCATTTCCACTGGTAACGCACCGGCATCTTCCATTGTATTAAAGAATATCGGAGCTATTTTTCCGCCAAATACAAATCCGCCGGCTCTCTTGTTTGGTACGAACGGAATGTCATTACCCATAAACCATAACACACTGTTAGTAGCACTCTTTCTTGAAGAACCGGTACCTACAACATCGCCTACGTATACCAGCGGATATCCTTTATCTCTGAGTGCATTTATGGCGGATACAGGTCCGGTAACTCCGTCTTCATCAGGAGTAATTCCCGGACGGGCATTCTTTAACATGGCCATGGCATGCAAAGGAATATCCGGTCTGCTCCAGGCATCAGGGGCAGGAGATAAATCATCAGTGTTGGTTTCACCAGGAACCTTGAACACGGTAAGAGTTACCTTTTCTGCAAGCTGAGGACGGGAGGTAAACCATTCCGCATCTGCCCATGACCTAATGACTGCCTTTGCATATTCATTACCCTTATCAGCCAAAGCGGCAACCTGATCAAAAGCATCAAAAATCAGTAATGTGTGAGACAGTGCTTTGGCAGCAGCAGGAGCCAGTTCATCAAGTTCAAGGAAGTTGATGAGAGAGGCTACGTTGTAACCGCCCTGCATAGTACCGAGAAGTTCAACAGCTCTGACAGGCGAAATCAAAGGACTCTTGAGCGCACCTACTGCCACATTGGTCAGAAAATCAGCTTTAACTTTAGCAGCTTCATCTACCCCAGGAGGAATTCTATTTTCAAGAAGGGAAATTAATTCTTCTTCTGAACCAGCAGGTGGATTCTGAAGAAGAGATACTACTTCAGCTACTTCATCTACAGTTAATGGCTTTGGAACAACACCGATTTTGGCACGTTCTTCAACCTTAGCATGATATGCGTCTAACACTACGTACTCCTTAAATAAATTACGCCTGAAATAAAGACTATAATCTTTTACAAATCTGATTCCCTGCCCCGCAGGGAAAAAGAACAAATCACCAATGGTGAATTATAAATGAAAACATCCTAAATTTATATAACGAAAATTTTTTTCGTTACAAGTGCCGTCAAGGGATTCAGAATATATCTGCACCATAAACGCAAGAAGACCGGAAGTTTAAGCTTCCGGTCTTCTTCATTATTCCTTTATCTGCGGTGACCGTGCGGATTCGGACCATAGTATGAATGATGAGGATTAGGTCCATAGTAAGGCCCCGGGCCATGACCATGATGATGGTGGTGATGGTGATGGTAGTGAGGTGGCGGTGGAGGCGGCAGACGATGATGATAATAATTATAATACATCGGTCTGACAGGCACCGGAGCAACAACCACCGGAGCAGGAACATATGGAGGAGCCACGTAGTCAGGTCCTACATATATACCGGCCCCGCCTCCTCCTACGGAAACAGAAACCTGTGCATTGGCAACTCCTGAAAAACCAGCTGCAACTATGCAGGAGATTAACAGTATGCGGATAAACTTTAACATAATTCCTCCTTCCCGGCTTTTGCCGAAGTGAGACTATGGTTCTCAAAAACTTGTTTTTCTTACTTACTATTTTAACCAAACATAACCAAGAACATATTACAGATCTGTAATTAAATATTACAAATTATTACAACAAGTCCTTCCGGCATATTCACATCAGTACAGCTCTGAAAGATATCTCTTCCAGTCAAATGATTCCCCCGGATCCGTCTTGCGATCAGGGGCTATGTGCTCATGCCCAACTATTCTGTCCGGAGTTATTCCCGGATAGGCATGCATGATGGCCTGCGTAACCAAAACCAGGCTGGTGTACTGTTCATCGGTATACGGAATATCATCGGTCCCCTCCAGTTCTATGCCTATTGCAAAATCATTGCAGGCATTTCTGTTCATAAAACAGGATTTTCCGGCATGCCACGCTCTGTCCAAAAACGACACAAACTGGACCACGGCACCTGTTCTTTTTATGTAAAGGTGAGAACTGACCTCAAGATCTTTTATTGTTTCAAAATACGGATCTTCATCTGCAGGAAGACATCCCTTAAAGAACTTTTCAACATAATCTCCACCAAATTTTCCTGGAGGCAGTGAAATATTATGGATAACCAAAAGACTAATTTCACTATTCGGGCGGGCATTATAATTTGGCGAAGGGACAGTCATTACGTCCTGTAACCACCCGTTAACAATAACAGGTTCATGATCCAACACTTTAAATTTCATATTATTCAATACATAAAAAAAATCTGCCCGCAGGCAGATTCTTCAACATAACAACAAAGACTAGGCGATAACGGCATCAGAGGCACGAACATGAGATTCTTCAAGGAATCTGTTCTGTTCAGGACAATGCTTTCCGTCTTCTATCGTAATAAGCTCGTATGCAGAAGCATCAGCCAGTAAGGCTCTCAGCAGCATGTTATTAAGATGATGACCTGTCTTATACGCCTTAAATTCACCAACGATGCTCTTTGCAGACATATAAAGATCGCCAATGGCGTCGAGCATCTTATGCTTTACAAACTCGTTAGGATAACGAAGTCCTTCAGGATTCATTACATGAAAATCATCCATCACTACCGCATTGTCGAGACTTCCGCCCAAAGCGAGATTATGTGCGTGCATAAACTCTACGTCCTTCATGAAACAGAAGGTTCTTGCACGGCTTACATTATTCAGAAAACGTTCACCGTTGAAATCAAGCTTATAGTGCTGAAGATTTCTATCCATGGCAGGATGATTGAAGTCGATCTGAAGATCAAGCTTGAAACCTGCCTTGGTAGGCTTCAATTCCGCCCACTTATCCTCAAGCTCAACCCTGACGGTCTTAAGCACCTTGATAAACTTCTTAGGAGCGGAAAGAATTTCAATTCCCGCACTTTCAAGGAGATAGATGAAAGGCTGAGCGGAACCGTCCATTACAGGAAGTTCCGGTGCATTAACCTCGATATACAGATTATCAATACCGGTAGCACTCAGTGCAGCACTTAAATGCTCTATGGTTGCCACTCTTGCACCATCATCACTAATAATTGCGGTGCACAGCTCTGTGTCCCTCACCATTTCGGCAGAGGTCTTCATGTAAACCTTTGGACTAAGGTCAGAACGAACATATACAATACCGGTGTCTGCAGGAGCAGGCTTAAAAGTCATTGAAACCTTTTTACCTGAGTGCAAACCAATACCAGAAGCGGAAACTTCCTTTTTGATTGTACGCTGTCTAATCATCATAATCTACGGCTCTTTATTTAATTGAACAACGAAAAACAATGTAAAACATCATTCTTCATCAACTATGACAGTCCACTTTATCCAAAATTCCGGAATAAATATCCTGTCGGAACAAAGATGTGATGAACATCAACTGTCGTCATTATAGCAAAAAATCACGAACATTCATATTTTAATCAAAAAACCCGGCCGTTTTTTGAACAATACAAAACCATATTGCAAAAAATGTTGCCAAACTGATGCATAAATAAAAAAAGGGAGTGCAACTCCCTTTCTTGTAAATGATCTAATTATGTCAGATTAGTTCGATTTCTTTGTCAACCATGCAGGTAACTCACATGATGAATCTGAAGTGTCGTTCTTAACGACATTTGAAACATCGGCAAACATATCACCCTGAGAAGACAGATCATTCTTCTGATTTAAAGGAGTATTCATAAACATGCTTGAAACACCCGCATTCTCATCTGAGCAGTCACTGTTAAGCAGAGACTGACCAAGAATGGTGTTGATGTTTTCGGAAGCAGGCTTATCAACCTCCGTCAGACCTGCAAGCACTATCGTTACGTGAACGGCATCAGGCTTCATGTTAGGATTGATTACACAACCGAACTTGGTATCTGAATCCTCGGTAGCAAAACTTCTCTGAAGAAGTGAACCCAGTTTTGTATACTGTTCCAGACCGAGCTCTTCATTCATGGTTACGTTCACGATTATGCCGCGAGCTTTACAGTTAGAGAAATCTTCAAGAAGCGGACAGCTGACCGCACTCTGAATAGCCTGTTCAACGGCATTTTCACCTTCACCTTCACCCATACCGATAAGAGCGGTACCTGAACGGAGAAGCATGGTTCTTATATCATTGAAGTCGAGATTCTGGTAACCGCATCTTTCAATAACGTCAGCAATACCCTGAACGGCTCTCTTAAGCACGTTGTTACATTCCTGAAATGCGCGAACCAGAGAGATGTTCTTTGGCAGATATTTAAGTAACTTATCATTAGGGATGACAATGAGTGCATCAACCTCTTCCCTAAGTTTTTCAATACCCTGTTCAGCCTTGAGAAGCTGCTTCTTACCTTCAAATGAAAACGGCTTGGTAACAATGGCCACGGTCAGGGCACCCAGCTCCTTACGGGCAACGTTTGCAATTACAGGAGACGCACCGGTACCGGTACCGCCGCCCATACCGGCAGTAATGAATACAATATCGCATTTACCGATATTGTCACGCAGAACCTCTCTGCTTTCTTCAGCCGCATTTCTGCCTATTTCAGGGTTAGAACCTGAACCAAGACCTCTAGTGGTATTAACACCAATCTGAATTCTGTTTTTGGCAGTATTGGAGTTTAACGCCTGTAAATCAGTGTTCACCACCAGGAAATCGACATTATTTACTTCTTCATTAATCATGTGCTGAACGGTGTTACCACCGCCACCACCGACGCCAATAACCTTAATTACAGCCTTACCATTGTCTGCAGGAACGTATTCAGGTTCGGCAGAAGCATCTGCCGCATGTAAAATATCACTCATTTTAAAACACAACTCCACACATGATTTGTCACTTACAAACCATAAAATTAACCTTAACCAGCCCTGCACAATTTAATGAATCAGCCAACTATGCGACTGAACATCTCACCGGACAGCTGAAAAAATATCAGTAATCACAAAGAAACGGAATTACCAATATTAACAAAATATTCTGCAATGCAGGATGAAACATGCATGATAACTATATAACAGAAAGTAAAACTATTATCTACTATAATTTACTTAAAACAAGTGGATGATCCCACAGATCATCCTGTTCACAAGATAATCGTTCCTAAGAAAAATGGAAGCGTCATTCGTCCCGTGAATGATTTTACATATTACCGTTCCACCAGTCAGCAAGCTTCTGTTTAAAATTCCAGAAGGCACTGCTCTGTTCTCTGGATTTCTTGTGACTTTCCATGATTTCGCTGAATCTGATAAGCCCTAAGGTTGCACATCCTGAATATGTATCTATGGCATCCGTAAGTCCGTTCAGCTTCTGTTTGTCAACCTGATGAATTCGAATCTTTTTAGCGTAGGCACTCATACCGTTTTTCATGAAGATTTTGGCCACGCATTCATCAAGATTTCTTATTTCCGCACCGCCGCCCGCAAACACGAAACCGGCTCCGAGAGTCAGTTCTCCGTTTTCCGTATTAACTTCATTCAGAGTTGTAAGAACCTTCATGATAAGCTGGTTATAACCGGCCTCGATTGACTCTGCAAGATCGCCCTGGTTGATGGTCTTTGTCTGGTCATTCCTTTTAATGCTGACTGCTTTTCCGGAAATCAGGTTATTGGAAATGGCGAGTCCGTAATCACATTTAATCTTTTCAGCCTCTCTTTCACTTAATCCGTAGGTAACGGCAATATTCTGTGTAATCTTATCACCACCATAGGGGCAGGATCCGACATATATGCAATGTCCTTTATCAAAAACCGTAATGCCGGTACTGCTCTTGCCTATGTCAAGAACGCAGACTCCGAATCTCTTTTCTGTATCGTCGGCGGCAGAATAAGCGGTAGCCTGTCCACTGAACACAAACTCCGGAGCATATTCTGTTTCGATGCAGCAGAGAGCCCGTCTCACATTGTCCAGAAACGAGCTTTGAGCATAAACCTGATGTATATAGGTTCTCAACTGACCACCAGTCATATCAAGAGGATCTTCCACACTGCTGTTGGAATCAACCTGATAACAGTTTGGAATGGCGGTTATCAGTTCGTAATCCTTTATTTTAAGGGAATTAGCCACATAATTTGCTCTGGCAATATCTTCCTCGGTAATCGGTCCGCGACGCAGTTCGCAGGATCCGGTGTTATTCTTATATGTGATAAAGCGGCCGGGAACAGACACAAAAATCCTTGGATTATTGATTTTCGGAAGAGTATTCTCATCATAGGATCTGAGCACAATGTTCTGGGACATATTGTAAGCAACTGAAATATTTTCTTTCAGCTTATCCATGCTGACAATGCCGTCAGCATTCATACCCGTAGTCCTGCACTTACCGTAACCGATAATTCTGATACTGTCATCATCGTAAAGAATTGCACTGCATACTTTTATTTCACTGGTTCCCAGATCAATAGATACTATATAATCCTGTGTAGTGATTTTATTTAAGTCGTTGGCCGCCATTATTATTTTCCGCTTGAGTCAATCCACTTTACCGCAATACCGGTATCATATCGCAAGTCAATATATTCTATAGTATTTTTATTCTCAATATGTGGATATGCTTCTATAAAATTTCCCAACCTCCACATAAAAACATTGTTCTGTTCAGTAACAAATCCAACATCATCATTTCGGCCCAGAATCAGAGGAAGACCGTCATCAAGTTTCAGACTCCATACATTACTTTCGTTTATGCTTAATTCAGATATGCGAAAACCGTATTTTTCCAGGAAAAGATTAACGTCACAGTACATCTCATAAACAGAACGGGCAAGTTTTTCAGGCCCGCTCAGAATGGGAGTACCTTCGGGTAAAACTGCTTTTTCCGGATAAATTACACTCCAGTCAGTCACAAGTATCCCATCATTGTAGTAAGCAATGGGTTTATGTTCAGTAATTTGTATGGAGAGAATGTCAGGGAGCTTTTTCTGCATTGTGACCCGACTGATCCACGGCATTGTTTCCATGTAGGTTCTGACCTGAGACAAATCCATGGTATACAGGTTATGGCTCTCTGGATTCGCCATAAAGAACTCTTCAACCTCCTGTCTGTCCAGATAATGCAGGTCACCCTTAATCTGGATCTGCCTGACCGGTATCCCGTCGACGTCTGTCATGACGGTATGGACTTTCCTAATCAGGTAAAATTCAGAAACAAGTACGGCAATAAAAAACAATACCCCGAGGATATATGATCCTCTGGTTACTCCGGTGTCATTCCGCCGTACTTTCTTATTTCTGGACACAGTTAGTTTCTTTCCTTCATTTTGGCAATATCAAGTTTGTATTCGGCAAGCACCTTAGCAAGTTTACCAACATTGCCGGCACCCTGAGTCAGAAGAATGTCGCCATCCTTAATCACATCCGCAACAACCCCCGGAACCTCGTCAGCTGATGACACGAAATAAGGTTCAACCCTGCCTCTCAATCTGATTGATCTGCATAATGAACGGCCGTCCGCACCGACAATAGGATCTTCGCCTGCAGGATACACATCCAACAGAATCAGCTCGTCCACAAGGCCTAGAACTTCGATAAAGTCCTCAAAGCAGTCTCTTGTTCTGGTATAACGGTGCGGCTGAAAAATCATGACAAGACGACGATCAGGCCAACCGGCACGAACAGCATTAATTGTGGCTCTTACCTCACTAGGATGATGACCGTAGTCATCAACAAGCTTAACCATGCCTCTGCCTGTTTCAAATTCGCCATACTGTTCAAAACGTCTGCCAACCCCCTGGAATGATCCCAGGGCATCAATGATGGATTTGTCATCGATTTCACTTTCAGTGGCCACAGCTATGGCTGCTGCGGCATTCAGAGCCATATGGAAGCCCGGAATGGTCAATCTGATATCAAGAACTGAGCCATCCTTTCTCCTCACCTTAAAGGTAGAACTGTCAGTATGCTGCTTAAAATCATAAACTCTTACGTCACTGTCCTCTCTGGCTCCATAGGTAATTACGCTTCTGCCGATTTGAGGAAGGAGTTCCCTTATTACCGGATCGTCATTACATACAACGGCAACACCGTAAAAAGGAAGGTTATGCAGGAACTCTATGAAGGTAGCCTTAAGCTTGGCAAAATCGCCGCCGTAAGTATCCATATGATCTTCTTCAATATTGGTTACCACGGACATCATTGGCTGCAGATGAAGAAATGACGCATCGGACTCGTCAGCCTCTGCAATAAGATAACGCCCCGTACCAAGTCTGGCATTTACGCCGGCACTGTTTAACAGTCCGCCTATAACGAAGGTAGGATCCCTTCCTGCCTGAGCATATATGCTTGAAATGAGACTGGTTGTCGTGGTTTTGCCGTGAGTTCCCGCAACGGCAATGCCAAAACGGTATCTCATCAGTTCTGCAAGCATTTCAGCTCTGCGAACTACGGGAATGCGCAACTCAACGGCTCTCAGCCATTCAGGATTATTCTTCTTAATCGCACTGGAAATAACCACCACACTGGCATTTTCGACGTTTTTGCTGTCATGACCGATAAAAACCCTGATACCTTTACTTTCAAGGTGTCTGGTCGTGCTGCTGGCCATTATGTCGGAACCAGTTACTTCATAACCTTCATTGGCTAATACTTCCGCAATTCCATTCATGCCGGCGCCACCAATGCCGACAAAATGAATACGACGTACTTTATGCATCTGCGGTACTTCAAAATCTGTTTTTGACATAAATACTCCGAATTATTAAAGTTATGAAGCCTTGTCAGCCAGTTCCATACAAACTCTGGCTGCTGCTTCAGTGGCATCCAGCTTTGCCATACTGCCGGCTATTCTGCTGACTTCACTGATTTTATCACGGTTGTCGGACCAATCCTTAAGAATGTCAGCAAGTTTTTCAGGTGTAAGTTCAGACTGAGGCATGCATATCGCACCACCTTTATCAGACAGATATCTGGCATTCTTAGTCTGATGGTCGTCAACGGCAGTAGGCAGCGGTACAAATACCGCCGGCATTCCGGCTGCGGATACCTCGGCCAGAGTCAGTGCGCCAGCACGACATATAATAACGTCGTTTGCGGTATATGCAGAAGCCATGTCAGATATAAAATCACATACCGTAAAATTTTCAACATTAAGTTCTTTATATACGGCTTCAACAGCCTTACTGTTTCCCTTTCCCGTCTGATGTGTGATTTTAATGCCTGCACCGTTCTTATTGGCCATCGCCACAGCCTGAGGAACCAGCTCATTCAGAGCCCTTGCACCAAGACTGCCGCCAATTACCAGCACGTTCAGATTAGGATGATTAAAATCCTTAGGCAGAGCGGCGTTTAATGCAACAACCTCCGCACGAACCGGATTACCGACATAAGATGCATTCTTTTTGTCTATGGCTCCGGGGAAACCGAGAAGCACCTTATCAGCTATTTTTGATAAAATTCTGTTGGTTATTCCCGGTGAGGCATTCTGTTCATGAAGTACAAGAGGAATACCACAGAGTTTGGCGGCTATTCCGCCGGGACCTGAAGCATACCCGCCCATGCCAAGCACAACGTCCGGCTTGAATTTTCTTATTATTCTGAGAGCTTCGAATACAGCTCTGATAATGGTGAAAGGAGCGACAAGATAACCTTTAACTCCGTTTCTTCTCAGACCACTGATTTTTATGAATTCAATTTTAAAACCATGGGCCGGAACAAGTTCGGCTTCCATTTTTTCCCTGGTGCCAAGCCACAGAACCTCATAACCGTATTTCGAAGAAAGTTCTTTGGCTACCGCAAGCCCCGGAAAAACATGACCTCCGGTACCCCCTGCCATTACTAATATCTTTTTCATTGCATAGTCCTACGAATTCAATATTTTATTATCGTTCCCGGCGACCTGCCTGCCACCTTCGTGTGAACGTTTATTTACCTGTTTATACCTCATCTGAGCCTTTCTGATTCTGTTAAAGTAGCTGCATTTGCGTTCGTAGCTTATGCGCAACAGAATACACACCGCCATCACTGAGGATATGAGACTCGTACCGCCGTAACTTATAAACGGCATGGTCAATCCCTTTGTAGGGAAGAGGGCACAGATAACCCCCATGTTTATAATACATTGGACACCAAACCAGGTTGATATGCCAATGGCACAGAACCCGTGGAAATAATTGCGATCCGTCTTTGAACTTAATGCCTCAAATCCCATCATAAAACCGCGAACAATCAGCATGAGTTCCAATATGAAAACAACCAGGACGGCAATAAAGCCACACTCCTCGCTCACTATCGACATAATAAAGTCAGTATGAGGTTCAGGAATGTAGCTCAGTTTAATTTCACTGTTGCCAAGGCCCTGTCCCCACAATCCGCCTTTGGCAATGGCAATAAGTGACATGCACAGCTGGAACCCCGTTCCGGTCCTGCTTTCAAAAGGATTGTAGAAACTGGTTATCTTCCCCATGCGATACGGGTCCTGTATCAGAAGAAGCACGCCGATAAGGGATAAAACCCCTGCAGTAAATATAACCTTCCACTGCATGCCGGCAATAAAAAGTGTCACCATTAAAATTGCACCGATGATCACCATTGTCCCCATGTCCCTCTGGAGCATGAGTATGAAAAGAAAAATCGCTATCGGTATGGCAACAAGAATGTTACACCAGATGCTGTTTATTTCATCATGATGGCGCTGAATATACCCGGAAACAAACAGAATCAGCGAAAGTTTCATGAATTCCGAGGGTTGGATATTACAAAATCCCAGTGACAGCCAGCGCTTGGCACCATTTATGTCTCTGCCGACAAAGACCACAAGCAGGCTGAGCACGGCCACAAACAGGACAATCTTCCATCTCCCCCAATCGTACCACCTTTTGGTACTTACGTTTAAAAGGACCATGAATATGAATATGGAAATCACGCAGTAGCCAAGCTGTCTCAGCATATAGTGTGTTTCAGTTCCGAACTTCTCCACACTTACGTAAATAGAGGATGAATATATGGCTATCAGCCCTATAACCGTAAGAATAGCAGGCAAAACGATATACCAGGTGTCAAACATGACCCCGTCATTCAGACTGTATTTCTTATCCCCGTTTCCCAATAATCTGGTCCAAAACGACATTACAGCTTCCTTACCAGTTCTGCAAAAACATCACCGCGTTCTTCAAAACTCTTGAACTGGTCCAAACTTGCACATGCAGGAGCCAGCAGCACGACATCTCCCGGCTGGGCAATCTCGTCATGAGCAATTCTTATTGCCTCGGCCATATCAGCGGTAAGTCTTGTCTGCTCACCGAGCGAGGCCAGCATTGCTCCGTCTCTTCCAAAACAAAGCATATAGGAGATTTCCTTACCGAGCATGTTCTTTATCGGTGTAAAATCCTGCCCTTTTCCGAGCCCGCCTGCGAGAAGAATGATACGACCGCGCACCCCGTCTTTAAGTCCGGCAACTGCGGCAAGTGTTGAACCTACATTAGTAGCCTTGGAATCATTATAGTAACGAACCCCGTCAATTTCACGAACCAGCTGGCAGCGGTGAGGCAATCCCTTAAAGCTGCGCAGTACCTTAAGCTGCGCCTCCCTGCTCACACCCAGAGTATCAGCCAGAGCCATGGATGCAAGAGCATTAAGTTCATTGTGGAGACCGGCAATTCCAATTTCGGTATTCTTAATGAGAGGTTCTCCGTTGACGCTTAACCAAACTTCACCATTCTTAACAATTCTGCCGTAATCTCTGTCATCACATCCGAAACTTGAATAATATTCCCCTGATGGAGGAATTGTCGCATTATCCTCTCGACTTACAATAATCTTATCGGCATTTCTGAAAATTCTCTGCTTTGCTTCAAGATAAAGCTGCATACTGCCATCATATCTGTCGAGGTGATCCTCGCTTAAATTTAAAATTACGGCACCTGCCAGTTTAAGACTGGAAGTGGTCTCCAGTTCAAAGCTTGACAGCTCAAGCACGTATGCATCGACATCATCAGCAATGACATCGAGTGCGGGAATGCCGATATTGCCTCCCATACCGCACTTCTTACCGTCCGCCTCAACCATAAGTGCAGTCAGCGTAGTCACGGTACTTTTTCCGTTTGAACCGGTTATACCGACAGTCGGAGCTTTGGCATAACGTGCAAATAATTCTATGTCACCGATGATCTCAGTGCCACATTCTCTCGCTTTTACAAGTGCCGGCAACTTTAATGACAATCCCGGACCGACAACTAGGCAGTCGAATTGTCCGAGCTTCTCACCGTCAAGCTCCCCTTTACACAGAGTTACTCTTTTATCAAGTTCCGTCTCGCCGGCCGGCTTTTCCCTGGTATCAAAAACGACAGGAACCACACCATGAGCCAACAGAAAATTCACCGTGGAAAGACCGCTCTTTCCCAAACCAACGACAGCAACAGATTCAGACATCATATAATCCTTAACGCAGCTTTAAAGTCACCAAACCAATCAGCACAAGAACAAAAGTAATAATCCAGAAACGGACAATCACGCGGGGCTCAGGCCAACCGCTCTTCTCAAAATGGTGATGAATCGGAGCCATCTTAAAAATACGCTTACCGTTTCTCAACTTATAGGAACCGACCTGAAGAATAACGCTGATTGTTTCAATAACGAAAATACCGCCCATAATGAACAACAGAATCTCTTCCCTGATCACTACTGAAATAACACCGAGCACTGCGCCCAGAGACAGGGATCCGACATCCCCCATGAATACCTGAGCAGGATAGGTATTGAACCACAGGAAACCTAATCCGGCACCAATGATTGACGTACATACCAGACTGCATTCTGCGGCATGAGGAAGATAAGGAATAAAGAGATAATTTGCATACTCGGCATTACTTGTAAGATAGGCAACGATACCAAGACCGGCCGCTACCAATACCGTACAGGTAATAGCCAGACCGTCAAGTCCGTCGGTAAGATTCACGGCATTGGAAGAACCGACTATTACAAAATACACAAAAGGAATAAACAGGAACCCGAGATTTGGCATACAGTCCTTCATAAAAGGAAGAACCAGTTGGGTTTCCGCAGGACTCTTGCTTACCGAATACAGAGTCACACCGATAATAATTGCCACGACTGACTGCCAGAAATACTTATACTTGGCAATAAGTCCCTTTGGATTCTTTCTGACGATTTTTAAAAAATCATCGGCAAAACCAATCAATGCATGACTGATGAGTGCAAACAGAATAATCCATACATGTACATTGTCAAGCTTACACCACAGCAGCATCGTAAGTGCTATAACACCGGTAATCATTATACCGCCCATGGTAGGAGTACCGCGCTTACTGAAATGACTCTCAGGTCCGTCATTACGAACAACCTGACCGAAATGCAGTAGCTGCAGTTTTCTAATCATGTAAGGACCAACCAGCAGAGAAAGTCCAAGTGCGGTAATCAGTGAACAGATCGCTCTGACACTGATATAATTTACAACTCTGAGAAATCCACAGCTCTGAAAGTTATTGGCCAGATAATCAGCCAGCATTACTAACATTTATTACCTCCGCAGCATGATCTGACAAAATCAACAATCTTTTCCATATGCATGAAGTGAGCACCTTTAACCGCTATGGTACAGGTTTCACCATCATCAAGAAATTCCTTTATTTTACATTTAAGCTGTTCTTTGTCTGAAAAGTGAATACCATTTTCACCAAAAGCAGCGGATGATTCTGAAGCCAAATCGCCAACACTAAGCAGGAAATCAATCTTACCTGAGGCATAATTCCCTATTGACGCATGAAGGTCACGGGCGCCGGAACCGAGTTCCCCCATATCACCAAAGACAAATACCTTCCTGCCGGGAAACAGTGCAAGGGTATCCACAGACGCTTTAACAGCATTAACAGACGCGTTATAAGCATCATCTATTAAAGTTACCCTGCCAAGTTTTTCCACAAAAAGACGTCCTCTGGAAGGAACGACTGACGAAAGCCCCTTTACCATATTTTCAAGCTTTGCTCCGATAAGAGATGTCAGAGCGGCAGCACACAATGCATTTGCCACATTATGCTTTCCAGGGACACCAAGTTCAATGTCCGCAGATCCAAAAGGAGTCACCATTACAAAAGAGAAACAGCCGTTATCCTGAGGTCTGATGTTCTCAGCCTTAAATGACGCATCCTCTCTTCCATCGGCAGAAAATCCGGTAAGCTTAAGTTTTTCACCGTACTCGCTTTTCCAGTTTGCGTAATAATCATTATCTGCATTGACAACGCCTACTCCGCCGTGAGTAACGGCAAAGTCAAGTATTTCACTTTTCGCCCTGTAAACGCCGTCAAGACTGCCGAAGCCTTCCAGATGAGCGCTTCCGACATTATTGATTGCCACCGCATCAGGTTCCGCAAGATTTACTATGTAGTTAATTTCCCCCGGATGATTGGCTCCGAGTTCAATCACTGCAAAATCAGTATCTTCATCAATCTGAAGTAATGACAGCGGCACACCCACTGCGTTATTGAAATTTCCCTGAGTTGCAATGGTTTTCCCCATTGTCTTCAATATTGCTGCAGTCATCTCCTTCACGGAAGTCTTACCGCAGGTACCTGTCATGCTTACAACCTTCGCATGCCCCTGACGGCGGTTGAGATTTCCAATAAGCCCCAACGCCCTGCCGGTATCTGATACTACTATCTGAGGAATATCGACATCGCATCTATGATCAACAACAACGGCGGCAGCTCCTGCAGCAGCTATATCCTTAATAAAATCGTGGGCATCAAAGCGTTCACCTTTAAGAGCCACAAACAACGCATCCTTTACGTTCTTGCGAGAATCGGTTTCAATTTTGTCAATAACCAGTTCAGGAGAACCTGTCAGTTCTCCACCCAGGTGATCAGCTATCATTTTAAGCTTTAAAGGAATCATCTTATCTGTCAACTCCGACTAATTTCATTGCAACCTCGCGGTCACTGTAATGGTATTTTGTTTTACCTATAATCTGGTAATCCTCATGCCCCTTTCCTGCAACGAGCAGCACGTCTTTGTCCCCGGAACCAAGGAATGCTTCAGTTATGGCGGACTCACGCTCTTTGATCACCCTATAGTTATCGTATCTGTCCTTCACTCCGGCGACCATCATATCAATTATTCTGTCAGGGTCCTCTGTACGCGGATTATCATTGGTAAATATAACGTGGTCAGAATTTTTACATGCTATTTCAGCCATTTCCGGTCTTTTGCCGGTATCCCGATCACCGCCACATCCGCAAATACAGGTTATCTTACCGAATTTATGTTCCCTTATGGCACCGAGCGCCTTCTCAAGTCCGTCAGGTGTATGTGCGTAATCCACTATAATCATTGGTGATCCGACTTTCTTAAAACATTCCATTCGTCCGTTCACAGCCTTAAGTGCGTGGGCCGATGCCGCAAGTTCAGGGAGTGAGTATCCCTTAACCAGAAGAATACCCAAAGCACAGAGAATGTTTTCGGCATTAAATGATCCGATAAGTGGGGCGTGAAGCTCGGCGCTGCCGAATGATCCGCCAACGGAAATGTGTATACCGTGCGGCAGATACTCTATACTGTCAGCATAGAGAACTCTTTCACCTGCTATTGGTTTGATGCTGTACGCCAAAGCACCAGGCAGTCTGGTCAAAAATTCCGAACCTACTGAGTCATGTGCGTTGATTACGCACTTTTCTGAAGGAACCGACTTAAATAATTCAAATTTTGTTGCAGCGTAGTTTTCCATAGTCTTATGGAAATCCAGATGATCACGACTTAAATTCGTAAATGCGCAAATGTCAAATCTCAGCTCACTGGTGCGACCAAGGGCTATGCCGTGAGATGAAACCTCCATTACTGCAGCCGAAGCTCCGGAATTCTTCATCCCGTACAGTGTTTTTTCAAGCTCCATTGCAGCCAGAGTAGTATTGGCACAAGGTTGCAGAGTAGGATATATTCCTGTCCCCAAAGTTCCAAGAAGTCCGGTTCTGCAGCCCATCTCCGTCAGCCATGCGGCAACAAGATGAGTTGTGGTACTTTTACCATTGGTACCGGTAACACCTATAAGTTCCAAATCAGCGGAAGGACATCCGTAGAAAACAGAGGCTATCCGTGCCTGTCTGCGGGAAAGATCCTTAACACCTATGCACGGAACATTCACCGGCTGAGGCACAAAGCCATCCTCCGCATCCTCGTATATAACGGCCGCAGCACCTTTTTCAACAGCCTGGGCAATGGCTGTTCTGGCATCAAAATTAAGTCCCTTAAGGGCAATAAACAGCGATCCCTCACTTACCTGACGGTTATCGCTGCACAGGGCTGATAATTTAACATCCGGGGCCTGAATGTCCAGGGCCTTTGCAATTTCTTTTAAACTTATCATCTAAATCCCTTTAGTTCTTTGCCTGCTTATTCTTCAAATATCGTTCTCTATCTTTGTCTTTAATTGTCTTCATGCTTCCGTCAGGGTTCAGGTCATCCGGAGGAATGTTATACAGTTCCAGGGTTTTCTGCATTACTTCGGAGAAGACCGGACCAGCAACAACGCCGCCGTAGAATTTACCCGCATGAGGTTCGTTAATGATAACTGCCATTGCAAACCTAGGATTACTCATTGGAGCAATACCGACAAAAGAACCCATATAGTATTTCCCGTAGCCGCCACTCTCAGCTACCTTGGCAGTACCTGTTTTCCCGCCGACTCGATAACCTGGTATACGGGCAAGAGATCCGGTACCGCCGCCTTCAACAACAGATTCCAAAGCCTGAAGCATCCTGTCAGTCTCTTTTTCATTCAAAACCCTGGTTCCGGCAGGAGGTGTGTCAACCTTGGTAATGGACAGCGGTTTTCTGATACCTCTGTTTGCAAAAATACTGTACGCCTGAGCTATCTGCAAAGGAGTCGCTCTTATTCTGTAGCCGTACCCCATTGTTGCTCTTTCCAGATCGCTTATTCTGCTTCTGCTGGTTATCTTAGGCAGAGAACCTGATGATTCACCGACAAGATCGAGATTTGTCTTACTGCCGTAACCGAATATGCGCAAAGTATTAATTATTTCGGATGCTTTCATATCCAGAGCCACATGAGCCATGGCCGTATTTGATGAAAACTTGATAACCTCACTGAGATTGCCGCTGTTCATGGCATGGCTGTCCGTTATCCGTTTACCGTTCACCATAAAAGGTCTGCAGTCAATAATGCGTGTCCAGTTGATTCTGTTGTGGGCCAGCGCTCCCATTGCTATCAGAGGCTTTGTTGTGGATCCCGGTTCATATGAATCAGTTACGGATCTGTTTCTTGCACGACGTGATTCGTAATCATCCCTGTTGTTTGGATTGTATGAAGGAGAATTTACCATGGCCAGGATTTCCCCAGTCCAGGCATCAATGAGCACAAGACTGCCTGATGTAGCCTGGTTTATCTCAACGGCGTATTTTAAGGCGGTATAGGCTTTGAACTGAATACGTTCATCTATGCTGAGATACAAATCCTCTGCCTTCTTGCCTTCCTGATACGTCCCCATAAACTCAATAATATTATTCTTATTGTCTTTCTTGATTCTTCGTTTCCCGGGAATTGACAGCAGATAATCATTGAACTGTTTTTCAATGCCTTCCGTACCTACACCGTCAATATTTGTAATTCCCACCAGCTGTGCATTAACTTCTGCGGTAGGGTAATATCTGTGCAGAATCTTTGACTGACTCACACCGGGGATATTCATTTCCTTAATTTGGGCAGCGGCAAAGGCTTCAACCTCTTTGGCCAGCAGAATTTCACCCCTCTGACTTGCATATACCCTGTCTCGAAGAGTCTGATACGGCATACCCACCAGAGTTGCAAGCACTTTAAGCTGCTCATCAAGCTCTTTCCTGCTCTTCTTGGATTCATGAAAGCTCTTTCGATACAGGGATACGGAATGCTTAGGCACGCTGCTTGCCAGCTCTACTCCGTTTCTGTCAAGAATACGCCCTCTGTGAATGTCATCCTCCTGAGTACGGACAATCATGTCGTCACCGCGGGATATGAGCCATTCCGGATTATAAATCATCAGGTAATATATGCGCAGACAGATGCAGACAATCAGAAAAACAAAAAATGCCCACAGAAAATACACACGGCCGGGTGATATTCTGATGGACATATCACCTTCACCGCAGAAAAATTTTTTAATCTTCTGTTTCAGTGCAAATTTCATTTGGAGTTACCGCCGGAACTTCTTACGTCGATAACCTTTTTGTTCTCCACACCGGGATCTGACATTTTCAGATTGTCTTTTGCCAGAGTCCTTACATGTGAATATTCGGTAAGCGTCTGTCTTTCAAGACGCAGGTGCTGGTATTCCTGAACAATCTTATCCTGATGCTTCAGTTCCTGATTCATTCTGATATTGTTTTTTCTGCTGTCCTGAACCTTCGAAATAAGCATACAGCTGACGACAAGAATAACGATAAGACATGTAAAAAAATAAAAGTTATTTTTTACAAAATTTATGACATACCAGCTTAATCCATCCTCCTCGTTAGAAAGAGGATTATTAAAGTTAAAGGCCATTTCCCCACCTCCGGGCCACTCTCAGTACGGCACTGCGTGAGCGCGGATTACTACTGATTTCCTCATCAGAAGGATAAATGGCTTTTCCAACAGTTCTGAACGTACGTGTTTTGAGGATCTCCTCCTCAGAAACCGGAAGACCTCTTGGCGGCTGAATCCCCTTTTCGGATCTGCGCATGAAATTCTTAACAAGACGATCTTCAAGAGAATGGAAGCTTATGACCGAAAGAAGACCTCCGTCAGCCAAAAGCTTTTTGGAATTTTCCAGGGCATTTTCCACCTGATCAAGCTCACTGTTCACCAGGATTCTGATAGCCTGAAAACTTCTTGTTGCAGGATGCTTCCCTTTTTCCTTCACAGGAATAACCCTGGCAATCATACTGCTTAACTGGTGAGTTGACGTAAAAGGAGCTTCCACCCTGTCATGAACTATGGCCGCAGCTATCTTTCTGGCGAAACGTTCCTCACCAAAATCATGAAGCACTCTGGAAATTTCATCGGCCTGCGCTGAATTAATCCAATCCGCAGCACTGAAACCGACGGTTGGATCCATTCTCATATCCAAAGGGCCGTCATTCATAAAGCTAAAGCCTCTTTCAGGATCATCAAGCTGAGGAGATGATACTCCAAGATCCAGCAGCATACCGTCTAAACGGCCAATCACACCGTAGGGTTCAAGAAGAGAGAGTGCATCGGCAAAACAGCCGTGAATTATCGTAAAACGATTATCGGCGATCTCCCCCGCTGCCTTTATGGCTTCGGGATCTCTGTCTATTGCATACAGACGTCCGTCCGGTCCAAGTCTGGACAGAATTTCACGAGAATGTCCGCCCCTGCCGAAAGTACAATCAAGATATGTACCGTTTGGTTTGATTTCCAGGGCATCAACTGCTTCTTTCAGCAGTACCGTAACATGCTTATAGCCGTTCATTTTTCGACAGTCTGTATAATAGTCAGATATTAAACAATTAATTTGAAAGAAACAGAGATCTTTGAATTATCCAGTGAGTTGGTCTGTAAGCCGGGTTCTGTTCTGATTTCTCAGTGGTGATCATTCCTCTAGACCGGCAATTGCTTACCGGCTCAAGCGACCAACCCGCCCCTTACGCGGGCAGCGTCAATGAGGCCTATTTGGTCTTGCTCCGGGTGGAGTTTACCATGCCATGAACTGTCACCAGTCATGCGGTGCGCTCTTACCGCACCATTTCACCCTTACCGTTAGACGGCGGTTTACTTTCTGTTGCACTGGTCGTGGACTTTCATCCCCTAGACGTTATCTAGCACCCTGCCCTGTGGAGCCCGGACTTTCCTCCCCTCCATGCGTCTGCCTTACGGCACAACCATGGAGCAGCGATCACCCGACCAACTCGCGGTGATTATATCATATATATCACTAACTTTATACTTTACTGATAAAAGAATATTACACATTAAATCAATGTGTAATATTAAACTCCGTCACTGGCAGTCAGTGTGATTCAGCAGGTAATCATAGAGCTCGTTTTTGCGCAGATCATACATTTTGGCAACCAGTGAACAGACTTTTTTCGGAGGCAGTTCACCGGAAAGAAGTTCCATCATTTTCTTTGCTTCGGCAGTAATGGTCTCGTCCTCATCCTTCTTTCTGTAAGGAGCGAGAACAATTACCATCTCTCCCTTAAGGACATTCGGATCTTCATTCAGAACCTCACCGAGTCTGTCGCATGTCGTGTAGTACTTTGTCTCAAAAGTTTTGGTAAGTTCCCTTGCCACCATGACTCTGCGATCACCAAAAACCTCTGCCAGAATTTTTGCCGTATCAAAAATACGGCGCGGAGCCTCGTAGAAAATCATTGTTCGCTCTTCAGTAACCAGTGAAGCAAGCTTGTCGCGAAGGGCTTTTTCCTTTACCGGCAGAAATCCCTCAAAGCTAAATCTGTCACTTGGCATGCCGGAAGCACACAGAGCCGTAATTGCCGCACACGGTCCGGGAAGCGGATAAACCTTTATGCCCTTTTGTACGCATGCCGCCACAAGATGATATCCGGGATCCGATACCATCGGAGTTCCGGCGTCCGAAATAAGTGCCACGGAATTCCCTTCTTCGATGATGGCAGTTATCCTGTCAGCTTTTTCCGCTTCATTATGGTCATGAAAACTTATCAGCTTCGGAGATTTTACGCCAATGCTTTCCAAAAGCGGCAGGGAATGTCTGGTGTCTTCGGCACATATGACATCAGCCATCTTCAGAACTTCACAGGCTCTGACTGTAATGTCTTCCCTGTTTCCGATAGGTGTCGGAACGATATAAAGCGCATTCTGCATTTCGAGCATTTTTAATAACCTTATACTACTTATCCACAAGCAAAACGTGTATAATAACCAACAGCAATAGTTGTCACTTTTGAGAATTCACAAATGTTCACAAAACATAAGCATTTTAAATTATCTTCAGTTATTTATACACTGTTATTTTTAACTTCACTGAACGCCTGTAGCGTCCTTTCAGGACACGACTCAACCCTCAGACCACAGCCTTTTGGAACAATGGATCATGATTCATCATGGTATTCATCTCAGCTGAGTGCTTCAGTTCCGGAATACAATTACGACTGGCAGATTCTGCTTGCCAGAGCATATTCAAACGAAGGCAACACCGGTGCTGCTTCAGAGGTAGTCAGACAGATGAGGGAAACCGCTGTTACCCCTCTGCAGGGTAATATTGCGGACATTATTGATGCCCAGGTCAAATCAAGAGCAGGCAACTATAAGGCCGCATCCAACATACTGAGCTCAATCAACGTAATGACACTTCCTGCCGATGTGGCAAACTATTACTACTCACTTTCAGCCAGAGTTGACGAAGCTACAGGCAAATATCTCGATGCCGGACTCAACTATCTGAATCTGGCTGATTCGGTTAATGCCGACAAAAAGGCCGCAATATATGAAAGAGCGTCTGTGGCTCTCTCAAAAGCATCACCTAAGGAGCTTATGAACGCCTACAAACAGGCAAGAAAGAATGGTGATGAAACAACCTGCGGATTCATTGAATATGCTCTTATCAACAAGAATCAGAGTGCAAAATCCAAAGAACGTCTGATGAAATCCTTCATGGAAAAGTATCCTGATCACCCGGTACTTGCCAAGAAGACGGTATCCGCAAACGAAGTAAAAGACACATCAACAGCCAGCGGCAACCTCGGCAATGGTGACACAATAGCCGTATTCCTCCCTCTTTCAGGACCATATGCAAAAATTATAGGCAACCCTGTTAAGGTTGGTATTTTAAGTTCATACAGAGACAGAGGCATCAGCTTAAATCTCAAATTCTACGACACCGCCGCCTCATCAATTCCTGTTCTCTACAGTCAGGCTAAGGCTGACAAGGCAAAGATTATTATCGGACCAATCATTAAAGAACAGGTTAACGATTTGATGGCTCAAAAGCCTACCATTCCTGTAATAGCTCTCAATCAGGGAAGTGCTCAGCCTAACTCATCCAATATATACTATCTTACCCTCGCTCCTGAAAACGATATGTACAATGCGTCACTGGAGATGCAGAAGGATCACATCAACTCACCTGTCATCATAGCTCCAAGAAATGAAAGAGGTGACAGAATGGCAAACGCCCTTAACAGCTATTGGACAGCTGATAACAGAAAGGGTATCAGTTTATGTTATTACGAAGACATGAACACAATCGAAAGCACGGTAAAGAGCTGCCTGAACAGCTATAAGACCTATGACGGCGTCTACATCTACGGCACCCCGCTGGAAACCTCAAAAATTAAGGACAGTGCCCGCGCATACATCGGTGACAGTGCCATTTATTATGCCGGCTCAAAGAGCAACGATGGTTTAACACAGTCTGCCATAGCAGCAAGCCTTAATGGTATTAAACTCGGCGATCAGCCTTGGATGCTCAAGGACAGCAGTGCCAAGAGAAGAATCCAGGAAGTTCTGCCAAAGGCTAACGGCGATACCCTCAGAAGTTTTGCCATCGGTTATGACTCTCTGAATCTTGCTCTCCATCTGAAGGATCTTACTGAAAACAAAGGACAGTCAATAAGAGGCCTCAGCGGTGACATCAGCATTACCGAGAACGGTAAGTTAAAACGTATTATCACCTGGATAAGAGTAGGAAATTAATAAGTGACTGACAATATTCAGCAATACCTTGAAAGTACAATCAGCAGGTGTCTTGAAGACACCATGACGGCTGTAACCAGCGTTCCGCAGGAAGCTCTGGAGAACATGGAAACGGCGGCAGCCGTGATGAGTCTCAGCCTTCCTGACAACAAAATAATTTGCCTCGGAAGCTCACTGTGCCAGCCGTTGTGCTCCATCTTCACGCAGGTGCTTAATAGCAACCACATGTACACAACCCAGAAAATAAACGCCGTCACTCTTAACAATGACGCCGTACAGATGAACCATCTGTATCCTAATCTGGGCATAGAAGAATCATTAAAGGTTCAATTTGACAGTGTGGTGAAGATGAATGACTGTCTGATGATAATTTCAGATAATGCAAACGAAAGTCAGAACTTCCTCAGCGTCATACAGTATGCACACGAATGCCAAATTCCGATTATTGCAATAAATCATCTTCATGATAACGTTATGAAGGATCTGCTTAATGAAGATGACATTCAGATAGTGCTTCACACTCAGAATACAGCCAATTTCACGGAAGTAGTTCTGGTAATCCTGAACGTATTTAACGTATTCCTCCGCGATATCGGAAATCAGGATAACAGCGTTGCCTACTGACGACAAAAACCATAATACAAAAAGGCACGCCTCCAATTTC
>Ga0256405_10000345_pt1 | contig 154494 bp, 134 predicted proteins | sample RumenRJG_02DNA_FD_189096 | JGI IMG/M metagenome (GOLD analysis project Ga0256405, IMG submission 189096) | Bovine rumen microbial communities from Lethbridge, Alberta, Canada - RJG_02 | ecosystem: Host-associated > Mammals > Digestive system > Stomach > Rumen | place: Canada: Alberta... | reverse complement strand
GCCGACAGGTTGGTGACGGCCTCGCCGGGAAGCGACGCGAGGTTCGACGCGTAGAGGTCGGTCGCCCAGAAGGCCGCCGCCGAGCCGGCGGCGGCGACGCCCATGCCCGCGTACGGGCGGCTCACTTTGAGCGCTCCTCGCGGCGCTGGGCGCCGCGCCCGAGGTCCCGCTCGGGCGCCTCTGCGCCGGATATGGCCTCGGCCGACTCTCGCGCCCGCTGGGCACGCTGCTCGAGGGGCTCCCGGTCGCGGTCGCCGTGCTCGACGTCGCGCGCCTGCTCGCGGACGCGCTCGGCCGCGCGGTCGGCCGCCTCGCGGGCCTGCGTGGCGAGCGAGTCGAAGCAGTCGGCGACGCGCGGCGCGTCCTGGGAGCGGAAGAGCAGGTAGGCGTGGCCGCCCTCCTCGTAGAGGGCGTGCTCGAGGGAGGCCGACGCGAGCTTCGCGTCGATGGCGGAGCGGATCTCGTCGTAGCCCTCCATCGCCTGGAACTCGGCGAGGTCGAGCTTCGCCCACTCGGGAAGCGCGGGCCCGTCGGCGCGGACCTCCGCGGACGCGGGGTCGCGCAGGCTGTCGCGCGCGGCCTCGAGCGCCCGGGTGAGCTGCTCTGCGGCCTCGCGCATGGCGCGCTCGCCCGACGAGGGGCCGCCAATCCGTATCTGATGCACCGCTATGCGCGTCGCCCAGTCGATCAGTTTCTGCCCGGTCTCGTCGCCGAAGTCCTCTGCCACGCGCGGCCTCCCTGGTCCGAGTCTCATCCCTTGGGAGGCCGCGCCTGGGCAGCGGGCCGGGTCCCCCGGCTGCTGTTCCCTCTCGTTTGCTGGACGCCGTGCGCGGCCCGCCCGACGTCGTTGTATCAGCGAGTCAGAGAGGGCCGCGCACGGAGGGTGTCCTTCGAGTCTTTATCGGTCTCGGTCAGCAGCAAGTCATGAAAGTGGCATCCTTGTACGGCTTCTCCGGTCCATGCCCGTGAGGTGGACCATCGCGCAGCCTTCCCTGATTCGGGATGCGATGGCTTTCGCGGTCTCCCTCTCGCCTGCGCGCGCGAGCCGGTCCGTCAGCTCTCCGAGGCTGTACTGGCTCGTTATGACGATGGGGAGCATGTGCTCGTAGCGGGTGTTGACGATCTCGAACAGCGTCATCACCGACCATTGCGATGCCGATTCCTTCCCGAGGTCGTCGAGTACGAGGAGGTCGCACGTCATGTATCGGCGCTTCTCGGTCAGGGTCGATTCGTTGGTGTTGTAGGTGTCCTGGATGCTCGCGAAGATCGAGAGTGCGGAAGTGAAGATGACACTCGCCCCTCTGTTGACCAGGTCGATGGCGACTGCGCTGGCGAGGTAGGTCTTTCCGGTGCCGACGTCGCCGTAGATGTAGAGGCCGCCTCCACCATGCTTCCTGTAGCTCGACAGGAATCGCGTGCTCTTCGGCTCCATGGATGCGACTGCGTCCCAGTAGCGGCGCTGTATTCCGGACCTTGCGAGCTTCCTCTCCCTGTTCGCTCTGCGCTCCTGCTCCTGGAAGAGCGCTTCCCTCCTCTCTGCCTCCAGCTCTCCCTCGCAGCCGCAAGGCTCGTGGGAGACCCAGGTGATCTGGTTCTGGAAGAGGAGCCCGAGCTTTGTGAGCTCCCTGCCGCAGTAGGGGCAGATGGACTTCTGTGGCACTGCGTTTGGCTTAATGTAGCCCAGGACGACTGCCTCGTCCGGGGTGATGAAGTGTGACGGGGTTGTCATGGGTCCTTTTCCTTTCTTGACCCTTTGGTTTCACTTTCCTATTGGGTGACAACTTGTCACCCCCTCATGGACATGTCAGGTGTGGTCGGCGGGAGAGGGCCCTGACAGGATGTCAGGGGTGATTCCCTCGGTGAGACCCTTGTCGAAGGCCTTGCGGATGACCCTGGCGTTGACTTGGTATGTCTAGGTGCGAACACCCTTGGATACGACGTGGGTTCCGACCTCCACGACCAGGCCGCTCTTCGTCAGCGTTGCCATCGCCCGGAAGACGGTGCGCTCGCTTACTCCGAGGTATGCCGCCGTGTTGGGTCTGCTCTCGTAGAAGCATCCCTCGGGGCCCCTACAGAATCCGAAGATTCGCGCATAGAGGAGCAAGGGGATTCCCGTGAGGCCGAGATAGTCCCACATGAATCGGTAGACCACGACGAATGATGTCGGCTCCGCACGGCTCACCGTCCGCCCCTTCTAGGGCGAGCCACCGAATAGGGGATGCAGTTGCGTTTGAGCCACTCCCTGAGGTCCTCTTGGTGGATGACGGCGTTCTTCCGAGAGTCTGGGAACACGATGAGCGGAAGCGGGTCGTCGTCGCGTCTTGCCATGTCTCGGATTCTCTGGACGTGGACCTCCAGCAGACGGGACACCTCGTCGATGGTGTAGTACTCCTTAATCGGGACTGGCGCGTACGACCCGCGCAGTCTCCGGGTGGTCTCCTCTAACAACGCGGCGAGGAGTCTCTCTTCCTCGGCGCCCATGTCATTCGCCACCCTCTGTGCGGCGCCTCATGGTCTCGTTGAGAGCTCGCTTGTTAATTCGGATCTGCTTGCCGATGCGCACGAACGGGATCTCCCCGCGCTTGATTGAGCGGTATATGGTCCACTTCGAGACTCCCATGACGAGCGCGACGGTCTGGACGTCGAGCCACTCGGCGTCGCCGCCCCTCGCGAGGAGCTGGATGCGGTCATAGTCTGGCTGGGACAGGTGCTTGGGCGCGAAGGGGTCTCTCTTCACGCCGCCCGGAGCCTCCTCGGCCTCCGCCCCGTATAGGTATCTTTGGTGCTCCGCCATAGCGAATACCTCCTGTGCAGAGTTGGTGCTCGTTTGCAGTTGGTTGCTGTAGGCGGCTCGAGTCGCGCTAGCGGTATCTCTATAGCCCACCGGCCCGCAGTGGCGCTGGCGTCTCGTTTCGCATCCGTCTTGGTTCGTCTTGGTTGGGCATTAGGCACAGAACGCACACAACCGAGCCCGCCACGGCATTAGGTGCCGCGATCGGTCTCGGTTGTGCATGCTTGGGCGTGTCGCTGTACCTCGAAGAGGGGGACTTGTGGCCACCTTGGTGCGCCCGGCTGCCCGCGGCGCGCCCAGGACGTCCGACTCCTCGGTGCTATTTCATGTTTCCTTGGCGTCGGAGCGGCCAACAGGCCGACCGCGGCGCCTCTGAGTCGGACGTTAGGTCGACACAGGTCCGCCTGCGTCGCAGAACGCCCTCCCGACTTTTGTGGTCATCGCCCTCTTCTGGTATCGAGAAAGTCGCCTTGCTCTCATGGAGTGCCTCCTGTCTTGTTCGTCTCGGATGCGATTACAGGACGCGTCCTATCGGGCCAAGCAAGAAGGTAGTCCTGGGGTAAGACACAAATTCATGCCTGAGGCTCAGCTGACGGGGAGGGGGGTGTTCCTATAGTTTTGTCAACCCCTCAGCACGCAGCAGATCGCATGACGTCCCGACATGCCGAAGCGGGCCCTCCTCCGGGAGGGCCTTCTCGTCGCCGCACCTTGGACTTGCGTCAGGCGACGTAGGGCCTGACGTCCCGCATGACCGCGTATATCACCTTGAGGCGCTTGCGCGCCACGGCCTTTATCGCGGCCTTGTAGGGCATGCCCCTGTCGCGGCAGCGCTCGTAGTACTCCCGGTAGTAGCCTGAGCCGCGCGCCAGGCACGAGCAGCTGAATATGAGCAGGTCTTGAGCTGCTTGTTGCCCTGCCTCGAGGACGACACCGAGTTGAGCGAGGTCCCCGACTGGCGGTTCCTGGGCACGAGGCCGCAGTAGCTTGCGAGGTGGTCGTGGTCCTCGAAGTCGGAGATGTCGACGGAAAGCACGAGCTGGGCGGCCGTCCTGGGCCCCACGCCCGGCACCGTGAGCAGGCACCGGTACGTCTCGTCTCCGCCCACCTCGGCCTCCACGAGGGCCGCGAGCTCGGCGACGAGGGCGGTGTCCTCCGCGATCCTCGAGGCGAGCATCCTGACGAGCGTCGCCTCGGCCCTGACCTGCGGATCCGTGGGCCTGGTCGCGAGCGACAGCGTGGCCCAGAGCCTGTCTGCCGCGCCTCTCGGCGCGTCCCGCGTGAGCGCCGCGTACCTGCGCCTCCCGGCGTCCAGCATCTGCCACGGGCCGCCGACGCGCGACATGAGCGAGAGCGCCCACGCCGCCTCGCAGTCCAGCTCGCGCTCGAAGGCCGGGTTCGACTCGAGCAGCAGCGCCCTGAGCCTGTTGACGCAGTGCGTGCGGTCTCGCAGCAGGTCGCAGCGCTGCGCCTCGAGCCTGCGGGCGCCCTCGAGCGCCCCCTCCTCGGGCACCGGCCTGAGCGCCTGCGGCACGCCCATGGCCGTGCGCGCGATCACCTCGGCGTCCCGCTCGTCGGTCTTCGCGTCGCCCGGGAACAGCGACGACGCCCTGTTGGCGGCGATGCCGGGCAGGTAGGCGACCTCGATGCCGGCGGCCCTCGCGCGCCTCACGACCGTCGTGCCGATGTTGCGGCGCTGGTCGACCACGGCGAGAGCACGCCCGCGCGCTGCGGCCTCGGCAACCACGCGGTCGATCGCGGCCGCGTCGTTGGCCACCCCGACGTTGAAGGCGACCGAGCCCCCTGCCAGGACGCAGCACGCCCTGTGCGCGAGCTTGCCCACGTCGAAGCCCACGAAGGCGTCGTACGGCCCCTCGAATGACTGCATGGTGTATCCTCCTAGCCAAGTCGGCCGTCCGGAGGCCTGCCCGCGACACCCACATTACCGAGCCGCGAAGGGATTCCGGCAGGTTCCTATCAGTCGCCTCAGGCGGGCCGTCCTCCCTCCGGTGGCAACACCCCCCGGGCCTTCGGCAGAGGCAGGGGCAGAGGGCCATCCGGGGGAGGCCGGTCGGCGGCCCCGCAGGGCTGACATGAAGATAGCCCCGGCCGTCGCCGGGGCTATCGATCAGCCTTCGGGAAGCCAACTCTGACTGTAATGGGCGATGCCATGGTTGACGTTGCGAGTTACGTGCTTCGTGCGCTTGAGAGGTTGAAGCAAGGGGCTCCGTCGCTTGATGCGCAGCCGCAGCCGCTCATGCAGACGTTTGACGCATTGCGCGATACGTTGAGGGAGCAAGACCTCTTCAGCGACGATTCACTCGTGCTGCTTTCCGGCGGGGGCAACCGAGTCGTTCTCAATGCAAAAGGTGAACTGGTGAGCTCGCCTTTGTTCAAGAACATCGCGGCACCGTTTGCCGTCTTTGGCTCAGGCCCTTACACGCGCACGTTTGCGCAGAAGAATGCGGCACTTAAGGCATCGTGCGATGACATGGCGCAGCTCTTTGGCGCACAGGTTCCCTGCGTGAGGATTCCCCACGGTCCTGCTGGTGCCTATCTCATCAAGGACAAGGGCTTTCTGGTGACGGGACGCTATGAGGGAGAGGTGGTAGCTGCAGCCATCCTGGTTGAGAAGGCTTGCCGTGCAGAGCTCTTGGCGCCGAAGGTGGGCCAGCTGCACTACCTCAACCCTGCGCTGTGTATGGTGGAGCATGCGGTATACCTTGCGTCCTACTCGCAGCATGAGAAGGAGGCGAGCGATGAACTACGCTGAAGCACGCGCCGAAGTCATTCGTTACGGGCAGCTGCTGGTTGAGCATCGGTTGATACAGGCGACCTGGGGAAACGTGTCTCTGCGCGTGGACGATGACCACTTCCTCATGAGCCCTTCGGGTGTTGACTACTTCCGTGTCAAACCCGAGGAGGTCGTCCTGATTTCGGTCGCCGATGGGAGCTATGAGAAGGGCCTGCACCCCTCAAGCGAGCGCCGTATGCATCAGACCATCTACCAAAACCGTCCTGACATCTGGGCCGTTATCCACACTCACTCCGCAAGCTGCGCTGTGTTTGCCGCATGCCACGCTGACCTGCGCTCTGATGAGCTGTTCTATCCGTGCGCGCCGTCGATGCCGAGGGCCTGCGACGTGCCAACCTCATCGACGCCACGCCGATTGACGCCAACGTGCGCTCGACGGTGGCCACGTACTCCGGCGTGCTCGATGACCTGCGGCGCATTTTCTCGCAGACCACCGATGCCAAGACATATGGCCTCAAGGCGGGCGACTTCTCATACAACACGGGGTCGCTCCGCTGCCCCACGTGTGACGGCACGGGCCAGATATCACTTGACGTGCAGTTCCTGCCCGACGTGGGCATCCCTTGCCCCGATTGCGCGGGCTCACGCTATGCGCCGCTTGCGTGGAACGTCAAGCGTCACACGCTGCGGACGAGCACGGGCGAGAAGGGCGACTACGTGAGCCTGCCCGAGCTGATGGCCATGACGGTTGATCAGGCACTCTCTCGTCTGCAACGCCTCAAGAAGGTGGCGGCCAAGCTGCAGATCCTGCATACCCTTGGCCTTGGGTACCTCACGCTGGGGGAGGCTACGCCCGCGCTCTCGGGCGGCGAGGCGCAGCGCCTGAAGCTGGCGAGCGAGATTGGTCGCCGCCAGGACGACGTGCTCTTCGTCTTTGACGAGCCCACCATCGGTCTTCATCCGCTGGACGTTGAGGTGCTCATCGGCGTGCTGCAGGACCTTGTGGAGAACGGTGCGACGGTGGTGGTCATCGAGCATGATCTGGACATGATTGCCAACGCGGATTGGGTCATCGACATGGGACCGGGCGGCGGCGAGGAGGGCGGCCGCATCGTCTGCGCGGGCGTGCCGGAAGACGTGGCTGCCTGCCCAGAGAGCGTCACGGGCCGCTACCTCGCCGAGGAGCTGTAGGTTTCTGACGCTATCGCTCAGGTAAGAGGTGCCGAATGGGCTTCTGCGAGACGGGCTACCGCCGTCTCGATGCTGTCTGTCAAGAACAGCGAAAGGCGCTGCACGAGGTGCTCTGGCGGTTCAAGCATGCCCTCGTCCACCCAGCTGTCCAGGATGTCGATGAGGCCGGCGCCAAAGAACTGGGCGATGAGTCGGCAATCTTCCTCGGTGAGGCGCTCCTCTGACTGCGTCCGCATGATGAACGAGCCCACTAGATCGCTGATGTGCTCCCTCATGAAGCGCTTCACGTACCCTTGGTCGAGGGAGTGCACGAGCTTGTAAACAGAGTCCCGCTCTTCGCGGAGTGCCGTGAGAACCGTCACGAGGTCAAACTCCCAGTCCTCCGTACTTTCCATGTCGGGAAGGATGGCATGGATGCGCTGCTTGACGGAAAACGCGATGAGATCGTACAGATCGCGGAAGTGGTAGTAGAACGTCTGTCGGTTCAGGCCGGCTTTGCGGGCGATATCGGTCACGGTGATCTGCTCGAAGGGCTTTTCCTTCAACTGCTCAGAGAACGCCTCGGACAGGGCACGTTTTGTCAGGTCGGCTTTGGACATGGCGGTTCCTCCTTATGAGAAGCATACCCAAACCTCAGAGACGTATTCCGACGGCGTTATACAAGTAGGTAAGAGTGTCGAAAAACTAGACACCACTAGGCTGTTGGACAGTATGCACCGTGGTTGAGTGGCAATAACCTCTCTCGTGAGCCATAAAGCCTGGCGAGAGGAGAGGCACATGCAATCGACTATTGCCCATGCTGCTGAACGCAAGACGTTCGAAATTGCCATCAATCAAGTCATGAGGAGCATCGCGGGGTCAAATCGAGACAAGGCCATCGGGAGGCTCATCGACTTGGTTGAGCCATTGCTAGAAGATACCGTTCCCAACTCCGTTGACGGCGTACGCGCCGCCTTGCATCCAGGGTCCAAGTGGCAGCAGTGGCTGTTTGACGTCATCGACAAGAGCGACCCTAACGTGCTGCGCACGTTCTTGCTGAACGCAGGCTACGAGTCGGCGTTCAGGGGGCTGCGCACGACGATGGTGAATGCCGACCGCTACAACTGCAACGTCCCTTGGATCATCCTTTTTGACCCGACAAGCGCATGCAACAAGCACTGCGTCGGCTGCTGGGCAGCGGATTACGGCAACTCGCTCAACCTGACGTACGAGGACATGGACCGTCTCGTGACCCAGGGCGCGGAGCTCGGCTGCCACTTCTACATGTTGACGGGCGGGGAGCCGTTGGTGCGCAAGCGTGACGTGCTTCGCCTCGCCGAGGCACATAGGGACTGCGAGTTCAACATCTTCACCAACGCGAGCCTCGTCGACGAGGAGTTCTGCCGGGAGGTCGCGCGGCTTGGGAACATCGTGTTCTCGGTCTCGCTGGAGAGCTACGAGCCCGAGGTCAACGACGGCCGTCGTGGGGACGGATCGTTCGAGGAGGTGATGCGCGCCTTCGACCTCATGCGCTCCTACGGGCTTCTCTTTGGCACGTCAACATGCTACACGCGCGACAACACCGAGCTTGTATCCTCGGACGAGTTCTTTGACCTTCTGGTTGAGAAGGGATGCCGCTGGGCGTGGTACTTCCACTACATGCCCGTGGGAGACGGGGCGAGCGCCGACCTCATGCCCACCTACGAGCAGCGCGAGTACATGCTGCACAGGCTGCGCGAGGTGCGTGGCTTTGAGGGCGGGAAGCCCATCTTTGCTATGGACTTCCAGAATGACGGCGAGTTCGTGGCTGGCTGCATCGCCGGCGGACGCGCGTACTGTCACATCAACGCGCGTGGCGACGTCGAGCCGTGCGTGTTCATCCATTATTCGGGTGCCAACATCAAGGAGCAGAGCCTGCTCGACTGCCTGAGGCAACCGCTCTTCCAGGCCTATCACGATCACTACCCGTGGAACGAGAACCACCTGCGTCCGTGCCCCATGCTTGAGAACCCCGAGGTGCTTCCGCAGATGGTGCGCGAGTCAGGGGCGCACGCGACGGACTACGTGGCCCCCGAGAGCGCCGAGAGCCTCTGCGAGCGCACGACGCCGTACGCGCGGGGCTGGGAGGCTGAGGCGGAGCGGCTTTGGAACGAGCTGCATCCCGAAGGCGGCCAGGACGTCATCGCCGGGGAGGCCGCCCACGAGCGCGCGGCAAGGATAGAGGCACAGGAGCAATCAGAGCACGCTTCCATGGCAAGCTAGGGAAGGCACAGACGGAGTGCGAGGGGGGTGTTCCTATAGTTTTGTCAACCCCTCAGCACGCAGCAGATCGCATGACGTCCCGACATGCCGAAGCGGGCCCTCCTCCGGGAGGGCCTTCTCGTCGCCGCACCTTGGACTTGCGTCAGGCGACGTAGGGCCTGACGTCCCGCATGACCGCGTATATCACCTTGAGGCGCTTGCGCGCCACGGCCTTTATCGCGGCCTTGTAGGGCATGCCCCTGTCGCGGCAGCGCTCGTAGTACTCCCGGTAGTAGCCTGAGCCGCGCGCCAGGCACGAGCAGCTGAATATGAGCAGGTCTTGAGCTGCTTGTTGCCCTGCCTCGAGGACGACACCGAGTCGGGCGAGGTCCCCGACTGGCGGTTCCTGGGCACGAGGCCGCAGTAGCTGGCCAGGTGGTCGTGGTCCTCGAAGTCGGAGATGTCCACGGAGAGGACGAGCTGCGCGGCGGTCCTGGGGCCGACGCCGGGCACCGTGAGCAGGCACCGGTACGTCTCGTCTCCGCCCACCTCGGCCTCCACGAGGGCCGCGAGCTCGGCGACGAGGGCGGTGTCCTCCGCGATCCTCGATGCGAGCATCCTGACGAGGGTCGCCTCGGCCCTGACCTGCGGCTCCGTAGGCCTGGTCGCGGTCGGGAGCGCCGCCCAGATCCTGTCTGCCGCGCCCCTCGGCGCGCCCCTCGTGAGCGCCGCGTACCTGCGCCTCCCGGAGTCCAGCATCTGCCACGGGCCGCCGACGCGCGACATGAGCGAGAGCGCCCACGCCGCCTCGCAGTCCAGCTCGCGCTCGAAGGCCGGGTTCGACTCGAGCAACAGCGCCCTGAGCCTGTTGACGCAGTGCGTGCGGTCTCGCAGCAGGTCGCAGCGCTGCGCCTCGAGCCTGCGGGCGCCCTCAAAGCGCGGTGGCACGGTCATCGTCGCCCTCGCGACCGAGCTGGCGGGGACGACTGGGGCCATCGAGCGCCTCGAGACGCGCATCGACGGAATCTCGTCCATCGTCGAGGGCCAGCTCGAGCGCGCCCGTGCCGCCGGGGAGGTGCGTGAGGGGGTCGACCTGCGGCTCTTCTCGTCTGCCGTTTGCGGAGCGTTCCTCTTCGCCGCCTTCAGGCGAATTCGCGAACAGGGCGATGCCTTCGATGCGCCGGCCTTCTCGACCGAGCTCATGGACCTGGTGACGCAGGGGGTCATGGCGTAGGGGTGTGCGGGGCGACCCACTCCCCTTGGACGCGCCTTCACAGTGGTCGACTCGTTATCGTGGGTGCGCCGCGTGCTTCGCGGCAACCCCTATGCGCTGCGGCGATCCTCTCCCCAGAAGCAACACGACACCATGCCTGGTCCCACATGGCATCCTATGGTGGGGCCAATGGTCGAGCGCAGGGTGCGCGCCCCAGGAAACTGCTCCTTGATGCGCTCGGCAAGGGCGTTGCCGTCTTCGCGCGCATCGGCGTCACCGATGGCCACCACCAGATTGCCTCCGTCCTTGGCGCAGCCCCGCCTGAAGTAGTCCACGAGCTTGGCAAGACCCTTCTTGCGGCCTCGAGCCACGCCGACGATGCCCAGCTCTCCCGTGAGCGAGAAGGTGAGGAGCGGCTTTACGTTGAGCTTGTCGCCCGCGACGGCAACCGTCTTGGGGACGCGCCCGCCTCGGTGCAGAGACGCGAGGTTGTCGACCATGAAGAGCGTCTGGGCAGACCAGCGCGCCTCCCTTGCCCAGTCGGCGATCTGGGCGGCCGAAAGGCCCTCGTCCCGCTTCCTGCAGGCCTCGTGCACGAGCAGGTGCATGGGAGTGGAGGCGAGGTAGGTGTTGACCACGTGGATGCGGCCGGCCGCCTCGGGGTGCTCCTGCTCCACGCGCGAGAGCGCCATGAGGGCCCCCTCGTAGCCGCCAGATATGCCGCTTGAGATGCAGAAGAGCACGGCCTCGTCGCCTGCATCGAGAACCTCCGTGAAGGCTTCCTCGAACTCGAGCTGCGAGGGCTGCGAGGTGAAGAGCTGCGCCCCCGAGCGGATGAGGTCGTAGAATTCGTGTGCGCCCAGAGAGGTGAAGAGGTCGTCGTCCCCCCTGAGTCGGCCTGCCGCGTCCTCGTAGTGGAAGGGTATGATGCGGACGCCCTCAAGCTTGGCCTGGGGGGCAGAGAAGTCACAGGTGGAGTCGCTCATTACGACGCAGTTCATGGCACTGACCTTTCGTGGGGGACGCATGCAGTTACGATCTAACCGTGGAGCTCGTAGGATGAGTTCGGCGTCTTACCATCGGGGTTACCTCATCGTATGCGAACCGATAGGCATAGGGGGTGCCGAAGCCGTGCGCGGTGCGCACGACAAAGTCGCGCTTGGCCTTGAGTCCTCGAAGGCATGCGAGGAGGGCGGTGTGCATGTCGCCGGACGATTCGGTAGAGCTGAGCGCCTGTTCGATTCCGTTCCGGTAGATCCAAATGATCAGTTCGTGGATGTCATGAAAGTGGTAGTAGAACGTCTGGCGGTTGATCCCTGTCCGTTCGGCGATAGCCGATACGGTTATCTGCTCGAGCGGGGTGACCTCGAGGAGCTCCTCGAACGCTGAGGCTATTGCGCGCTTGGTGATGGCAGAACTGGACATCTGGTCTCCACTCGAACGTCGTGGCCCATGTGGCTAACGGCATGGCGCAGCGCGTGCGTCCCTATGGTTTTACCCAGTCGGTCGGGGACTTGCCTTCGGCAACGAGTCTGTCCGAGAGCGCCTTCTTGGGTGAGAGCGCCCACAGGGACTCGCTGGCCTCGGCCCATGCGGCGGCAACCTCTCGGGTCTTTGCCTCGAGCTCGTCCACGTCTTCGGGATGGGTGTAGTCGGTCGAGACCGCGCCGGTCTCGTGCACCATCTGGGAGAGCTTTCCAGGGTTGTCTAGCAGCGGGCACGGGCGCAGCATGTTCTCGTTGAACGGCTGGTTGGCGCGGTAGCTCTTGAAGAACTTGCTTTGGTAGCATTCGAGTAGGCTCTTCTCGCGTACGTTGGCGTCGGAATAGTGGATGAACGCGCAGGGCTCGAGGTCGCCACCCGCGTTGATGTGCAGATAGCGACGGGCGCCGGCGATGCAGCCGCCGGTGTATTCGCCGTCGTTCCAGAAGTCGGCGAAGAAGATGGGCTCGTTCTTGCGCCAGTTCTCGCGAACCTTGTGCCACATGCCCGCACGCTGCTCGGGCGTTGCCAGGAGCTCGACGGGCGCGCCCTGGCCAACCGGCATGTACGTGAAGATCCATGCGAAGAGCGTGCCCTTGTCCACGAGGAACCGAACGAACTCGTCGCTGGTGACGCTCTCATAGTTCTGGCTGGTATAGCAGATGGAGGCACCAAAGGGCAGCCTGCGCTCGCGGAGCAGGTCCATGGCGCGCACCACCTTGTCGAAGGTCCCCTCGCCACGACGGGCGTCGGTTGCCTCTCTGAAGCCCTCGATCGAGAAGGCAGGCATGAAGTTCTTCACTCGCAGCATCTCGTCGGCGAACTTCTCGTCTATGAGGGTCCCGTTGGTGAACGCCGAGAAGAAGCAGTCGGGATGTCTCTCGCAGAGGCGGATGATGTCCTTCTTGCGCAGCATGGGCTCCCCGCCTGTGTAGAGATAGATGTAGGTTCCGAGGTCCTTGCCCTGTGTGACGATGGAGTCGAGTTCGTCATAGGTGAGCGACTTCTGCTTCTTGTCGGTGTAGTTGGCTGCCCAGCAGCCGGTGCAGTGCAGGTTGCATGCCGTGGTGGGATCCATGAGGATGGCCCAGGGGCTGTTGCACTGGTATTTCTCGCGTACCTCGCGCTGGCGCGGCCCACCGATGGTGACGGAGTTCACGAAAAAGTTGATGACGAAGGTTCGCGTCACGTCGCGGTCGACATTGGCGATGACGTTCTGAACGAGCCGTCGCCAGTTGTTGCCCGGTGTCTCGAGGTAGTCCATCACCATGTTGAAGAGACGCAACTGCTCGTCGTTGGTCTCGTCACCCGAGCCTACGAACCTGTTGAGTGCGGAACGAACCTTGGGAAGGCCTCCGTCGAAGTCCTCGTAGAGCAGGTCGATTGCCATGTCCACTGCAGTGGTGATTGCCTTTGCCTTGAGCTGGTCGAGTATTGCCATGGGTCGGCGCCTCGTATCTCTAGGGGATTGTCTCCGCACCAACGGTATCCGTGGCTAGAGGTCGTTTCATTATACAAACCAGCGATTATGTCGTGTTTACCGACAGTCTTGGCAATCTGGGGCAAGGGAGGGCAGATGCCGCCGGAGCGCTGTTCCATGGGCTTGCCATCCCGACCGTCATCGCATACCCTAGGGACAGCTCGTCAAGAGGCGTCCGCGAGGGCGCATAGAGCCGAGGGACCGAGCCCGATGACGCTCCGGCAACCAACTCCATGGGGGAGGAACGGTGCCAAATCTCGGCAGGCCAGAACAGGTGGCCTGGAAGACGGGGGAGTTCTCAAGCGCCAACTGTGAGCCCCCTGATGGCACGGGGGCTTTTTCATGCCCCCTCAACGCCCGCAATGCGGGCAGAAAGGGGAGACCCATGGCAGGACGCAACTATCTCTTTACCTCGGAGTCGGTGACCGAAGGCCATCCCGACAAGATGTGCGACCAGATCTCCGACGCCATCCTCGACGCCATCCTGGCCAAGGAGGCCCGGCTTGAGGCCGAGGGCTACATCTCACCCACCGGCGTGCCCGCGTGCGTGGACAACGTGCGCTGCGCCTGCGAGACCTTCGTGACCACCGGCACCATCATCGTGGCGGGCGAGATCCGCACGCAGGCCTACGTGGACGTGCAGAAGATCGCCCGCGACACCGTGCGCCGCATCGGCTACGACCGCGCCAAGTTTGGCTTTGACTGCGAGACCTGCGGCGTCATCAACATGATCCACGAGCAGAGCCCCGACATCGCGCAGGGCGTGGACCAGAGCTACGACACGCAGGCCGGCCGAACCACCGACCCGCTCGACCTCATCGGCGCCGGCGACCAGGGCATGATGTTCGGCTATGCGTCCGACGAGACCGACACCCTCATGCCCATGCCCGCCTACCTCGCCCAGAACATGGCGCTGCGGCTCGCGCAGGTGCGCAAGAGCGGCACGCTGCCCTACCTGCGCCCCGACGGCAAGACCCAGGTGACGGTGCGCTACGAGGACGACGAGCCGGTGGAGGTCACCGCGGTGGTCGTCTCCACCCAGCACGACCCCACCGTCGAGGACATGGGCGTCATCCGCAGCGCCATGGTCGAGCTGGTGATCGGGCCGGTGCTCGACCAGGCCGGCATCGCCTGGGACAACGCCGAGATCTACGTGAACCCCACCGGCCGCTTTGTGGTGGGCGGCCCCATGGGCGACACCGGCCTCACGGGCCGCAAGATCGTGGTGGACACCTACGGCGGCATGGGCCGTCATGGCGGCGGCGCCTTCAGCGGCAAGGACTGCACCAAGGTGGACCGCTCCGCCGCCTATGCCGCGCGCTGGGTGGCCAAGAACGTCGTGGCCGCCGGCCTGGCGCGGCGCTGCGAGGTGCAGCTGGCCTACGCCATCGGCGTGAGCCACCCGCTCTCGGTGATGGTCGACACCTTTGGGACGGCCACGGTGGGGGAGGACGTCATCACCGACGCCGTGCGCACGGTGTTTGACCTGCGTCCGGGCGCCATCATCCGCGACCTGCGCCTGCGTCGGCCCATCTTTGAGAAGACGGCCGCCTACGGGCACTTTGGCCGCAACGACCCCGACTTCACCTGGGAGGCGACCAACCGCGTGGACGAGCTGCGTGCCGCGGTTGCCGGCGAGTAGGGACCCTGCGGCCGCCGCGCGGGAGCGCAGGCGGCCGCACCGCACCCGGCGGGGTCAGGGCTGCCACACGAAGAGCCCGCTCGCGGCGGCGACGGCCCGCACCAGCTCCAGGAGCGCAGGCGAGGGGTGGTAGAGCGTCATGTTGGTGGCGTCCGTGTCGATCGTGACGAGGGCGTCGGCCGACGTGAGGTGGATGGCGAGCGTCTCGCGGTTGGCGCGCACCCACCGCTCGAGCTTCCGCGGGCTGGGGTTGGCCCGTCCGCGCGGGCGCTCCCCGCGGTAGACCACGAGGTCGTGGTAGCAATTGAGCTTGAGCAGCACCTCGGCAAAGCTGCGGCGGAGCCTCCGGTGCCAGGGGCTGGCGAGGAGGTGCCGCTCGACTCCAAAGAACTGGCCGGGCGAGTCGGCGGGGACCTGCGCGGGAAGCAGGTCGATGACCCAGTAGGGCTCCGCGAGCAGCCGCTCGAGGTCGGAGGGCTGCGTTGAGCTGACGTCCGTCGCTGGCATGGTGCCTCCCCGTCGCGAGGTGACTCTGGCGCCTCCAGCATAGCAGCCATGCGCGCGGCATCCCGCCTCGCCCTTGCCGCCGCGGCGTCGCCGCCTGGCCTATGATGGTGCCGACACCAAACGACCAGAAGGATGCCCATGACTGACACCGCCGCCCTCCGCGAGGCCCTCGACGATCCCTTTGCCTACGCCTCGCTCGCCCTGATGGCGCCCTATGCCGACGATGACGACTTCCCCCTGCCCGCCGACGAGGCGCTCGAGCGCTATCTGGACTGGTGCGCGGCCCGCGGCATCGAGCTGTGGAACCACCAGGAGGAGGCCCTCATGGACCTGGCGCTGGGCTCGCACGTGGTGCTGGGCACCCCGACCGGCTCGGGCAAGAGCCTGGTGGCGCTGGGACTCTGCTTCATGGCGCTGTGCGCCGGCGAGCGCGCCTACTACACCGCGCCCATTAAGGCGCTGGTGAGCGAGAAATTCTTCGACCTGGTGGACGTGCTGGGCCGCGAGAACGTGGGCATGATCACCGGCGACGTGGTCATCAACGGCGACTGAATCGAGCGTCCCCTCCTCCGGCACCGGCCTGAGCGCCTGCGGCACGCCCATGGCCGTCCGCGCGATCACCTCGGCGTCCCGCTCGTCGGTCTTCGCGTCGCCCGGGAACAGCGACGACGCCCTGTTGGCGGCGATGCCGGGCAGGTAGGCGACCTCGACGCCGGCGGCCCTCGCGCGCCTGACGACCGTCGTGCCGATGTTGCGCCTCTGGTCGACGACGGCGAGCGCCCGGCCGTGAGCCGCGGCCTCGGCGAGCACGCGGTCGATCGCGGCCTCGTCGTTGGCCACCCCGACGTTGAAGGCGACCGAGCCGCCCGCCAGGACGCAGCAGGCCCTATGCGCGAGCTTGCCCACGTCGAAGCCCGCGTAGGCGTCGTACGGCCCCTCGAATGACTGCATGGTGTATCCTCCTAGCCAAGTCGGCCGTCCGGAGGCCTGCCCGCGACACCCACATTACCGAGCCGAGAAACAAAGGTTCCGGCAGGTTCCTATCAGTCGCCTTCTGGCGGGCCGTCCTCCCTCCGGTGGCAACACCCCCCGGGCCTTCGGCAGAGGCAGGGGCAGAGGGCCATCCGGGGGAGGCCGGTCGGCGGCCCCGCAGGGCTGACATGAAGATAGCCCCAGCCGTCGCCGGGGCCATCGATCAGCCTTCGGAAAGCCAACTCTGACTGTAATGGGGAGGGCTTGTTACCGCTCGGAGAAATCCCTAGTCCATTGGCCGACGTGCGCAAATGTTTGCAGTAGTGGGCTTTATTGGCGTGGGCGATTCGTCCAAAATTCGTCCATTCGCCCACAAAACGAGGCCTTGGGATTCGTCCATAAGAAAACCCCTGACCATCTCTGCTGGTCAGGGGCTTCATGTTTGGTCGCGGGGGCAGGATTTGAACCTACGACCTCCGGGTTATGAGCCCGGCGAGCTACCAGACTGCTCCACCCCGCAATATCTGGGCGCCTTAGCGCGATATATAAATATAGCCTCTCCCTTTGTCTGGGTCAAGAAATACGATCCGCTTCCCCGCTTATCCACATTTTGAACAAAGGACGCAAACGGGGAGGGCCCTTCGCGTCTCGCCCGCGTCCCCACCTCTCCCCTATACTGAACCACGCACAGACAAGGGAGACCACCGTGCCCAGCCCCTACGCAGACATCGATCGCGCCACCTATTCGCTCATCTGCTCGAGCGATGGCATCACCGCGCGCGAAATCGCACGCAAACTGGGCATAACGCGCAAAGAGGTCAACCAGTGCCTCTATCGCTACCCCTTCATCCATGACCTCTGCTACCACGATGAGGATTATCGCTGGCACGGCCTGATACGCCAGGCATTCCCCCACGCCGGTCTCAGAGACTACTGCGGTTGGTACGGTTACGCAGACGAGTTCCTCGCCCTTGACGAACAGGCGTGGCTGGACGAGCTCGAGCAGGGCTGCCGTTCCATCGGCCGCAACCTCAACGACACGCGCGGACTCATCCATTCGTTCACCGACACCCGCCAGGTCATGCGCGGCCTCTTTGATGACCTGCATGCCTATGGGGTCGATTGCGACGATTGGGAGTTGGCCTTTGAACTGCGCATCAAGCGCGCAAAGTGGATCCGTATCTATGCCGACGTGCTGGTCGTCACTCCCACGCACGCCTTCTCGCTGGAATTCAAGATGAGGGATGCCATCGACCCAGACGAGGTGCTCCAAGCCGCAAAGTACGTCCCCTACCTGGAGGTCATCTTTGGATCGGACATCGACGTGGTGCCAGCACTCGTGCTAACCCGCGCAACCGACCTCTTCTGCCACGCCCTGCTCCCCCACTCGACGGCAGAGTTGCCCGTCGCTTCCGCCGACATGCTCTTCAACGTCTTTGACGAATACCTGACGTTCCTCACACAGTGACAACACCCCTCCCTGCGATACAATCAAGGCGTCGACCTTGGGTGGGAGGTGCACCATGAAGAAGCTTACGCGCAGGTCGTTCACGGCAGCGGGCATCCTTGCCGCAATGGGAGTCGCCGCTTCCTTCGTTCCCAGTTGCAACGAGGCCGAAGGCGTCTATGGACCTCCACCTGAGTACTACGAGGCCACGAACAACGAACCCGTAACCGTCTACGGGCCTCCCGAGGACTTCGATCCATCAGGGAACGAGCTGGTCGACGTCTACGGACCACCCGAGGACTTTGACCCCGAAGAGAACGAGCCCGAAACCGTCTACGGGCCTCCGGAGGACTTCGACCCTTCGGAAAACGAGCTGGTCGACGTCTACGGACCGCCCGCCGCCTTCGAGTCCCACACCTTCGACTCTGCAAACAACGAGCTCGCCGGCGTCTACGGCCCTCCCCCAGGCGCATAGCCATGGACCTCTCCGCCATAAAGACCGAGCACCTCACCAAGCTCGCCGACCACACGCGCAAGCTCTACCAAAGGCCCGAGCTGCGCAAGCTCTTCTTTGAGCTCACGCTCCAATGCAACGAGCGGTGCTTTCACTGTGGGAGCTCCTGCACGGCAGCCCGCGGCGACGAGCTCACGCGCGAGGAATGGTTCCGCATCATCGACGAAGTCAAGCGCGACTTTGGCACGAAGCGCTTACAGCTCTGCATCACCGGCGGTGAGCCCCTGCTCAACCGCGACTTCTTTGACATCATGGGCCATGCGCATGCCCAAGGCTTCCACTGGGGCATGACGAGCAATGCCACGCTCATCACGCCCGAGGTTGCCCAGCGGCTGGCAGAGGTCGGCATGGGCACCATATCCGTCTCCATCGACGGCCTGCGCGACACGCACGACGAGCTCCGCGGCCTGCGTGGTGGTTACGACCGTGCGATGGCAGGCATCCAGAACCTCATCGATGTGGGCACCTTCCACGCCATCCAGGTGACCACCGTGGTCAACCATGGCAACATCGACCAGCTTGACGAGCTGTTTGCCATCATGGACGGCCTGGACATAGACTCATGGCGCGTCATCAACCTCGAGCCCATCGGGCGCGCCCTTCTGCGCCCCGACCTCATGCTCACGCCCGACGACTACCGACGCCTCTTTGACTTCATCCGCGCAAAGCGTGTGCAAGGCTACCCGTTGGAATACGGCTGCAGCCACTACCTAGGCCTGGACTATGAGGCTGAGGTGCGCGAGTGGTACTGGCTCTGCAACGCAGGCGTCTACACGGCCTCCATCATGGCGAATGGCGACATCGGGGCATGCCTCGACATTGAGCGCCGCCCCGAGACCATACAGGGAAACATATGTCACGACCGCCTGCGCGACGTGTGGGAGGGACGCTTTGAGCTCTTCAGGCGAGACCTCTCCGACTCAAACGAGACCTGCCGCGCATGTGAGCACGCGCGCTTCTGCCGCGGCGACGCCCACCACAGCTGGGACTATGACGCAAACCGCCCCATGGTCTGCCTCAAGGGCGTGCTGTTCTAACAACTAACCGATACGTAAGGGTCCCACCCCTTCGTATCGCTTCCCAGAAGCGATACGAAGGGGTGGGACCCTTACGTATCGGAGCCTGGCAGCACTATGCGGCCTGATCCAGCTCCTCATCACCGTAGACATAGGTGTTGCGCAGCTCGTCCAGCCTTCCGCTCTTCTCCTCTCGCGCAAGGAAGTCATTCACATAGGCAAGCAGGTCGCCCGACTCCGCGTTCATGAGGGCGCCGATCTCGCCACGGCTGAACGGCTGGTCGATGAGGGGTGCAGCCAGGCGCGGGTCGCGGCTTGCGTAGTAGCCCGCCTCACACATCTCGGTGATCATGACGTCGGCCTCGCCCTCGGCAATGAGCGAGGGAATCTCGGCATTGGCCTCATGTATGGTGATGGTCGCGTTGGGCAGCCACTCGCGTGCGAGCTTCTCGTTGGTGCCGCCCGGGTTTTCCATCACGCGCACGCCTGCCTGGTTGATGTCGTCAAGCGACGTGTACTTATCCACGTCCCCTGCGCGCATGAGGACCGTCTTGCCGTTGGGCAGGTACGGATCAGACATGAGCGCGGCCTCAAGGCGAGCCTCGGTGCGCGACACGCCACATAGGGCAAGGTCAAACTTGCCTGCCACCGTGTCGTCGAGGATGGTCGGCCAAGTCGTCTCGACAAAGCGCAGCTCGACGCCTAGGTCGTTGGCCAGGTCCTGCGCAAGGTCGGCGTCAAGGCCCCAATAGGAGCCGTCCTCTTGCCGCATGCTGAGCGGGCAGTAGTCTCCCGACGCTCCAACCAGCAGGTAGCCACGCTCCTTGATCTGCGCCACGGTGACGCCAGTGCTCGCCTCTTCAGTGGCAGCAGGCTCGGCAGCATCGGTCGCAGGCACGAGGGCAGGCTGGCCACACCCTCCCAGCAACAGCGCCAGCGTCGTGGCGCACGCGACAACGATCTTCTTCATGGGTTCCTCCCTCTTCGTGCGGGCATTGCCTTCGTTTCTCCCTCTTATTCCCCTTTGTCGGCATCCCTGTCTCATGCGATCTTCCATCCACGGACAAGCATCACCTATTGCACAAAGGGCAAACCCGCTCTTTGGCGCTACCATAGACAGGTGCGCCACACAGCACCCGCCGCATTATCCACCTGACAGAAAGCGCCCCATGGAACAGCTTGACCTGCGCGACCTCCTCAACAAGTCGACCGCCATCTGTGATGCCTTGACCAGCGCAAACATCGGAAACGCACGAACTGCGAGTCCACGGTTGAGCGTGCAGCTCAAAAACGAGCTCGCTCTCTTTGGAGCAGGTCTCGCTCGGGCTGACGGCGTGGTGGCAGATGACGAGCGAGAGTTCATTCGTACCACCCTGGGATTCTCCCTGGAGTCCCCCATCATCAAGGGGATGAGCAAGAAGGCCTATGTCCCGACACCGGTACCCGACGAGGTCCCGTCAGTCTTGAAATATGCCGTGGTCAGCGATGCCGCAGGCAAACTTCAGCCCGATCCGTTCAACCGCCAGGCATCGATGGTCATCTATGACCTCTTCAAGGTGTTTGGCACATCGATCCTCGCGCTGCGCACGCACGACGTGACGGATGCGGACGTCGCCTACCTGACGGGCTACCTCGAGCACATGGAGAAGATGCTGCGCGAATACGCGGTCTGGCGCCCGGGAAGCCAGAAGTCGTATCAGACCGTCGAGCCTGCCGTGGACCTGCCCTCCGCCCCAGCTACCAAGGCGGGCAGCCCCTCTGCAGGCGAGTCTGGCGACAGCCTGGACGAGGCGCTGGCCGAGCTCTCCTCGCTCATCGGCCTTGAAGGCGTAAAGCGCCAGGTCAACCTGCTCGTCAATCTCATCCAGGTGCAGAAGATGCGCGAGCGCCAGGGCATGAAGGTGGCCGACATCTCCAAACACATGGTCTTTTTGGGCAACCCTGGCACGGGCAAGACCACCGTAGCCCGTCTGGTGGCCCGCATCTATCGGCTGCTGGGGGTGCTCCGCAAGGGACAGCTGGTGGAGGTGGACCGTTCGGGCCTGGTGCGGGGCTACATTGGCCAGACGGCCACGCGCACGCAGGAGGTGATCGACGAGGCACTGGGCGGCGTGCTCTTCATAGACGAGGCCTATGCGCTGACCGTCGACAAGAGCCAGGGCGACTTTGGGCAGGAGGCCGTGGACACGCTGCTCAAGGCCATGGAGGACCATCGCGACGACCTGGTGGTCATCGTTGCCGGATACACGGAGCTCATGGAGCGCTTCCTGGACTCCAACCCCGGCCTCCGCTCGCGCTTTGGCACCACGGTCCACTTTGATGACTACACCGCCGAGCAGCTCATGGCCATCCTTCAGCAAAAGCTCGAGTGGCAGGAATACCGCCTTTCGCCCGAGGCAGAGGCCCGAGCCCGCGAGCTCATAGAGCGCCGCGTCGCCGAGAAGCCCGAGAACTTCGCCAACGCGCGCGACATACGCAACTTCATGGAGCATGCCATCGCAAACCATGCCACACGCGTCGCCCGTCTCGAGGGCGCAGGCGAGTCGAAGGAGATCCTGGGCACCATCCAGCCCGAGGACCTGCAGGACTGGGATTCCTAGCGCCCCTCTTTCTTCCACAGAGGGATACACCCTTTCTAGAAGAAAAACGCCCCGCCGGAAAACCCAGCGGGGCGCACGACGTTCGCTCTGAGAACTTCCCGCACCCTCTTTTCGAACTGCTGATGTTACTCGGACACGACAGATCTGTCTCAATAATTGAAGAAAAGATGAAGCGCCCTCGTATTAGGCCGTATATAGGATGAGCGCGATGAACTCGAGCGGCACGTCACCAGTGTTGACGAGGGCATGCTGCTCACCGTCGTTGCACACCGTTGTGTCTCCAGGACCGACCTGCACGATGGTGCCGTTATCGTTGTACTCGCCGGTGCCCGACAGGAAGTAGAAGATCTCGTTGTCGCCCTCATGCGTATGCAGGCCCACGGAGTTGCCCGGCGGAAGGATCATGTGGTTGAACAGGCGTCCATGGCCATAGAGCTCCTCGACGCTCTCGCAGATCTTGTGCTGCTCGGTGTCGCCGATCCCGTCCCGGATGCACCTGAACTCGACGACCTGGTCTTCCTTCTTGCGATACATGTAGCTCTCCTTTCCGTTTTCTGGCTATACGAACAGTGACTCGAGCAGGTCCTTGACGTCTTCCACCGTGACGTTCGCCCGCGTGTTCTTGACCGACCCGTTGTCCTTCCACCGCGGAAGGGCGGCCTCGATCTCCTCAGTGGTCATGCGGATTCCCAGATCAGGCAGGCAGGCACCTATGAGGCCCGTCAGCGTCCCCTCGTCAGCGCCTATCTCGGAATAGAACGCCGCGGCATATGCGGCATCATAGTCACGCACGCAGCCAAGCATCGCAGGGAGGAACGTCGCGCAGGCAAAGCCGTGGGCAATGCCGTAGTTCTCCGTTAGGTAGTAGCCCACGTTGTGCGGGAAGCACGTGCCCGTGGTGTTGATGGCAAGGCCTCCCAGGATGGAGGCATCATAGAGCTGGCTGCGTTGGCCATCGTCCAGCTCCTTGCCTTCCGCAGCAGCGGCGAGAGGGTCCATCGCGAGGCGGATGGCGCGCGTCGCAAAGGCGCGTGATATCTCGTCCGCCTTGCGGCTGAAATAGCTCTCGGTCGCATGCGCCAGGACGTCGACACCGCACGAGAGCGTGACGGGACGAGAGCACGTATGCGTATACCTGCTGTCCCCAAACGCAACCGCGGCAAACAGGCGGTCGTCGTGGATGGAATGCTTGCGCGCGGCGGAATCGGTGAGCACCGAGACCTTGGTGACCTCGCTACCCGTACCCGCCGTGGTGCCCACGAGTACGATGGGCAGGGGATCACGATCCCATGCCTTGGCGTAGAAGCCCTCCTCGTCAAGGGTGGGGTTTGCCGCAAACACCGCCACGGCCTTCGCGGCATCCAGGGGCGATCCGCCGCCAATTCCACAGATGAACTGCGCGTTGCGCTCCGCGGCAAAGCGGCCAGCTTTGGCGCACGCAGCCACGGGAGGGTTCTCGGTGACGCCGTCCCAGACGTCAAGCGCAATGCCGGCCTCCGCAAACGCCCGCTCGACATCGTCCAGGGCACCGCTTGCCTTGGCGGCATGTCTGCTCGTGACCGCGACGCACCTGTCACCCAAGACGCGCAGGTCAGCAACATGCTTGGCAATGCACCCCTCACCCGTGTACAGACGAGTTGGCATGAAGTAATCCATGGTAGTCGCTCCCTTCACCCTGAAGTCTGCCCCATCATAGCATCCAGCCTGTGGCATGAAGGGACCTGCACCCATGAGTGGGCGAACGGAGCGCTTTGCCGCCGACGAACCGCCTCAGCCCAGCAGGTCGCGCAACTCGTCAGAAGAGAGGTAATGGCGCTTCCCACAGAAGTGACAGTAGACCTCGGCCGTCTCGCCGTTCTCGATCATCTCGCGCAAGGTACTCTCGCCCAATGCCGCCACGGCTCGTCCCGCCCTGACATCGTCGCACCCACAGTGGAACTCCGCCGGCACGACCCCCAGCTCCTGGTAGTCCATATCCCGCAGGACGTGGTGGAGCATGTCGGTGGGCGACATGCCTGCCTCGAGCAGGTCCGTGACCGACGTGACCTTGGAGAGGTTCTCCTCCAGCTGGTCAACCACGTAATCGAGATGCCCCGGCATGAGCTGGACGATGAACCCTCCCGCCTGGCGGATGCTCGTGTCGGTGTCCACCAGCACGCCGACGCCCACCGAGGTGGGAATCTGGTCGCTCACGGCAAAGTAATACGTCAGGTCCTCGCCGATCTCCCCCGAGACCAGCTCGACCTGGCTTGAGTAGGGCATGGCACCAGGGCGGTCCACCACGACCGAAAGCGTCCCCTTGCCAACGCCCGAGCCGACGTCGAGATGCTCGTCCGCCTTGAGCGGGAGCCACACGTTTGGGTGGTTTGCAAAGCCCTTTACCTGGTCTCTGTTGTTTGCCGTCACCGTCAGGCCACCTATAGGGCCATCCCCGCGCACGGTAAGCGTGATGAGCTCGTCGTCACTCTTGTACATGACCCCCATCATCTGGCCAGCCATCATGAGCCTGCCCAGGGCGGCGCTCACGAGCGGACTCGTGCCGTGGTTCTCGTGAGCGGTCTGGACCGTGTCTTTTGCCGTGATGGCAAAGGCGCGGACCATGCCATCCGCAGCCACGCCCCGCACGATGTGGTCTCCCAGACGCATGCGGGCATCGCTGAAGTCAATGACGTCAGTTTCCAAGCTCTATCCTTTGTTCGACAAACGCTACAGCGCGCAGAAGCGCTCCCACTCCCCCATGATCGTATCGACCAGAGGCGTGTAGTCCATCTCTGTGCGCGCACGAAGAAGTTCCGTTATCTCTTCCACCGGCTTTTGGATTGGCGTGATGGCAAGGTTGGCCAAGACGCCCTTGAGGGCGTGCGCGGCCTCGAAGGCTGAGTCATAGTCACCGGCCGCGATGGAGTCCCTGAGCTTCCCAAAGCCCTGCTCGGTCTTGATGGTCTCCGCCAGCTGCAGGTAGAAGGCCTCCATGCCCATGCAGCGCCCCAGGCCCTCTTCCACGTTTGCGCCAAAGGCCGCAAGATCGTCAATCGTCATCGCTCACCCTCCGCACTCTCCTCAAGGCCCTTGAGCCGCTTCTTCTCCTCGTACATCGCCGCGTCGGCACGCTTGAACACGTCAGCGAAGGACTGGTCCTCGGCAGGGTCCCACACGGCCAGGCCGGCGGCGATGACCATTCCCGGACCCTTGCCCTTGCAGCGCTCGTTGTGCTCCCCGAGGACGTCCATGAGCTCCTCGCGCACGTCGTAGTCCGCACCACGCAGAATCGCCACGAACTCGTCGCCGCCAACACGGAACACCGGGCTGTGCTTGAACACGTCGCACACGACGGTGCAGGCAGACTTTATGAACTGGTCACCCGTAGCGTGGCCAAAGGTGTCGTTGATCTCCTTGAGGTCGTTGATGTCGCAGACGACGATCGCAAACGGCTTCTGCGACCCCTTGGCGATCGCCTGGTCGACATCATGCTCCTCGCGCGTGTAGGCGTGCTTGCTCTTTACGCCGGTCAGCGCATCCTGGTTTGCCATCCTGAGGGCGCGGGCATGCTCTTGCTCGCGACGAATCTGCTCGTCAACGTTGCTGATGCCAATGACCACATGGTTGTCCGAGCGCTCCTCGATGCGCGTCGCCTTCATCTGTGTGTACGACGGATTGCTGTCGTGCATCATACGATAGGTGAGCGTGAAGGTCGGCTCCCGCTCGAGGGCTGCCAGCATGTTCTTCTTGGTGAATGCAGAGAGCACGATGCCCGCATCATCGGGATGGACGGATCCCATCACCTCGTTGGTCATCATCCTGAAGAAGTCCACGCCATCCATCTCGATGTCGGCGCCATCATGCTTCCTGCTGGGACGATACTCGACAAAGCTGTCCGTGGCGGTGTTGACGTAATAGATGCTGGAATAGTCTGCGGCGAGCGCCTGCACGTTGTTCGCATATGTGACGGCATTCTGGCGCTGGGAGTCGAGGAGTCTCTCCCTGGCCTTTGCGGCCTCAACATTGCTCATCCCAAAGATGAGGTGATTGCCCTGCGCGCTTTTTGCAAGGGCGATCTTGAGGCGGTACTGAACGGGCTTGCCGTCGTTGAGAACGCGATAGGACAGCGCGATGACGGGCTGGCGCGAGAGCTTTGCCAGCAGGCGCTCCTTGTCGAGCGTCCTCAGGATAAGGTCCCTGTCAGCAGGGTGGACGATCTGGTTGATGTTGTAGACGCAGTCGTCGAAGAAGTCGGTCCCATCCATCCTGAGCCGCTCGTTACCAAACAGCTCTCCCGTATGGTACTCGTGATAGGCGCCGGAATCGACGTCCACGTAATAGATGGCTTCGATGTCGTCGGAAAGGGCCATGGCGATGCTGGCAATGTCCGGGTCGCTCATCCCGGCGGCGATCTCGGAGCTCTTGACCTGCTCGTCAATGTTGCTCACGCCAATGACGATGTGGTGGTCGTCATGCGTGTTGGCGCGCACCGCCTTGAGGCTGTGAAGCGAGCTCTCCCCCAAGGTATCTACGCGATAGGCGATGACGAAAGGCTCCGAGTCCTCGAGTCTGCTCAGCAGGAACTCCTTCTGCAGATGGCTCCTGACATAGTCGCGATCCTGGGGGCTCACCATGTCGACGATGCTGCGCTGAGCATCAGTAAAGAAGTTGACCCCGCTGCTCTCGATCTGCAGGTTCTCCTGCTTCCCGCGCGAGGTGAACTCGACGTAGTGGCCGCTGTTGGTATCGATGTAGTAGATCGCCTCGAACCCGCTGGACAGCGCATGGGCAATCTCGCCGAAGGCGGAGTCATGGCGCCCCGACGCCTCGCGTGGCACGTTTGCCGGCACGTCGTGGTCGTCTACCCCAATACGGATGCGCTCGGTGATGAACTCCTCGTACTCCTCGGTTGGAACGGGGCGAGAGAAGTAGTAGCCCTGGACAAAGTCGCAGCCCATCTCCCTCAGCGCGATCAGCTGGTCCTCGGTCTCGACGCCCTCTGCAATGACGGGAACGCAGAGGTAGTCCGCGATGTCGATGATGACCTCAAGCATGCGCGTATCCTTGTGCCCGCTGAACGCGTTGCGGATGAACTGCATGTCGAGCTTGAGGGCATCGATGGGCAGGGTTGAGATCATGTTGAGGGACGAGTAGCCCGTGCCGAAGTCGTCCATCTCGATGCGGAAGCCGAGCCTCCTCAGGCGGTTGACCGTCTCGACGATTTGCTCAGAGTCCTGCGTGTAGGCCGACTCGGTTATCTCGAGCAGCAGGTCATGGGGAGAAAGCCCATTCTCCTCGATGATCGCGAGCAGAGTGTCGACCAGATGGGGGTCGTACATGTCGATGCGCGACACGTTGACCGACACGGGAACCGAGAAGCCCAGGCGCTCCTTCCACTCCTTGATCCGTGCGGCCGTCTCACGCCACACATACAGGTCCAGCCTCTGGATGAGGCCGTTCTTCTCGAAGAGCGGGATGAAGACGCCCGGAGAGATCATCCCCAGCTTTGGATGCTTCCAGCGCACGAGTGCCTCGGCGCTCGCGAGAACCGGAATCTCCGGCTGGATATCAAACTTAGGCTGGAAAAAGACGGAGAACTGCCGCTCGCTGATGGCCGTGTCGAAGTTCTCGATCAGCTGCGCCGAGTAGAGCTCCTTCTCGTGAAGCGTGTTGTCGTACACGCCGATGCGCTTGGTGAAGCTTCCCTGCACCGTATCGGCGGCCATCTTGGCACGGTCGAAGCGGCGTTGCACCTCGAGGTTCTTGTCTGCATAGGCATAGACGCCCATGCGAAGCCAGAGGCGGTTGCCCTCGGTGCCCTCTTCGACAAGGCTGGCGGACGTGATCTCGAGCAGCTCCTCGTAGTCAAGGCCATGGGGGCAGTACACCATGAACGTGTCGGCCTCACGACGGCATACGATGCCGTCGCGGTCATACACGAAGGAGCGCAGGGCCTCGCCGATGCCACGCAGCACCTTGTCGCCGTACATGGTTCCAAAGCGCTCGTTGATCATGTGGAAGTGGTTCACGTCGACGACTATGGCATCCATCTCGACGTTCTTGTGGTGCTGGTCGTACTGCTCCGCATAGCGGTAGAAGTACTCTCGGTTGTAGAGCCCCGTCAGGGTGTCGCGCTCGGTGGAGTTGATGATCTGCCGGTCTTCGGAGAGCTCGATGGTCCTCAGGACGCGCGCCTTGATGACGCCGGACTGGGGATAGGGTTTGGGGATGAAGTCCGTGGCGCCAATGGTCAGGCACTCGATCTCCGAATCCTGATTGGCCGAGATGACGATGACGGGAATGTGGGCAATGCTGGGATCGGCCTTTGCCTGCTTGAGCATATCGATGCCGCTCATCACGGGCATCATGAGGTCAAGCAGGATGAGCGAGAGCGTGTCCTTGTATTCTCGCATGAGCTCAAGGGCCTCTTTGCCGTCAGAGGCAAAGATCAGCTCGTAGGAGTCCTCGAGGATGGCACGCAAAAGCTCCCTGTTGATGAACTCGTCATCAGCAATAAGAATCAGTCGCTTTCCGTTAACTGAATGGAATCTCTCATGACTCTTCAGCATGGCTCAGTCTTCCCCACGTCGTGATACTGGTGGTCACTTGCACCCCGTTGGGCCATGGCCCGTCAGAGATGCGCCGCCAAGGCCACCTTAGACATACACGCATTAATTTTACAAGATAGGACTGCATTTAAAGGCCGCAGTGCCATTCGCAACGACTAAAGGTACTTCCGCCAGTCGTCCTCTTCCTCGTCATCCTCCTCAACGACCTTCTCCTCGACCTTAGGACGGTCGGCGAGCTTGACGTAGGGCTCTTCGTTCGCCTCGGGGAAGTTGGCAAACACGTGCTCGAAGATGGGAAGGTTCTCGTTGAAGCGCTCGGACGGCACAGCAAAGAACACCTGCTTGGCAGCATGCTTGCCGGTCGCAAGCTCCTCCAGGAAGAGGCGCGCCACCACCTGCGCATCCCACCCGAATACGCCGCAGCCGTAGGCGCCCAGCACCAGCTTCTCGTGCCCGAGGTCATCGGCGATGGCGAGCACGAAGCGAATGCGGCTGCGCATGTACTTGATGAGCGTCTCCTCATCGATTCGGTAGTCGTTGCGGGCGCGGCGCGCGTCAGGCGCAGCGACGACGATCACGTCACCGTAGCCATGGAACTTGCCGCGGTCAAAGCGGACCTTGGGGACCACCATGCCACGGTTGCGGTAGAGCTCGCAGTTGACGTTGCGACGGCGGTTCTCGCCATACCACGCCTTCTGCTCGCGCAGCACGTTGAAGAGCGTGGACTCCGCGCACAGCGCCTGCTCCTGGGCCCACGTGCCACGGTCATAGCCGCCACCGGGGTTGGTGAACGAGGCAAAGTCGAGCACCGCAAGGTCGCAGTAGTTTGCGACGCCACGCCCGTGCTCGATGATGGCAGCCACGGTGTCCTGATCGGCGATGACGACCTCGGGCACGCAGCCCTCGACCGTCACCTTGGGGATGGCGTCATACATCTTGAGCTCTGACAGCGAACGCTCGACCTCCTTGCTCAGACGGGCGTCGACGTCCGCAATATGACGAGCCGCCTGCTCGGTGCGCTCGGCGCGGCGGTCGTTATTTCTCATCTGATTACGCTCAGCAGGTGCCATGGCAACCATCCCCTTGTGTTGTAGCCATGCGTGTAAAGTACGACACAGAATGATAGCCGACCATCCCTTGATGCGAAGTGCGGTATGTAAAATGGGCCAACAGAAAAATGACGGACCGTTCCTCATCTTCACCTGTCTGGTGACGCTATACACCATTGTCAGCCTGTTTCTTCCGAGGGCTGGCGCCACGAGCGTCCGCACAGACGAGCCCTCGGAGGCAGAGGTGCAAGACGCCCCAGCTCCTGCGGACAAGGACCGTGAGCAGTTTGTCTCTACCTGGGCCGAGCGCATCGACTCGTTCAATGCCGGATATCCCCTTGAAGGCTATGGCTACGCCTTTGCCGAGGCAGCCTATGACTACGGAGTCGACCCGCGGCTCTCGCCGGCCATCGCACGCGTCGAGAGCTCGTCGGGCGAGAACTGCTTCTTGCCCCACAATGCCTGGGGTTGGGGCGATGCGAGCTGGAGTGACTGGGACAGCGCCATTCGTGGACACGTTGCCGGCCTGGCTGATGGGTATGGCTATGGGCTCACCTACGAGATGGCCGAGTCATACAACCAGGTGAACGTTGATGAGTGGTATAGCTGGGTGGCTTCCTGCATGGCAGAGATTTGGGAGAGCGACAGCCTGTAGGTCTCCCCACACGACGCAAAGCGCCCCGCAGCCCAAAGAGGCTGCGGGGCGCGTGGCGTTACGAAGCAGACCCGCCTAGCGGTTCTCGCGGAAGTACGGGAGCCCCAGGCTTTCTGGCGGCTGGTTCTCTCGCTTGTTACGCAGGCTCGAGATTACCAGCACCACGATGGTGACCACGTACGGGAGCATCTTGTAGAGCTCCTTGACCGCAGGGCCAGAAGGGATGAAGACGTAGAGGATGTAGAGGCCGCCAAACAGGATGGAGGCGATCGCGCTCACCTTGGGACGCCAGATGGTAAAGATGACGAGCGCCAAGGCGAGCCATCCGCGGTCGCCAAAGGCGTCGTTAGACCACACGCCGTTGGCGTAGTCCATGACATAGTACAGGCCGCCAAGGCCGGCGATCATGCATCCCAGGCACGTGGCCACGTATTTGTACCTCGTAATGTTGATGCCCGCGGCATCCGCCGTTGAGGGGTCCTCGCCCACCGCGCGCAGCTGTAGGCCCACCCTCGTGTTCTCGAGCACGTACGACGCGGCAAACGCCACGGCAAAGGCAATGTATGCCAAGAAGCCGTAGCTCAAGAACACCTGGCCAAACCAGCCCAGCGAGCTCGCAAAGGGCAGCGCCCGGCGGAACAGGTTACTCGTGGCAGAAAGCGCGATGGAGGGGACCTGGGCACCGGTCAGCTTGATGAGCGAGCCACCAAAGAAGTTGCCGAAGCCCACGCCAAAGGTCGTCATGGCAAGACCGGTCACGTTTTGGTTGGCCCGCAAGGTGACCGTAAGGAAGCAGTAGAGAAGGCCCATCAGAAGCGAGCCCACCAAGCAGCAGCACACGGGAATGAGGATTCCCAGAAGCGCGTTGATGTCAGAGGGGTTGGCAAGGCTGCGTTCGTAGAGGAACGACCCGATGACGCCGCAGATGCCGCCCACGTACATGACGCCCGGAATGCCCAGGTTGAGGTTGCCGGACTTCTCCGTGATGATCTCGCCCGTGCTGCCATAGAGCAGAGGGACGCTCTGCGCAACGGCCCTGGGAACAAAGGAGACGACATCAAGCATCGTGTCCGCCCTCCTTCTTGCTGAAGTGGACCTGGTAGGAGATGAAGAACTCGCAGCCGATGATGAAGAACAGGATGATGCCCGTCAGGATGTCACCAAAGCTGTGGTTCAGGCCATAGATGGTCGAGATCTCTCCAGCGCCCTGGCCCATGAAGACCAAAAGGAAGCTGCTCGCCACCATGACGAGCGGGTTGAAGTTGGCAAGCCAGGCAACCATGACCGCCGTGAACCCCCTGCCGCCCGCAATCGTGGTGGTCAGGGTGTGGTTTGTGCCCGCCACCAGGAGGAAGCCGGCAAAGCCGCACACCGCGCCCGAGAGCAGGAGCGTGCGCACGATGACGCGATCCACCTTGATGCCCACGTAGCGGGCGGTGCTGGCGCTCTCGCCCACGACCGAGATCTCGTACCCGTGCTTGCTGTAGGCAAGGTAGAGGTACATGAAGACGGTCAGGATGGCCACCAGCACGATGTTGAGCAGGTACTTGCTGCTGCCAATCTGCGGAAGCCAGCCAGCCTCCGTCGCCTGGTTGATGATGCCGATGTTGCCCGAACCCTTGGGCACCTCCCACACGATGACGAAGTAGGCGACGAGCTGCGTCGCCACGTAGTTCATCATGAGGGTGAAGAGCGTCTCGTTGGTATTCCAGCGAGCCTTAGCCGCAGCCGGGACGCCAGCCCAGATGGCACCCGCCACGACTGACGTGACGAGCATCAAGGCTATGAGCGCGGCGTTGGGAATCTTGTCCCCCAAGCAGATCATGCACGCGGCAGACGCCAGGCTGCCGGCAAGGATCTGCCCTTCGCCGCCCAGGTTCCAGAACTTCATGCGAAACGCCGGCGTCAGCGCCAGCGCGACGCAGAGCAGGATGGCGATCTCCTGCAGCAGGATCCAGATCTTGCGCTGCGTTCCAAAGGCGCCCTTGATCATGGTCACGTACACGTCAATGGGATTCAGCCCCGTGGTGATGGTCGTCACGATGCCGCAGACGACCAACGCAAGAAGAATGGCCCCCAGACGCACGGCAAGCGCCTGGACAACCGGCATCTCCTTACGTTTGGTGATGTGGACCACTTATGCCTCGCCTCCCCCCAGTTTGGTCATCATGAGTCCGACCTCGTTTTTGGTAGTGGTGCGACCGTCTACGATGCCGCTCACCTTGCCACCGCACAGCACGAGGATGCGATCGCACAGCTCGAGCAGCACGTCCAGGTCCTCGCCCACGTAGACGACGGCGACGCCGTTGCCCTTCTGGCGGTTGAGCAGGTCGTAGATCAGGTATGACGAGTTGACGTCAAGGCCGCGCACGGCATAGGCGGAGAGCAGCACGGTGGGCGCCGCCGCAATCTCGCGTCCCACCAGCACCTTCTGCACGTTGCCACCCGACAGCCTGCGGACCGGGGTACCCACTCCCGGCGTATTGACCTCAAGCTCGTCAACGACAAGCTCGGCGAGGTGCCTTGGCGCGTTGCGGTCGGTGAAGGGCGAGCGTCCGTCTCGGAAGGAGCGCAGCATCATGTTGTCCGTCAGGTCCATGCTGCCCACCAGTCCCATGCCCAAGCGGTCTTCGGGCACAAAGGACAGCACCACGCCCATGTTGGCAATCTTGACGGGGTCCATGCCAATGAGCTGCTCCACCTCTTCGTGGTCGCCCGTCGCATCGACCACATACTCGATGCTTCCGCTGTCGACGGGCTGCAGGCCGGCGATGGCCTCGAGCAGCTCCTTCTGACCGCTGCCAGAGATGCCGGCAATACCCAGGATTTCGCCCGTGTACGCCGTGAACGAGACATCGTCGAGCTTGGTCACGCCATCGGCGTTCTTTACCGTCAGGTTCTTGACGCGGATGCGCTCCATGCGGTAGTCCATCTCGACGTCGGGGCGGTCGATGTTGAGCGACACCTGGCGGCCGACCATCATGTTGGTCATTTCCTGCGTCGTCGACTCGGCCGTGAGCATCTCGCCCACGTACTCGCCCTTGCGCAGCACGACGACACGGTCGGAGATGTCTTGGACCTCATGAAGCTTGTGGGTGATGATGATGATCGCCTTGCCGTCATCGCGCATGTTGCGCAGCACCGCAAAGAGCTTGTCCGTCTCCTGTGGCGTAAGCACGGCGGTGGGTTCGTCGAGGATGAGGATGTCCGCGCCGCGATACAGCAGCTTGACGATCTCGACCGTCTGCTTCTGCGAAACGCTCATGTCGTAGACCTTCTGGTTGGGGTCCACGTCAAAGCCATACGCATCGCAGATCTGACGAATCCTCTCCGATGCGGCAGCCAGGTCAAACTTGCCCTCTCCCTTGAGGCCAAGGACGATGTTCTCTGCGGCGGTAAACACGTTCACCAGCTTGAAGTGCTGGTGAATCATGCCGATGCCGTGTTCGAAGGCGTCCTTGGGAGATGCGATGACGACCGGCTTGCCGTCAATCTCGATGCTGCCGCTGTCAGGGAAGTAGATGCCTGACAGCATGTTCATGAGCGTGGTCTTGCCACTGCCGTTCTCTCCAAGAAGGGCCAGGACCTCGCCGCGATAGATATCGAGGTCGACGTCCTTGTTTGCGACGACCTTCCCCGCAAACTCCTTCGTGATGCCGCGCATCCGCACGGCAAGCTGTCTGTCTGCCATGGCTTCCCATCTGTTTTTCGTGGGCGGACCAAAAGGGCCATCCCCTTTGGTCCGCCCGCGCCGGCAAGAAAGAAGAGGACGGCCCCCGAGCGCTCGGGGGCCGTCCCAGTGGTAAAAGCCGCTCTTAGAAGGCGGTGTCAAGCAGGTTGATGCCGTCGATCTGCAGGTCAAAGTACGGAGCGCTGCGGAACTCGGACTCGTGGAAGTAGCCGTCCTTGATGACCTCGGTGTCGCCCTCGTAGGCAGCGTCGGTGTCGACGTCAGCCATATAGCTGTCGAGCGCCTTGCCCTCGACGGTGAAGTTGGCGGTATCGAAGACGTGGATGGAGCCGTCCTCAAGACCCGCCTGGACCTCGGCGAGCTTGTCGGCGGTGCCGGCAGCCGCGACGGCCTCGTTCACCTCGGTCAGCTTGACCGAGCCGGTGGCCAGGTCGCCCGTCCAGTCGGCATCGATGGCGTCGCCCGCGACGACCGCGTTGTAGGCGTAGGTGTAGTACGGAGCCCAGTCGATGCGCGAGGACACGATGAAGGTGTTGGGGCAGGCGTCGATGGTGGAGCCGTTGTAGGAGACGTCAGGCACGCCAGCGTTCTCGCAGGCCGTGGGGGCACCCATGGAGTCGGCATGCTGGGAGATGAGGTCGGCGCCAGCGTTGATGAGCTTGGTCGCGCCCTCCTTCTCGGCGGTCTCGTCGTACCAGGAACCCGTAAAGGTGACGTCCATGGTCACGTCGGGCACGATGGACTTGGCGCCCAGGTAGAACGAGGTGTAGCCAGAGACGACCTCAGCGTAGGTGTAGGCGCCCACGTAGCCCATCTTGGGGGCAGCACCCTTGAGCTGGCCCGCTTCAGCCATCTCCTGGAGCTTGAGGCCGGCGGCGACGCCCGCAAGGTAGCGGCCCTCATAGATGGAGGCAAAGGCGTTGTGGTAGTTGGAAAGGCCCTCGGTGTGAGCCTTGGTGCCCGTGGCGTGGCAGAACTGGACCTCGGTGAACTCCTTGGCGGCCTGGATCATGTAGTCCTCATGGCCAAAGGAGTCGGCAAAGATGAGCTTGCAGCCAGCGTCGGCGAGCTCGGCGGCGGCGTCATAGCACTCCTGGCCCTCGGGGATGTTGGTCTTGATCATGTAGTCGCCCTCGGCAACGCCAAGTGCGCCCATGGCCTCCTTGAAGCCGTTGATGAAGTTGAGGTCATACGTGGAGTTCTCGTCGTGCAGGCAGATGAGGCCCACCTTGATGGCGGCCGCGTCGGCAGCGTCTCCCTCGGCGGCAGGCGCCTCGGAGCTACCGGAGCCACCGCAGGCGGCAAGCGCAAGCATGGCGGCACCACTCAGGCCGGCAGCCACAAACTGGCGACGGCCAAGCATCATTTCCTCAAGACTCTTCATGTTCTCCCTTTCGTTTGTTTGAGCATGCATATCTGCAATGCACCCTTATTTCCAGCACAGACTACGAGCGAAACACGATCTCGCTGTCTGTCATGGACTCGATCATGGCAAGCGACTCGATGCGCAAGCCATCCGCACGCATGCGGTCACCCGCCCCCGTAAAGCACTTCTCGATGGCGATGGCCACGCCCACGACCTCTGCCCCCGCCTGCTCGCAGAGGTTTATCAGGCCGTTAAGCGCCTGTCCGTTAGCCAGGAAGTCGTCAACCAGAAGCACGCGATCGTCGCTCGTGAGGTAGCTGCTGCTGACCACCACGTTGTAATCCTCGTTATGGGTGAACGAGTGGACCTTGGCGGAGTAGGTGCTTCCGTCGACGTTGCTCGTACGGTGCTTCTTGGCAAAGAGCACAGGAACGCCCATCTCCATGCCCACCGCGGCGGCGATGGCGATGCCGCTCGCCTCGATGGTCAGCACCTTGGTGACTCCGGCACCCTCATACAGACGCGCGAACTCCTGGGCCATCTGTCCCAGGAACTCCGTATCGATGTTTTGGTTGAGGAAGCTGCCGACCTTCAGGATGTCACCGGGCAGAACCTGCCCTTCGCGGAGAATCTTCTCTTCCATCTGCTTCATAAATCAGACTCCCAAAAGACCTCTGGCCGAAGAAATCATACCGCACACGGCTTGAATAGAAGCATAACGTAGATGGAAGACGTTATGCGCTTTCGATACCTTCTCACAACAAAACAACTTCTTGCATGCACACTTTGGTGCCAAAAATGATGCTGAGAGGGCGTTTGGGGCTAGTTGTTGACCCCGTGATGCGTGACGATGGTTGAGCGGTCGATGGCTTCGAAGGAGTAGCCGAGGGCCTGGTAGTGTTCGATGATGCGCGGGAGCGCCTCGACGGTTGACTGCTTGGTGGCCGAATCATGGCACAGCAGCACGATGTTTTGGTACTCGGTCGGCTGTGTCGCATAGCCCACGATCTCGTCCGCCGTGTGCTCGGCACCGTCACCCGTCGACATGTTCCAGTCAAAGTACTGGTAGCCCCGCTCTCGCACCGAATCCACAAGCACGCTCATGATGCCCACGGAATAGTTGGCTGACACCTCGTTTGACGAGCCCCCGGGAAAGCGAATGAAGCAGGGAACGTACCCGATCTGCTCCTTGACCACCTGGCCTATGGCATCGAGGTCTGCATAATAGGCGTCGACAGACGAATAGACCGTCTCGTAGTCATGCGAAAAGGTGTGCAGGCCGATGGTATGCCCGCGCCGATAGGCCTCTCCTATGAGGTCGTAGTATTCGGGGTTATGCCCCACCACAAAGAAGGTCGCCTTGCAACCGTAGCGGTCGAGGATGTCGAGCACCGCCTGGGTGTTCTCCGACGGGCCGTCATCGATGGTCAGATAGACCACCTTGCGGTCGACGCCATTCTCGTTCCAGTCTGTCCTGTTGGGGTCAACGGCAAAGTCAGCATCCCGCCATGACAGGTCCTCTTCCCCCTTTGGATCCTGCGACTCCGAGGACGATGGTTCCTGTGAGGAGTCTGGGACAGCTTCTGCCTGCTCTTCTGCAAGGGGTTCCGCCTTCGCAACCCCCACGTGAGCTCTACGCGGAAACGCCAACGCCTGCACGAGCGCTATCACCGCCACCAAGAGCAGGACATAGGTGGTCATTTCCAATTCCCAGCCGTGACTAAACGTGGATCCGTCTTTTGACATCTTTTCTTGACTCGCCTACCGCAACCATCAACCATCAGTTCAGTTATTCATCTACCAACGGCGATGGTAAGCCTCCTGAAAGCACGGCAGCCGCTCCCCTTTCAGACTTCACAATCATGTGACAGAACGGTCTGCCCAAGGAGCCGGCGCCCCCTCTTTTCCGCAGTAGGCGCAGGGTCTCATAAAACAACAATCGTCCTTTGGAGAGGTTATCCTCCTTGCCATCTGGGAAAACGCAAAGCTATCTCCTCCAAAGGACGGTTGCCCGAGCGCTTATCAAATAACAAGAATAGTTTGTAATAAGTACTGTTATATTTAGTCGAAATCACGTAACTAGTGCTCCTCGAAGGTGTTACACTCATCTCGAAAAGGAATTATTACCAACTTGTTTCGCGCAAGGAGAAGGGTGGTCATCATGGGGTTCATCGCATTCATCGCCAGCATCATCGTCACGGGCGCCGTAGCGTCACTTTTCAACGTCGAGTCTGGCTCGACGCGCGCAGACCAGCCTGATTACCACTTCGTTCCCTTCGCGGGGGATGTCTTTGGCGCATAGTCGGCAGGCAGCAAAAGACGGCGACTCGGCGAGGTCGGGGCAACCCGACCTCGTTTTTTGTGCCGCTATCAGCTAGAACCTCTGAAAAACGGCTCCGCGCGGTGTTACGCTATGCTCCGCAATTCAACTCGTCACAAGGAGTACCCATGTCGGAGCAAACCATTGCAGACTCGCTCATGGATAATGCCAAGCGCAAGAAGGAGATCGTGCGCGTCAGCGTCATCGGCATCGTGGCAAACATCGCGCTTGCCACCTTCAAGGCAGTCGTCGGCCTGCTGAGCAACTCCATCGCCATCGTACTCGACGCTGTGAACAACCTCTCCGACGCCGCAAGCTCCATCATCACCATCATCGGCACCAAGCTCGCCGGCAAGCAGGCAGACCGCGCCCACCCATTTGGGCATGGCCGGGCGGAGTACCTCACCACGATCGTGGTCGCCGTGCTCGTGCTGTGGGCAGGCATCACCTCGCTCGTCGAGTCCATCCGCGGCATCATCAATCCCCAGGTGCCCACGTACGAGACCGTGTCGCTTGTCATCGTTGCGGCTGCCGTGCTCGTGAAGGTCGTCCTTGGGCACTACGTCAAGGGACAGGGCAAGAGGCTTGGGGCCGACACGCTTGTCGCCTCGGGCGAAGATGCCACCATGGACGCCGCCATCTCGGCGTCAACGCTTGCCGCGGCACTCGTCTACCTCATCTCCGGCGTGAGCCTCGAGGCTTGGCTTGGTGCCGTCATTTCCGTCATCATCATCAAGAGCGGCTATGAGATCCTCCAAGAGGCCCTCAGCAAGATCTTGGGCGAACGCGTCGACGCCGACATTGCCCGCGCGGTGAAGGAAGCCGCCTGCGCGGTGGAGGGCGTGCGTGGCGCATACGACCTCATCCTGACCGACTACGGCCCGCAGCGCCTGCAGGGTTCAGTCCACGTCGAGGTGGACGAGAGACTCACCGCACGCGACATCGACCAGCTCACGCGCTCCATCCAGCTCTCTGTGATGCGCAGCACGGGCGTCGTGCTCCACACGGTGGGCATTTATTCGTCAAACGCCGTGGAGGGCAGCGACGCATCCGCCATTCGGTCCGCCCTCGAGCAGATCGTCGCGGAGGAGGAATACGTGCTCCAGTTCCACGGCCTCTACGTAGACGAGAGCCTCAAGGGGGCAAACTTCGACCTCGTGGTCAGCTTTGACGCCCCCGACCGCCATGCGGTCCTCAGCCACGTCATCGACGTGCTGCAGGAGCGCTTCCCCGAATATGGCTTTGCCGCGATTCTCGACTCTGACATCTCCGACTAAGCGAGAGCCGACTAAGCGAGAGGCGCCCGTTCAAACCGAACGGACGCCTCTTTTCGCAGACGCGTTTTTCGTGGCAGCGCGCAGGTCCAGGCTCTACCTCATGCGATGGCCAAAGGCGGGAATGTCCACCGGGATGCCCAGAAGCGAACGCATGAGCAGCAGGAAGAACAGCAGCACGAGGATGGGAATCACGCACGACGTGACGATCATCATGGCAAGGGCCTCGATGTAGCCGTTGAACGCATCCTGCGCCTCCTGCGTAAGGCCGTTCACGCCCTCGGTTACCGTTGTGCTCACCGTCGAGAAGAGGCTGTTAAAGAAGCTGGTCGCCGTGGCGCCCGTGTCGGTCGTGTTCTGGGCGGAAGTAGTCGCGGGAGCAGCGGAAGTGGCCTCAGGAGCAGAGGAATCGCCCGCGGCGTCAGCGGCTTGCTCCGAGGCGTCGGAAAGCTCCTGGACGGTCATCCCCTCCTTAACGCTGACCTCGTAGGTGTTCTCTATCTTGCTTGACACCCACACGCTGGTGGGAACCACGATCACCAAGCACAGGCCAAACAGCAGGAGCTTTGCCCCAAGACGCCCAAAGATCGCCCGATAGCGATTGTTCCAGCAGGCCACCGCACCCGCAAAGAGCACCATGGCCAAGGGCACCAGCACCCTGGTGGACGCGGCGCCCAAGATGGTGAGCAGGTACTTCTCAAGCCAGATGGCAGCAAGCACGATGAGGAAGTCGGTGGAGAGGTCGGCAAGCTTCTCCGCGATGGGCGTGCCCGCGTCCCCAGGAAGGACCGACATGGCGGCTGACGCCGCGGTCGAGCCGGTCACCAAGCCCAGCACCACCTGGCGCTTCTGGTCAAGTGCCTCGATGGTGGTCGCGTAGGTGTCAACGGCGGAGAGCCTGGGGCCCAGAAGGAAGAACGACACCGCCCCGAGCACGAGAAGCACCGCCGCCAGCGCAATCCGCACGGTGCCCGATGGTTGCCACGGTCCCAAAAGGCCGCCCCTCTCGCCTTGGTCATACGTAGTCATGCTCTCGTCCATATCAGCCTCCGATCTCCGAGCCTGACCCAAATATACCCACGCCCCGCCACGCTCGTTTCAAGAACGCTACCGAAATCCCCAACTGGCGAGAAACGCCTATCATCGAATAGATGCACCAGGACCAGGAGGGGCAATGCGCACCACGTACATCACCAAGACGCCTGACCAAGCAGGCGCCTTCCTCATCTCGGCAAAGGCCATCGCCGAAAACGGCGGAAACATCGTCCGCGTCAACTACAACAAGGCCGTTGACGAAAACGCCCTGTTCATCGAGGTGGAAGCCACCGAAGAGCAGCAGGCGAGCATCGCAGCACGCCTCAAGGAGGTCGAATACCTCGCCGAGGACCCGGGCATGCGCCAGATCATCTTGATCGAGCTCAAGCTCCCCGACAGGCCCGGCACCCTCCTGCCCACGCTCGAGGTCATCAAGGACCACGACATCAACATCTCCTACATCAACTCGCAGGAGAACGGCACGCCCTACCAGAACTTCAAGATGGGCCTGGTCGTGGAGGACTCGACCGAGATCAAGGAGCTCATCGACGACATCTCCAAGATCTGCGAGGTGCGCGTCCTTGACTACGACGGGTCTGACCACCTGCTTGACAGCACCGTCTTCTATGTCACCTTTGCCAACGAGATGCGCGAGCTGCTCGACCTCTCCCAGAACGAGACCAACGCCGTCCTCTCCTATGCGAGCCAGGTCATGCAGACCCTCGACGAGCGCGAGGAGTCTCCCGAGGAGGCGTTTGCCAACATCAAGCGCTTTGCGCGCTTCATCACTGAGCACACGGGCGAGAACTTCGATGCGACGGTCTCGACGCGCAAGCTCGCCGAAAACCTGACGCTCTACGCCATAGAGCCTCCCTGCGGCAGCAACGTCTATGTCCTTGAGTACTACGACTCCCTCCTCTTTGTGGACTGTGGCTTTGGCTACTACGAGCCGGAGATGGACGAGCTGCTCGAAGGTCTCTTCAAGGGCTTCGGAACACGTCGCAAGAGCGTCATCATCACCAACCCCGACGTTGACAACTGCGGCCTTTTGCACCTGTTTGACACCATTTACCTGGGCCGAAACTGCTATCGCAACTTTGAGCTCGAGAACGAGGGCAAGCCGAGCTTCCGCGAAAGAAACGAGCTTGACGCGCCGTATGTCGCGCTCTCCAAGATCATCTCCCGCTACGACCCGCCACACCTGAGCCGCTGCGCCGTCATTGGCAAGCGCATGGGCGACGAGCCCCTCGAGAAGGTCGGCGCCATCCGCTTTGGCAACTGGATGTTCGAGGTCATAGAGGGCGCAGGCGGTCACGTGCGCGGCGAGACCGTCGTTGCGTGCCCCGAGCTCAAGCTGGTCTTCACGGGAGACCTCTTTGTCAACTCCGCCGGCCTGACCGATCGCCAGCGTGCCTACGAGGAGCTGCAGCCCTCGCTCATGGCCAACGTCGACGTCAACCCTGGACTTGCCGCCCTTTGCCGCAACCAGCTTGTCACCGACTATGCGGGGTACACCATTTGCCCCGGCAGGGGCCCCATCGTCGGATAATCGCAATCTGACTCACAAGGGTCCCACCCCTTTGAGTCAATCTGACTCACAAGACGATATGACCCGAACCGACGGACCTGGGAGGTCCTGCCGAGGGCATTGAAACGGGGCCTCCCAGGTCCGTCGGTTCGGGTCATATCGTCTTTTGTTGCGCTCGCCTAACATCATGCGTCTTTGCAAGGACGCGTGGGCGGCAGGCATTTGTGGCGCTCTTGCGAAGGGTATCGTTGCAGACGCCCGCGGGTATAAATCCTTTCGCAGGTCACAGTTTTACTCCCCACGAAGGGAGCCCCCATGAACAACACCGATGGCCTCTCAAACCGCGCCAAGGGCATCATCACCTTGGTCATCGTCGCCCTGTACCTCATCTTTCCCGCGGACGTCATCCCTGACGCCATGGTCGGCCTCGGACAGATCGATGATGCCATCGTCTTTGCCGTGGGGGTGATCACCCTGCTCTCACGCCTGAAGGCGCCCGCAGAGTAGGGCCAAAACAAGCCAATCGGTGCTACCATGCTGCTTCACAGCCACGACAAAGGAGCAGCGCATGCATGACGCCCTCGCGACGGTTGACCAACGTTGTCTGATCGACCTGCACCTTCACCTCGACGGATCCATCTCCGTCCCCATGGCCCGCAGGCTTGCGGAGCTGGGAGGCATGGAGCTCAACGACACGGACGCCGAGTTGGGAGACCGTCTCTCTGTAACCGCAGACTGCCGCGACCTGAACGAATACCTGCAGAAGTTTGACCTCACCGCCCAGCTCCTCGAGACGCGCGCCCAGCTAAGCGAGTGCATGTACCTGCTGCAGGAGGACCTCGCAAGGCGCGGCTACCTCTATGCCGAGATTCGCTTTGCCCCGCAGCGCCATGGCGCACGCGGCCTTTCCCAACGCGACGCCATCGAGGCGGTGCTCGAGGGCCTCTCCCGCTCGAGCTTTGAGGCGGGCGTCATCTTGTGCTGCATGCGCGGAGGAGAAGAGGTCCACGAGGCAAACCTCGAAACAGTCCGCCTGGCGTCAGAATACCTGGGACAGGGCGTCGTCGCCCTCGACCTCGCCGGAGCCGAGGCGCTCTTCCCCACCGAGAACTTCCGCGACGTCTTTGAGCTGGCACGCAAGCTGGACGTGCCCTTTACCATCCATGCCGGAGAAGCTGACGGTCCTGGCAGCGTGCGTGCAGCCCTTTCGTTTGGCGCCACGCGCATCGGGCACGGCCTCCGTGCCGTCGAGGATGACGAGCTCATGGAATACATCGTCAAGAACGGCATCACCTTGGAGACCTGCCCCACGAGCGAGCTTCAGACCTCGATCATTGATGACTACGCCAAGTTTCCCCTCCGACGCCTGCTCGACGATGACGTCAAGATCACCGTCAACGCCGACAACATGGGGGTCTCGGCAACTGACGTCCGCCGCGAACTGCTGCTCCTTACCAACATCTTCCAGCTGAGCGATGCCGACATACAGGAGCTGCTGCTCAATTCCGCACATGCGGCATTCGCAAGCGAGGCGCTCAAGGACGACCTGGTGCGGCGCATCAACGCTGAGTTCTCCGCCGCCTAGCCAATCGGCCCTTTCTCAAAATACGAGCGCCGCCCGAGGAAGGATGCGGGCGGCGCTCAGGAAAGGAAGGGCGCGTTTGTGTCTGTCGTTGCTCTCTACCTTCTTCTTACCCCGCGATAATGCTTTTGTCTCAGTGTCATTGAGCTCTCCACATTTCTTAAGCTATCTTCAGCGCTTCTTCACGAATCGCCCAAATAAAGGCCTGCGTACCATGCTTGTTGCTCCCTGAGAACGGTCACGGATTTGGAAAGCGTGCCGCGCCCGCTCGCACCATTCGAGTGCTACGGTTAGGAAGTTCTCAGCAAGATAACCTAGGGGAGACCATGGCCATTCACATTGTCGAGGAGGCAAACCGCTGCCTCACCTGCAAGCAGCCGCAGTGCAAGCTCAAAGGGTGCCCTGTGCACACCCCCATTCCCGATGTCATCAAGCTCTTTCGCGAGCGCAAGATCGAAGAGGCGGGCCAGCTTCTCTTTGACAACAACCCCATGAGCCTCATCTGCAGCCACGTCTGCAACCACTCGAGCCAGTGCGAGGGCAATTGCGTGCTGGGCCGCAAAGGGAGCCCCGTGCACTTCTCGAGCATCGAGTCGTATGTCTCCGATACCTTCCTTGACCGCGTCGAGTTTGAGAAGCCCACGCCCAACGGAAAGCGCGTCGCCGTCATCGGGTCGGGCCCTGCCGGCCTCACCGTCGCCATCACGTGCGCACGCGCCGGTTGTGAGGTCACGGTTTTCGAGCAGAAGCAAGAGATCGGCGGCGTGCTTGAATACGGCATCCCGGACTTCCGCCTTCCCAAGCAGGTCGTACGCCGATATCGCCAGGTTCTCACCGACCTTGGCGTGCGCGTACGTCCCTCCACCACCATCGGTGGCGCGCTCCTCATAGATGACCTCTTCCTCGATGGCTATGACTGCGTCTTTATCGGAACGGGCGCTTGGCGCGCCAAGACCCTCGGCATCCAGGGACAGGCGCGCGGCAATGTCTACTTTGGCATCGACTACCTCGTCGACCCCCGGTCGTGCGACATCGGTCGCGATGTCGCAATCATCGGCGTCGGCAACGTGGCCATGGACGTCGCGCGCACCGTGCTGCGCAACGGAGCCCGCCATGCGACGCTCTATTCCAACTGGGGCGGTGTCTCCGCCAGCTCAGACGAGGTCGAACTGGCCGAGCTCGATGGCGCCCAGATTGAGTATGGGCTCTCCATCGACCTCATCAACGAGAAGGGCCCCGTCTTCAGGCGCTCGATTCTGGGCGAGGACGGCTCCTTTGTGGGCATCACCGACGAGCACGTGCAAGTCGAATGCGACACCGTCATCATCTGCGTGAGCCAGGTACCCAAAGACAAGCTTGCGTTCACCACGCGCGGTCTCGCAACCTCAGAGAACGGCACCCTCATCGTGAGCGAGGCGGGCGAGACCACGGTCGCGGGCGTGTTTGCCGCTGGAGATGTGGTGACTGGCCCCAAGACCGTCGTACACGCCGTCGACGGCGCCAAACGCGCCGCGGCAGGAATGCTTCACTACATGGGACTGGAGTGAGCACCAAACCGCTCCGGCACGTAGAGCGCGCAGGGGAAGGGAAGCCCTAGCCCAATCTCATCTACAAACAGGCATCCTCGATGCGACGACGCAGCTCGTCGATGCCGAGCCCCGTTTCGGCCGAGGTCACCACCATCTGGTCGCGCGCCACGCCCAGGGCCTTGCTGAGTGCCGCCACCTGCTTTTGCTGCTTGGGCCGGCTCAGCTTGTCTGCCTTGGTCAGCGCCACCACGAAGGGCAGCTCCTCGTCCTTGAGGTATCCAATCATGTCCTGGTCGAGCTTCTGGGCGTCAATGCGAATGTCGACCAGAGAGACCACCAGGTTGAAGCTGCGCTCCTGCTCAAAGTAGCCCCCGATGAGGTCTGCCCAACGCTGCCGCTCCCCCTTGGAGACCTTTGCGTACCCATATCCGGGAAGGTCAACGAAGCTGACTCCATCCACATCAAAGAAGTTGATGTTTGCCGTGCGGCCCGGAGTGCTGGAAACCTTGGCCAAGGCCTTGCGGCCCACAAGCCGATTGAGCAATGACGACTTGCCCACGTTGGAGCGCCCCACAAAGGAGACCTCGGGCGTCGTAGGCTCTGGCAATTCCTTTGCCGACCCGTATGAGCGCTCGAAGCGCGCCGTGTCATATCGCAGTGCCATATAGTCCCCTTTCCGCAACGTCCATCCATTGTACCTGCCCGTTGTTGAAATCACGAAACTCAAATGCTGCTATGCTGGTCATAGCAACGAGGGGACATCTATGGACATCAACGAGATTGCACGACTTGCGGGCGTATCGCGCGCCACGGTATCGCGCTACCTCAACGACGGCTACGTCAGCAAAGAGAAGCGCGACCTGATCGCCAAGGTCATCGAGGAGACGGGGTACGTCCCGTCCCGACAGGCACAGCAGCTCCGCACGGGAAAGACGGGACTTGTGGGCGTCATCGTGCCCACCATCAACTCGCAGTCGGTTAGCAGGATGGTGTCTGGCATCACCAGCGCCTTGGGTGAGGGCGGCTACCAAACGCTGCTCGCAAACACCGATAACGACGCGGATAAGGAAATCGAATACCTGCAGGTCTTCTCCGAGAAGAACCATGTGGACGGCCTCATCCTCCTTGCGACCATCGTCACCGACGAGCACCTCAAGAACATGTCTGAGCTGAGCATCCCCATCGTTGTCCTTGGCCAGCACCTCGATGGCTTTGACTGCGTCTTCCATGACGACTACCACGCAACCTACGACGTCACGAAGGTAGCGCTGGCCGAAGGCCGCCGCCCCTCCTACATCGGGGTCATGGAGGAGGACGAGGCGGCTGGACACCAGCGCCACCTGGGCTTTCTTGACGCCTGTTCCGCAGCTGGGATCTCTCCCCTGCCAGAGGCGCAGCTCTTTGGCGACTTCACCATGGATTCGGGATACTTCTGCTGCGAGCAGATCCTTGAGAGGGCGCCCGAGGTCGACACCATCGTCTGTGCGACTGACACCATCGCGCTCGGCGCCCTTGCGTGCCTTCGCGAATACGGAAAGCGTGTGCCCGAAGACGTTCAGGTCACCGGCATTGGTGACTCGGAATTCTCGCGGGCCGTCAGCCCATCGCTCACCACCGCCCACCTCTTCTACAAGACGAGCGGGACCGATGCTGCGCAGCTGCTCCTTGCGGCAATGGGGGCACAAGGAAACATCTCCGGCACCCGTGAGCTTAAGATGGGATATGAGGTCTACGTTCGCACTTCCACTCGCTAGTTTGGCGCGCGCATGCGGCGCGGCCCTCGGGTACACTGTGCTTGGGGAGAGCAAGCAGGAAACGGATGGACAATGACCAACAGAGAAGTGGCAGAGCTAGCGGGCGTCTCGAGCGCTGCCGTCTCGCGCTATCTCAACGGCGGCTATCTTTCTGAAGAGAAGCGCGCCCGCATTGCCGCGGCCATCGAAGAGACGGGGTATGTTCCTTCCGCCAACGCCCGCATCCTGCGCACCAAGAAGTCGGACACCATCGGCGTCATCCTCACCAAGACGGACGAAAACGCGATGTCGGGCGTCGTCTCGGGCATCGAGAAGTACTTCTTTGCAAGCGACTACGGAACCTCCATTGCCTACGTGGGTGATGACACGAAGGAGCAGTCCAAGACCATGCGCTCGCTCCTCGAGCGCCAGATTGACGGCATCATCCTGGTGAGCTCCGCCCCCATCCCCGGAGACGTCGACCTCTACCTGCGCGCCCGTGTTCCCGTGGTGGTGGTTGGCCAGCATTCCCGCGAACTGAGCAGTGTGCGTTTTGACAACTTTGGCGCGGCATACGACCTTGCCTCATCGCTGGGCTGCACGCCAGACAGCCGCATCGCGTACATTGACGCCGCCGGACGCTATCGATCGTTTGGCGCCGACCGCCGCAAGGGCTTCTTGGCAGGACTCGAGCGCATCGGCATCGACCAGGACCGCATCGCCGTCCGCACCGCCGGCTTCACCGTGGACGACGGGTACCGCACGGTCGACGAGCTCCTCTCCAAGGGGACTGAATTCGATTACATATCCTGCGCCACAGACACCATTGCCGCAGGAGCCATCAAGGCCATTCGCAAGCATTACCGACACATTGACGCCCCCCGCGCGCCACGGGTGAGCGGCTTTGGGAACGACCTTGTTCTCCAAGCGGTTGCCGGCCCCATGCCCACGGTCAGGTTTGACTACGAGGAATGCGGAATCAAGTCGGCGGAGATCATGATTGACCTGCTAAAGGACAGGCTTTCCAACAGCAGGAGCCTCGTTCTTGGCTATCAGATCGTAGGGGTCTAGCGCACGGCTTAAGGACTCCCTCTCGCCGTGCCCAGACCGCATGCGGCTGTTGTCCATACCCCGCCACAAAGAGAAAAAGCTGAACGCTCCGCACTTTTTCATTGCCATGCAATGTGGAATCGATTACAGTTCTGCATAGGAAGGTTCCATGGTTTCTCCATGGTAGAAGGCATGAAAAGGATTTCATGCCGCATCACAGGAAAGGAAGGGTTCTATGGCACTTGATGCTGCACAGGCCGCGAAGGAGATCCTTGCGGCCGTCGGCGGTCCCTCGAACGTGGTTTCGGCCGCCCACTGCGCCACCCGTCTGCGCCTCGTCATCGCAGACGACTCTAAGGTTGACAAGGACGCCGTCGAGGATGCCCTTGGCGCAAAGGGCAACTTCCAGGCCTCTGGCCAGCTGCAGATCATCTACGGCACCGGCACCGTCAACAAGGTGTACGAGGAGTTCTGCAAGCAGGGCAACATCTCGGCCGTCTCCAAGGACGAGCTGAAGAACGTGGCCGCCCAGAACCAGAACAAGTTCATGGCTGCCATCAAGGTCCTTTCCGACGTCTTCGTGCCCATCATCCCGGCCATCGTGGCCTCCGGTATGCTCATGGGCATCATGGGCGCCCTGGAGTTCATGTCCAACTCCGGCATGATCGCCATCAACACCGAGGGCGTGTGGTGGCGCATCGCCGGCCTCATCAACGCCTGCGCCCTTGCCAACCTGCAGATTCTGCTGGGCTTCTCGGCTGCCACCGTCTTCGGTGGCAACCCCTACCTGGGCGCCTCCTTCGGCGCGCTGCTTATCTCGGGCAGCTTCATCAACGCCTGGAGCGCGGCTGACGCCATCGCCAACGGCACCATGATCACGCTTGACGTCATCCCTGGCCTCTACAGCATCGACTGGATCGGCTATCAGGGCCACGTCATCCCCATCCTGGTGGGCACCTGGATCCTGTGCACCGTCGAGAAGAAGATGCACCAGATCGTTCCTGACATGTTCGACCTCTTCGTGACCCCGCTGGTGTCCGTCTCGGTCGCTGCCTACACCACCATCCTCTTCATCGGCCCGATCTTCGTCTGGCTCGAGAACGCCATCCTCGGCCTGCTCACGGCCCTGCTCTCCGTGCCCTTTGGCCTCGGCTACATCCTCATCGGCCTCATCTACTCGCCGTCGGTCGTCACCGGTCTGCACCAGATGTACACCACCATCGACGTCTCGATGCTTGGTCAGTACGGTGTCACCTACTGGCTGCCCATCGCCTCTGCCGCCAACATCGCTCAGGGCGGCGCCTGCTTGGCCGTGGCCCTCAAGACCAAGTCCGAGAAGACCAAGGCCCTGGCCATCCCCTCCGGCATCTCCTGCCTGCTGGGCATCACCGAGCCCGCCATCTTTGGTGTGAACCTGCCCAAGTTCAAGCCGTTCATCGCCGGCATGGCCGGTGCAGCCGTGGGCGCCTTCATCTGCTCGCTCACGCACCTCGGTGCTTCCGGCACCGGTGTTACCGGCATCTTCGGCATCCTCCTCTGCATCAACCAGCCCGTCGCATACTGCGTGATGTTCGCCGCCGCCTTTGGCGTGGCCTTCGCCCTCACCTGGGTGCTCTACAGCGACGAGCCCGACAAGCAGCGCGCGACCAAGGCTGCCCCCGCCGTTGCGGCCCCCACGCACATCGACGCCATCGACGAGGCCGGCACCCTCGCCTCCCCGATGACCGGCGAGGCCAAGGCCATGTCCGACGCTCCCGACGCCGTCTTTGCCTCCGGCGCCATGGGCGGCGGCGCGGTCGTCTTCCCGACCTCCGGCGAGGTGTACTCCCCCGTCAGCGGCACCGTGAGCATGCTCTTTGACACCAAGCATGCCATTGGCCTCGTTGCTGATGACGGCACCGAGGTGCTGATCCACATCGGCGTCGACACCGTCGAGCTCGGTGGCGCTCCCTTTACCGCCCACGTCGCCACTGGCGACGCGGTCAAGGCGGGAGACCTGCTCATCACCGCTGACCTCGCTGCCATCGAGGAGGCAGGCAAGCCGACGGCCACCATGGTCATCGTCACCAACACCGACGACTTCGCCTCCGTCGATCCCGTCGTAGGGCCGACCACCGCAGGCGCCAAGCTCGTCGCGTGCTCAAAGTAGTTCGGACCGCTTGTGGGCAGCGATTCGATATAGACGGGTTTTCCTTCCCAGGGTCCCAATGGCCAACCGTTTCCACATAGCCCACCGAAAGGGGCGTTCGCATGATGCGAGCGCCCCTCTTCGTTTGCAGGGGCCGCTCGGCAGACTCCTCCACTTATTTTTCATTTCTCGTGCATATCTCTTCCACGAACCGCTACCATTACGCACATATGAGAACGATTCCATAACCGTTCTTGACCGTACGTTCGGGTCGTTCTCTTTTCCAAAGGCTTTGTGGAAATGGTTGTGTTTAGGAAAGGAAGGGTGTTATGGCAGCTGAGCACGAGCAAGCAGCAAGGGAGATCCTTGCCGCAATCGGCGGCGCCGACAACGTGGTCTCCGCCGCGCACTGCGCGACGCGCCTGCGTCTTGTCATTGCCGACGACTCCAAGGTCAACATGGATGCCGTGGAAGATGCCGCGCTTGCGAAGGGCAACTTCCAGGCCGCCGGTCAGCTTCAGGTCATCTATGGCACCGGAACGGTCAACAAGGTGTTTGACGAGTTCTGCAAGCAGGGCAACATCACTGTCGGCTCGACCGACGACGCCAAGGCGGCCGCGGCTGCCAAGGGCAACCCCATCCAGCGTGCCACCAAGGCGCTAGGCGACGTCTTCGTCCCCATCATTCCCGCCATCGTGGCATCCGGCCTCATGATGGGCCTCACCGAGGGCATCAACAACGCCATGGGCGGGGCGCTCGACCTCAACCCCTGGTACGTCCTCATTCACACGTTCTCTAACGCCTCGTTCGTGTTCCTGCAGATTCTCATCGGCTTCTCGGCCGCCCGCGTCTTTGGCGGCAACGAGTTCCTCGGTGGCGTCATCGGCATGATCATGAACCACACGGGCCTCATGAACGCCTGGTCCATCCCCGGCTCCCTCGGCTCGCTCATCGTCGGCAGCGAGACGGCCGCCCAGACCCTCGGCCTGGGAAGCGCCGCCGAGGCCACCGCGAGCGCCATCATGGGCGCCAACTACCTGCCGCAGGTCGCCCTCATCCCCGGCGTGCCCCTTCTGGGCGCCGTGCCGCTGCAGGGCTATCAGGGCCACGTCATCCCCGTCGTGGTCGCCGTATGGCTCATGTGCCAGCTGGAGAAGTGGCTGCACGAGCATGTGCCTGACATGTTTGACCTCTTCGTGACCCCGCTCGTGACCGTGCTCGTCACTGGCCTCGCGACCATGGTCGTCATCGGCCCGATCTTCTCCTGGGTCGAGGAAGGCGTCATGGAGTTCTTCAAGTTCCTGCTGGGCATCCCGTTTGGCCTGGGCGGCGCGCTCGCCGGCGCCATCTACCCGCTGACGGTCGTCCTTGGCGTGCACCACATGTTCAACGCGCTTGAGGCTGGTCTCGTCGCGCAAGGCGCCGATGCCTTCAACCCCATCATCTCCGCCGCCAACGTCGCACAGGGCGCCGCGTGCTTCGCCGTCTTCGTGAAGACCGCGTCCGCAAAGAAGAAGGGCCTCGCCCTTCCCTCCGGCATCTCCTCGATGCTCGGCATCACCGAGCCCGCCATCTACGGCGTCAACCTGCCCGCCGTCAAGCCGTTCATTGGCGCCATCTGCGGCGCCGCTGCGGGCGGCCTGCTCTCCGCATGGCTCGGCCTCTACTCCATCGCCTACGGCATCACGGGCCTCTTCGGCTACCTGATCACCGCCAATGCCATGTCCTACACCATCGTCATCGCCGTGGCCTTTGCCGTGTCCTTCGCCGTGACGTTCGTGCTCTATGCTGACGACGAGAAGACCAAGGCCGCAGCCGCACGTGACGCTGCCAAGGCAGCCGCTCCCGCGACTCCTGCCCAGATTGACGCCGTCGCCGAGGCTGGCGTGCTCGCCTCTCCCATGACCGGCGAGGCCAAGGCCATGTCCGAGGCTCCTGACGCCATGTTTGCCTCCGGCGCCATGGGTGGCGGCGCGGTCGTCTTCCCGACCGATGGAGCCTGCTACTCCCCCGTCAACGGCACCGTCACGATGCTCTTCGACACCAAGCATGCCGTGGGACTCGTCTCTGACGACGGCACCGAGGTGCTGATTCACATTGGCGTCGACACCGTCGAGCTCGGTGGCGCACCGTTCACCGCGCACGTCGCAGCTGGCGACGCCGTCAAGGCTGGCCAGCTCCTCATCGAGGCTGATCTTGACGCCATCACCGAGGCGGGCAAGCCGACGGCCACCATGGTCATCGTCACCAACTCCGATGACTTTGCCTCCGTTGAGCCCGTCGTCGGCGCAACCACCGCAGGCGCCAAGCTCGTCGAGTGCAAGAAGTAAGAAGCACCTAAAAGCTTCTCGTCAACTAGAGGGGGTCGTGGCAGAGCGCCGCGACCCCCTTTCTTTGGCAGACCTTTCGTCTTCGCACAACGGAGCGTATCCCCCTTTGGGCCAACCTCCTAGGAAGGTCTCGGGTACTTGTCCTTGTCAACAATGGGTGGCCATGTGACCATGCCATAGGGCTTCACCTGGCAAAACATCGCATTGCCGATTGGGGGCCTCCTGATGGCCGCCTGGAGACCGCCCACCGCCGTCCAGGGGTTGTCTGCCGTGCAGTCAAAGACATACACGTTGTAGCCCTCGACGCCCAGAAACGTGTAACTCGGCTCCTCGACCTCTGCCGCGTATTGCAGCACGTAATCCTTGAAGGCAGGATTGACCGGCTGAATGACGACCTTCATGCGCGCTCCTCCAGAAATGAGAATGGCTTGTCACACCATTATTGCAAACGAGCGTCTTGTTATGGCTCCTCATCCAGGTAGCACCTCGACTCCCTTATCATGTCCCACGTGCTTTAGCTGCCTAAAGCAGCTGGCATCAAAAGCCAGTCGGATAGGAAGGGAAAAACAATGATTGCAAAGATCCTCATGATGGCCGTGTTCATCGCGGCCGTCATTTTTATCGGCCTGCGCACGCGCAACCAGGCAGGAAGCGTCGAGGGCTTTGTCCTTGGCGGCCGCAACGTCGGCCCCTGGCTCTCCGCCTTTGCCTATGGAACCAGCTACTTCTCTGCCGTCATCTTCGTGGGATACGCTGGGCAGTTTGGTTGGAAATACGGCATCTCCGCCACGTGGATCGGCGTGGGAAACGCCTTCATTGGGAGCCTCCTTGCCTGGGTCGTGCTCGGTAGGCGCACGCGCATGATGACCCATCGCCTGGGCTCTGCCACCATGCCGCAGTTCTTTGGCTCCCGCTACGGTAGCGAGGCCCTCCGCGTGGCGTCTGCCGCCATCATCTTCGTCTTCCTCATCCCCTACACCGCCTCGGTCTACAACGGCCTCTCGCGCCTCTTTGAGATGGCCTTTGGCATTGACTACACGGTCTGCATCGTCGGCATGGCAATTGTGACCTGCGTCTATGTGGTCCTTGGCGGATACATGGCCACCGTCGTGAACGACTTCGTGCAGGGAATCGTCATGCTCGTAGGCATCATCGCCATCATCGGCGCGGTGCTGTCGGACAACGGCGGCTTCATGGCGGCCATCACGTCACTCTCCCAGATTCCCGTCGAGGGTTCCGAGATGCAGGGAGCCCTGGCCGGCTTCTTTGGCCCCGATCCGCTTAACCTGCTGGGCGTCGTCATCCTCACCTCGCTCGGCACCTGGGGACTTCCCCAGATGGTCGGCAAGTTCTACGCCATCAAGAGTGACGAGGCCGTGCGGCAGGGAGCCATCATCTCCACATTCTTTGCCGTCATCGTCGCAGGTGGAAGCTACTTCCTTGGCGGCTTTGGCCGACTCTATGCAGACCAGGTCGCCTTCAACCCCACGACGGGAGCCCCTGTCTACGACTCGGTCGTGCCCTCCATGCTCTCCACGCTTCCCGACCTGCTCATTGGCCTGGTGATCGTGCTGGTGCTCTCCGCGAGCATGTCCACGCTCTCTTCGCTCGTGCTCACGAGCTCGTCCACCCTCACCATCGACCTCATCAAGGAGCGCCTCGTGAAGGAGATGGACGAAAGAACCCAGCTGCTCTGCATGCGCACTCTGCTCGTCGTCTTTGTCGTGCTCTCCGCAGGCATCGCGCTTTGGCAGTACACCTCTCCCGTCAACTTCATCGCCCAGCTCATGGGCATCTCGTGGGGCGCCCTTGCCGGCGCCTTCCTGGGACCCTTCCTTTGGGGGCTCTACAGCGCACGCATCTCCCGCGCAGCCGTATGGGCGAGCTTCGTCATCGGAGTGGGCCTGACCACCGCCAACATGTTCATCGGCTTCATCCAGAGCCCGGTGAACTGCGGAGCCATCGCCATGCTACTCTCGCTCGTTGTGGTCCCGCTCGTCAGCGCGTTCACCCCAGCCGTGCCCTTCGAGCTCGACAAGGCACCCGAGCCGCACGAGCTGTAGATCCAGCGACAACGCCACGGAAGGGATGCCCCTTTGGCTCAGGAGAACATCCTGAGCCAAAGGGGCATCCCTTCCGTGGCATGAATCCTATCCGAGCAGACCGGCAATCACCGTCGCGAGCGCTATCACCACGCCGACGATGGACTCGCCGCCCAGAAGACCCGAGGCGACGATGACGCCCGTATCGTCATGGCCCAGCTCGTCCGATTCCTCCTTGCCACCCATGATTTTGTCGTAGGCAAGCTTTGCCAGGGCGCCAATCGGCGCGGAAAGCGACATGTAGAAGGGCAGGTAAACACCAAGCCCGATCATCATGGAGGGAAGCCCCAAGCAGTACAGCACGATGCCGGCGACCAAGCCCAGCACAAAGGCTGGCAGGTTGGGGATGCCGCTCACCATGGTCGCCACGACTGACGCCTGCGCGGAGACAAACTGCTGGCCAGGGCCGAACGCATCCGTTCCATAGGCACCCGCAAGCGCAACCATGACCGCGACGGAGACGACCGAGCCGAGAAGCGCGCCAATCGCTTGGCCGATCCACATCTGCCGAGGGCTCGTCCCAATGAGCTGGCCGGTCTTGAAGTCGCTCATGACATCTCCGCCCAAACCGCAAGCCACCGCAACGATGCCCGCGACAAAGAAGAGCCGCACCTGGTCATGCTCACCTAGCGCCGCAACGGCCAGAAGCACGATGAGGCCAAAGATCTCCATGGGGTCAATGCCCGTCTGTCCCACCGACTGGGCACTCATGATGGTGGTCACGAAGCCCAAGAGCATGATGACCACCGTGGCGACCGGGCTCAGCCCAAGGCCAAGGCAGGCAAGAAGCGCCGACCCCGCCACGAGAAGCCCCATCAAGGCCCTGTCAGAGCGGCTCAGGTCGGTCAGGGCGCCACCTTCCGTCTGACTGCCACGCAGATAGCTTGCCGCCTTGGGAACGACGTCGCGGATGACCACGCCAAGCCCCGATCCCATCATGAGGCCCATGCCCAGGCTCGAGACGATGGCCTGCGCCGTGGCAAGGTCCCAGAGGCCCATGCCCGTCCCCGCCACGATGATGCCCAGGTTTGCCAAGAGCGCACCGCCAAACCAGAACGCCACGGCCGCGCCTCCCACCAAAAAGCCAATGGAAAGCATCATCGGGGAGTTATAGAGGCCAAACGCAACGCCCGGGATGGGCAGCTGGCACAACATGGCGGGGATGATTCCCCACACGTCGCGCGCAACGCTCCACAGTCCGGCAACCACCATGGAGAGCGCGAGCTTGAGGCCGGTCGCCCCTCCCACCTGGCTTGCCTCGAGGGTCTGTGCCGCCGCGACGCCGATGGGGTATTCCAGGTTTGACTCGTCCACGAGTCGCCTGCGAATGAGCGCCGTGCAGACCAATCCCAGCAAGGTTCCGGAAAGCGCCACAAAGAGCATTTGGTGCCACGATGCCTCACGCGCAAGCCCCAGCATCCAGATGCCCGGTATGGTGAACGCCAGACCGCCCGCCACCATGGATCCCGCAGACATGATGATCTGCGTGACATTTGCCTCGTTGAGGCTCTTGTGCCCAAAGGCGCGCAGCAGCACAAGCGAGGTGATCGAGGTGAAGATGGTAGGCCAAGGCAGCGCTCCCATCTTGAGCGCCGTGTAGACCGATGAGGCGGTGATGATGATGCAGCCAACGATGCCGATGACGATTCCCAGCGGACTGAGCCCGCTCGTCTCCGTCCCGGCTTGATTCTTCTCGTCCATAAACACCCTTCCTAACTCGTGCCATGGATGATGCCGTTGGTTGTGTACCCCTTGGGGTGCAGACAGAAGAGCCGCAAATCCCATTCTCATAAAAAGAGAAAACCCCATTCACATATGCTCCTCGGCACGCAAAAAGGATGAGACCAAAGGAACATACAAACGTATAATCGACTGGCGTTACCCCACGGAAGAAAGGAACCATCATGGAAAAGGAAAGCAAGCTCGTACCGAGCGTCTGGCGCAGCGTCGCCATCGGGGCTCTCTGCCTCTGCGCAGTCCTCTGCGCCCTGTACTTCTCTAAGCCCCAGGACACCGCTAAGGAAGCGGCCACTGAAACCCCCGCAGCTGAGGGCACGACGGAATCCGCCAGCCTGGAGCTCGTTGCCGACGATGAGGACCCACTGAGCCTCTGGACCTCCGATTCTGCCGCCAAGCAGGCGCTCATCGACTACGTGACCGCCGTGACCGACGAGTCGTCCCCTGACTACATCCCGCCCGAGGACCGCATCGCCACCTTTGACGTCGACGGCACGCTCATCAACGAGACCGACCCCAACTACTTTGACTACACGCTGCTGGTTCACCGCGTGCTGGAGGATCCCAACTACATCGACAAGGCCTCCGACTTCGAGAAGGCCACGGCCAACAAGATCGTGGACCAGAACGAGAACGGCACCAAGTACGAGGAGCTTCCCGTCGAGCATGGCCAATCCATCGCCAGCGCCTTCAAGGGCATGACCGTGGACGAGTTCTACAACTACGTGCACGAGTTTGCCCAGTCCGACATGCCCAGCTACACCGGCATGAAGCGTGGGGAGGCCTTCTACCAGCCCATGGTGCAGGTGGTCCAGTACCTGCAGGCCAACGGCTTTGACGTCTACATGATGTCCGGCACCGACCGCCTCATCATGCGCGGCCTCTTCAGCTCAGAGCTCTGCCCGCTCAACATCCCGCTCGACCACATCCTTGGCTCCGACGAGTCGCTGGTTGGCTCCAAGCAGGGTGACGCGGACGGCCTTGACTACACCTTCGGCCAGGACGAGGAGCTCGTCCTTGGTGGCGACTTCATGATGAAGACCCTCAAGGAGAACAAGGTCTACATCATCCAGCGCGAGGTGGCCAAGCAGCCGGTGCTCTCCTTCGGCAACAGCTCGGGCGACTTCGCCATGGACAACTACGCCCTCTCCAACCCCAACTACAAGAGCCTTGCGTTCCAGCTTTGCTGCGACGACTTCGAGCGCGAGAACGGCAACGAGGAGAAGGCCGCCAAGATGGCCGAGCAGTGCGAGGAGAATGGCTATGTTGCCGTCTCCATGAAGAACGACTGGACCACCATCTATCCCGAGGGCGTCATCTACACCGGCGCTGACGAGGCGCTTGCCGACGCGGCATAAGCCTCGCCTAACCAAGAAGTCAACAACCGAGGGGACGGTCGCAGATGCGGCCGTCCCCTCTTCTATGCACGCAGGCTGCCTTGTGGGGCGGCTTCCGTGTCTCAAGCCTTACAGACGGTAGGCCTCGCCGCGCAGGGCCGCCTCAAGCCACTTGGCCACGCCGTCCCCGCCAATGTCATCAACCACGACGTCAGCGATGGCCTTCACCTCGTCTGAGGCGTTACCAACGGCCACGAAGGTGCCGACGTGGGGACGCATGGGCAGGTCGTTGCCCGAGTCGCCAAAGCACACCAGCTGGCTCTTGTCCAAACCAAGCTCGGTCATCACCCACTCGATGCCCGAGCCCTTCTCGACACCCAGGAGCGTGATCTCGATCTCTGTGGGAGTGACGACGGCAATCTGCAGGTCGCCGCGGGCCTCAAGCTGGACAACGCAGCGCTTGAGGTCCTCCTCGGTGTCAAAGCAGGCGCCCATCTTCTCGACGAAGTTGGTCTCGTCGTCCACGAACTCGAGGGCCGGGGTAATGTCGTCAACGATGAGCTTGTTCTTCTGGCTCGTGATCTCGAGGCTCAGGGCCTCGTCCGTCAGCCGGTCGCTTTTCTCCACGCGATGAACGGCCTGCGTCATGTACGACACGAGGCGGTTCTCGAAGTAGGCGCTGATGGAGGTCAGGCAGTTGAGGCCGGCGCCCTCCTGGTGCAGCCATGACGCGAGCTCAAGGGCCGTCTTCTTGGGAATGGCCTTGGACAGCAGATGGTTGCCCAGAGGGTCGACGATCTGACCTCCATTGACGGTGATGAACAGGTCCATGCTGCCAAACTTGAGGATGTCGGGCACGATAGGAAAGTTACGCCCGGTGCAGACGACGTTTACGCATCCGGCACGCGTCGCGTTCTCCATGGCAGCAATGGTGCGTGGCGAGATGTACTCGCAGTTAAGGATGGTGCCGTCGAGGTCGTAGAACGCCGCGCCGATGCCGTTTGGACACTGAGGGTTTGCTGGAAGCATGGCTTACTCCTTTACGAGTGGATGGTCTGGTACGCTTCGTCTCTTCCTTGCACTGCCTCAACCTGCTGAGCTTGGCACGGCTACCCGACAGGCGTCGCGTGAGCTCAGCGGGGTCATTACCTAATGGGGGATGGTCTGGTTCCAGCCAGGCATCGTGAGATCGGGTGCCTGGCTCGCGGCCTGCTCGTACATCTGGGCCATGGTGTTCTCCATGGGATAGGCAACGCCCTGCGCATCGAAGGTGCTGACAACGTCGAGGTCGGCCTTCTCAGGCCCAAACCAGCGCGAGGCAAAGGTCTCGGCCCCGTTGTTGGCAAAGATCTCGATGGCTGAACCGTCCACAAGTATCCGCAGGTCACTGAGGGTGTCCAGCGGAATGGAGCGGTCCTTGCGCCCTGCCGCCGAGGCCTCGTCCAGATAGCGGATGCCCAGGCGCCCCTTCTCAAAGAACACCTCGAAGCTTCCGTCCAAGGTGAGGGTGCCCTCGCCTCGGATGTCCGTGAGCACGATGTCCGCAAGGCGCCCTTCCACCGTCGCGGAGCCCTGCAGGACCTGCACCTCGCCACGCAGCGCCTCCAGCTCACCTGCGGGGTTTTGCAACAGGCGGCCGTCGGAGCGGCGAGTGACCACGCGTGGCACGGTCATGCAATGCCACCATTCAAGGCCGTCGGGGACGCTCGTGTAGTTGTCGTCGAAGGTGCCCATCCAGCCAACCAGAATCGTGCGGCCCGCGTCGTCGACGAAGACCTGAGGAGCATAGAAGTCGTGACCATAGTCCCACTGTACGAAGGTGCGCTCGTCGACAACGAGGGTGTCGATGAGACGCTGGCCTTCTGGCAGCTCGAAATAGCCCGGCGTCCAGCGGTTGAACCAGCGGTCCTGCAGGCGCGGCAGACCCTGCGGCGAGATGGCCAGGTACTCGCGCCCGTCGAGGCGCACGATGTTGGGGCACTCCCACACGAAGCCAAACGAGTACTCGGAGTCGACGAAGTGGCGGAAGGTCCAGTTGATTCCGTCGTCGAGGTCGGACTCGTAGAGCAGACACATGCCGCGGTTGTCGATGTGGCGACCACCCAGGAGCATCTGACGCTTGCCGTCCTGCTCCCAGACCTTGGGGTCGCGCACGTGGCAGGTGCACTCCTCGGGGTAGTCGCTGTTATGCATCAGCACCTGACGCGGACCCATGCGCAAGGCTCCTTCAGGGCCCTCGGGGTCGGGCTCGGCGAGGCAGGTGATGGTGTTCTGCTCGCGGCCGGCGTAGACGTAGTCGAAGTCCTTGAGGCTGTGGCCCAGCACGGGAGCGACCACGTTGCCCGTGTAGTAGATGCGCAGCTGGTCGCCACCATCGGGTGCGGCACCCTTTTCGACAAACGCGCTGCCCGAGAACACGCCGTGACGGTCTTCGGGAATCGAGGGCTGCAGGGGCACGCCGTCGTAGGTCCAATGAAGCAGGTCAGGCGAGGAGTAGAGCCCCCACGCCTTCTGGTCAACGGTGGGCCAGTTGTGGTCGTACTGGTAGAAGAAGTAGTAGCGACCGCGGAACTGGCTGAGACCGTTTGGGTCGTTGAGCCAGTTGCGCGGCGAGCGGAGGTGGAAGCCGAGCTCCCAGCTTTGGTTGGACATCGGGTCGCTCCCGTCGTGCTGTGTGACCAGTTATTGATGAGGATAGGCCACATTCGTGCTGCATGGCTGGTGCGAGAACGATTCCATACCATCCGTTCGGGGAGTGGTGCCCGGAGGCGTTCGGACATGGCTTCGGCACGTCACCGGTCAGCATCGCCTCGCAGGGAACCGCCAACCGAGGGGACGGTTGCAGATGCGGCCCTCCCCTCTATTCCGCATGGGCTCCGTGTCATACTGAGAACGTTCTCACCTTGTCGAGAGGAGTCCTCCCATGCAGATGTACGTCAACCTTGACTACCGCCAGCATAACTGGCGCCTTGGCTTCCACCTTCAGGCCCCTACGGGCTGGCTCTCCGACCCCAACGGCCTCTGCCAGTTTAATGGCGAGTACCACATCTTCCACCAGTACGCACCACGTTGGCCGTGGGCGGGCCATGGCTGGGGCCACTGGACCACGCGTGACCTCATCCATTGGGAGTTTCATCGCGGTGCCATCATCCCCGAGATGGAGCTCGACAAGAACGGCTCCTACTCCGGCTCGGCAGTCATCCGCGACGGCGAGATGTGGTGCTACTACACGGGCAACGTGCTCGAACCTGGCCATGACAACTACGACTACGAGGGGCGCCAGGCCAACGAGACCCTCGTCATCTCCAAGGACGGCCGCACCTTTGGTGACCGCCAGCTCGTGCTCGACAACAGCGGCTACCCCGCCTATTGCAGCCGCCATGTACGCGACCCCAAGGTCTGGTGGCAAAACGACACGTGGAACATGCTGCTTGGCGCCCGCACGATGGACGACCATCCTGCCATGCTCCTCTACCAGAGCCCCGATGGCGTCAACGACTGGAAGCTCGCCGGCAGCTGCACCACCATCAGCGGCAAGCCCTTTGGCTACATGTGGGAATGCCCCAACATCGTGACGCTCGGCGGACGCGAGTTCTTCTTTGTGTGCCCGCAGGGCGTGCCCAGCCAAATGACCAAGTTCCAGAACAACTTCAACAGCGGATACTTCCCCGTCGGGGGCACGGTCATCGACCTGCTCTCGGGCGACAAGGGCCTCATGGACGCCAAGGCGCCCTACGGCTGCATCGACGAGGATACCTTCGTCGAGCTTGACTACGGCTTTGACTTCTATGCCCCACAGGTCTTCACTGACGAACAGGGCCGACAGATCCTGGTTGGCTGGATGGGCCTTCCCGACATCGAGCTGCAGTACCAGGTGCCCACCTACGAGTGGCTGCACACGCTCACGTGGCTGCGCGAGCTGTCGCTCAACGATGCCGGCAACATCTGCCAGTGGCCGCTGCCCGAATACGACGCCCTGCACGGCGCATGCGTGGACCTCACGCCCGAGGGCGCTATCGACAACGTGGGCAAGCTTGGCTCGTCCAACTACGACGCGCACGACATAGAGGGCGCCATTGGCGCACGCTTTGCCAACGGCACCTGCGACCTCTACCTCGAGGGCATTGAGGGCGAAGGGCGCATCCTCCTCAACGCCGACCTCGAGCTGGCCGTCATAGGCAACATGATCGAGCTCTCCTTCAAGGGCATCGCGGGAGGCTACCGCACCGTGCGCCGCCTGCCCTTCTCTGAGCTCTCGGCTGGCAAGCTGGAGAGCCTGCGCATGGTCGTGGACACGAGCGCCGTCGAGATCTATGTCAATGGCGGCGAGCACACCATGTCAACCCGCTGGTGGCCGCAAGAGATTACCAACCTGCGCGTGAGCTCCACCTTCAAGGCAGCAAAGAGCTACGCCTACGAGATGAGCTTCTTTGACTTTGGAGATATCTGCTAAGGGCAACATCTGCTAAAACGTATAGGTGGGCTGTCACACAACCCCTCCGCGCTCCCCTCGCGCCTGGCGCTCGAAAGGTCGCACGGAGGGGTTGTGTGACAGCATCCGTTCATCAGAATGACTGCTGGCTGCCTTTTTCTTGTTGGGACTCGTTATGGAACGCTTGGTTTGCTTAGCCGTTGGATATCTTTGTGGATCGTTTCTGACGGCGGAGGTCGTAGCGCGCATATTTTACGCACAAGTCCATCTTCGATCTGGGGGACGGCAACCCTGGCATGGCCAATGTGGGACATGAACTGGGCACCAAGGTCGGCCTCATATGTCTTGCGGGCGACATCCTCAAATGCGTGGCGGCGGTAGTCATCTCGCGCATGCTCTTCCCTGACCTGGGAAGCCTCGCCACCGGATGGGCAGGTCTCGGCGCAACGCTTGGCCACGTCTTTCCCTTCTGGCATGGCTTCAAGGGAGGCAAGGGTGTCACGACCATCGCGTCCACCATCATTTTGCTCAACCCGATCGTGGGCGCCGTGGCCTCAGTCGTGGCACTCATAACCATCATCATCTCGGGCTATCTGAGCGTTGCCGCCGTGGTGTCCATGGCCTTCTGCGCCATCGCGATGGCCCTGAGCGGACAGCTCGAACTCGCGCTCATCTATCTGCTCTTCATGCTCCTCACCCTTTACTGCCACGGCTCAAAGCTCCGCGGCATCAAGGACGGCACCACGCACCGCGCCAGCATCTCTACCAAGTTCTGGGCCAAAGTCCGGGGCGAGAGACGGGAGTAACCCATGTTTGACGAGTTCAGGAAGGCGACGGAGGCCGATTTTGACGCCGCGTGGCAGCTGTATGCAGACGTGTGCGAGCAGATGCCCAACGACGAGTACGGGCCTCATTGGAAGCTCGGCATCTTCCCTGCCGAGGAGGACATCAGGAGTTACCTTGATGCAGGACAGCTCTACCTGGGCTTCGTGGACGGAAGGCTCGTGGCCGCCATGGCGCTCACCTCGTGCGACGACGAGCAGTACGCAAACACGACGTGGCCAAGCGGAGCCAGCGGAAACGAGGCCTCCGTCATCCATCTGCTGGCCATCCATCCCAGCGCGCGTGGCATGCACCTGGGTTCCGCACTCGTGCAGGAGGCCAAGCGCCTTGCCCGCGAGATGGGAAAGAAGGCCATCCACCTCGACGTGTATCCCGGAAACCTCGCCGCAAGCCGCATCTACCTCGCCGAAGGTTTCGCCTATGTGGGCATGTACGAGTCCTACTACGAGGACACGGGCACCATGGCCTTCGAGATGTACGAGTGCGTGCTATAGTCCCTGCTTGCCGCCACGTTTGGACATGAGTGGTTCATGTCCAAGCGACCACAAACAGCCCAATTCTCTGATTGGGGCCGCTCCTGACATGAATGCCTCATGTCAGGAGCGGCCCCATCTCACGCGAGGGAACGCTCTGGCGGCTACAGGTCGCGGTAGGTGATGAGCCGCAAGTCCTCCTGCGCCTCAAGCCACGCGCGCAGCACCGGGTCGATGAGCGCGTCAACCTCCTTGGTACGGTTGACCGTGAGGCTGGAATTGCCCAAGATGAACGCGTCCAGGTAGCCAGGGTGGAAGACGAGCACGTAGGTCTCGCCATCGGCCATGTTCCGCACGGTACGCTTGATAAACTCCGCTGGGTCATACTGCTCGGGCGGAAGCATGTCTTCAAGCGCCATGTGCACGTCGGTCTGCCCGCACCGCACGATCTTGGTGGGGTCGAAGCTGGCGATCTGCTCCTTGAGGCCGTGCTTCTCCGCCACATCGTGGATGGCCTGGTTGAGGTTCCTGCTCATGACGGCATGGGCCTCAAAATACTCAGGGTCTTTGCCCACGATCTGACGGAAGCGCGCAAGCTGCGCCTCGATCTCTATGACGAGCTCGTCGTACTCAGCGATCTCGCGACCCTCCTGGAAGGCGGCACGGTACGCACGCGAGCTCTTCAGCTGCCCGTTCTCGTCCAGAAGGCTAGGGATGAGCGCGGGGTCAGCCGCCGGTAAGCCCAGGCAGAGGTTAGTGTGCTGGCCGATGGCAATGTCGGCATCCTTAACCCAGCCCCAACCGCGCTGTGCCTCGGGCATGTTGGGCATGAGGCCCGCCGAGCGCACAAGGCCCTCGTTGACGGCACGCGCGATGCCCACGTTAACGGCGTAGCTGTAGCCGATATCGTCGGCACGGATGAGCAGCTGCTTCATGATCTATGTCCTTTCCTATAAAAGATGCGACACACACGATAGCAAAACGGGAGGCAGCCTCAGCAAGGCTGCCTCCCCAAAGGAAGGGGGAACGAGTTATGCGGCCTGCTCGGCAGCCTTGCGGTCCTCCAACTATCTCCAAAGATGCTATTGGATGTCGATGATCTCGGTAAAACCCGTCTCGTCAAAGAGGGCCATGACCTCGTCCGGCACATTGACGATACGCATGGCGCCTTGCTTGAACATGAGCTTCTGCCACGAGAGCAGAAGCCTCAACCCCATGCTCGAAACATAGACCACCTGTGCAAGGTCCACGGTGAGGTCGGCTATGCCATCGAGCTCATCTGCAAGCGCGGATTCCAGCTCAGGGCATGACGTGGCGTCAAGGCGTCCCCATATGGCAACGGTCAGGGCGTCGCCGTCCTTTGTTATCGCATACCTCATAGGGCACCACCCGATCCTGCCCACTCGTGATGGTATTCCACGATGGGAATGTCGTCATCGATCTTCACGGCTATCTGGTACTCGTCCTCATAGACAATCTCACCCGGGGTGTTGGTGTACACCATGAAGAAGGGCACGTGGTACTTGCTGAGCAGCCACATCGCAGGATTGAGCATACGCAGCATGAGGTCAGCGTTCTCGATCTTGAAAAAGCAGATGACCTTCTCCTGCTTCAGGCACGGCTCGGGAAAGGGCAGGCACTCCACAAACCACGAGTCAATCTCGCGGTAGAGCGCCGCATCTTCCTCGTCCATGATGCCCTGCTGGATGAGCCGTACGCACATGCCAAAGATTCCCGCGGGATGCCTTGTGTTCGAGGCGAGGTCCCTGCCCTGTATGCGTGCATATTTGAACTTCATGCCCCACTCCTTGTCCGCTGTTTCTCAATGGTACCGTAACGTCATATGCACCATCTCACCCGCTTCCTCAGCAGGTGATAACAGCGGGGCAATCGGCAGAGCCTAGGCGAGGCTCCCCTATCGGTCAAGCCAGAGGAAGTCCATGTAGCGTGCGTTCTGCTGCTCCCAGCTCGCCTCGCAGTGGTGGCCTCCGGCTTGGAAGAACGTACGCGTCACAGCCCCATAGCTCTCGAGCTCCGCGCACACACGCGCCTCGGCCTTTGCCTCGGGCGACGCCACCGCGGGGTCTGCGCCAGCCTTCGTGCGGCCCTTCTCGTCCTCCCCAAAGGAGAGGTAGACGCGTGTGTCGGGGTTCAGGCCATGGGCCTTCAGGTCGCGCAGCACCCTGCGTTCCTGAATGCGGGCACCAGGCGCCAAGCACGCCGCCTTCCCAAACACGTCATTGTGCACGATCACGCCATAGAGGCTCATGATGCCGCCCATGCTCGAGCCGCCGATGCCGGTGGCCTCGCGGTGCGGCCACGTCCGCAGGTTCGCGTCTGCCCAGGGCTTGACCACGTCTATGATCCACTGGAACGTCTGCTCCCCCATGGGATTGTTCCGGTGGCCCATGATTGTCGTCGGGTAGGGCCCATATTCGTCAAGACGCGCCGTCCCCTCGTGGCTGCATTCCATGCCCACCACGATCATGGGCTTTTCCCAGGCGTCCAGAAACTCCTTGAGCCCCCAGCTCTTGCCATACGTCGCGTGCTCGTCAAAGAAGAGGTTATGACCGTCAAACATATACATGACGGGGTAACGCTCTTCGGAGGCGTCATGGCCCTGAGGCAGATAAATGTGCAGCTTGCGCGTCGCATCGGCAGGCGCATAGTACATGTCATGGTAGATGACCATGGATTCCCCCATTGATTTGTTGATGATACCCTGGTGCTCATGCGGGCACCAGGGCATACGGATGTCTTACAGCCAGCGCCCTGCCCAAGCCGCAAGCTCTCCCGCAGCCACGTTGGCGGCAAAGCGCTCGCCCGTCTCGACCTTTGCCTCGGGTGCGAGCTCCTGCAGGTTGCGGCCCACGTTGCCGATGCCGCTGCCACCCGAGGTCGCAAACGGGACGATGGTCTTGCCCGCAAAGTCATATGCCTCGACAAAGGTGTCGATGATGCTCGGCTCGCGATACCACCACACAGGGAAGCCCACAAACACCACGTCGTAGGCGCCCATGCTGTCCACCTGGGAAGCAATGGCGGGGCGGGACGCGCTGTCGCCCATCTCAACCGAGCTGCGGCTCCGCTTGTTGCGCCAGTCAAGGTCTGCGGAGGTATAGGGGACCTCGGGCTTGATCTCAAACGTGTCCGCGCCAATCGCACCCGCAAGCCGCTCGGCAACCTGAGCCGTCACGCCACTTGCGCTGAAGTATGCCACCAATGCCTTTTTCATAGCTCTCCCCTTTCGTTTGTCACGTCATATACCCATTATGCAGCAACCTTAAGGAATAAGGTTTCAGGACCGCTGGCGCTCGGGCCTATGCCTGGCCACCTTCAACCACTCCAAACTCCACCTCGTCAAGCTCGTCGACGTTCAGGCGAATGAGTTGCTCGATTTCTGAACGTTTTTCCTCGTCCAGCTCCTCGGTCGTCTCCACGGTGGCGACCACGCGCTGGTTCAGCTGCTCCGTCTGCGCGTCGTAGCTGTCTTCTTCGCCGATGCGATAACTCACCAGGCTGTCGCACACCACCATGAGCTGGCGTGTCGTCTCCTCGGTGTCATAGGCATCTTGCACCTCAAAGACGGTGCCCGTCGTCTCCATCTGGGACCTCACCATGCGCACGGAGAAGAAGAGGCACGGAAGCGCAAAGATCAGCGTCCCGGCAAGCACCCTCATGCGCATCTCATGGGTAAGGGTGCTCGCACGCGCCTCCTCATCGGGCGTCACCACCCCGTCTCCGTTGAGGTCCTCCAGCACGGGCACGCGGAGCATCAAGAAGGCCATCTCGGCACCAAACGATATGAACACCACGTTGACCAGAAACTCATACAGGGCGGAAGCGGCAAGCACGAGGTCGCGCGCGGCAAGCCCGTAGCCTGTCGCACAGAGCGGAGGCATGAGCGAGGTTGCAACCGCAACGCCCGCAATGAGGGTCTCGGGCTCCTGCTGTCGCGCGACATCCCCAGAGCGCCCGCAAACCCTCCCACCAAGGCGATGAGCACGTCCCAGATGGTCGGATTCGAATTGCTGAGCAGCTTTGACGTCTCTCCCGCAAGCGGCGAAATCACAAAGTAGATGGTCGAGGTAACCAGGCAGACACCAAACTGGATGAGGATGCCAGAGACGGCGCTTTTCAGGAGCTTTGAGTCCACGGTGGCAACGGCATAGGCAATGGCGAGCACTGACCCCATAAGCGGACAGATGAGCATCGCCCCCACGATGGCCTCGGTTGAGTCGACGTTGAGTCCGATCGAGGCAATGATCATGGCCGCTATGAGCTGGCATACGTGAAGGCCGTCGATACGCGTGCCAGCCATGATCCGCTTGTGGATCCCCTCGTAGCTGGCCCGTCCCTCGCGGACATTGAAGAAGCGTTTGATGGTATGCCGCAAGACCCTCTCGTCCATCGGCTCCCCCCAAATAGTCTTGGAACAGAACGGTTCCATTCTAGCGATGAGAAACCAGGTCCCTTCTGGCAGCACGCCAAACGGAACCTGGTCTCCTTTGTGCTTTGAGCTAGATGCGGGCGACGCCGCTTTCGCGCGCGGCAGTGGCGGTGGCGGCGGCAACCGCCTCCTTCACGCGGGGGTCGAAGGCGTAGGGCAGGATGTAGTCAGCGCGCAGCTCATCGTCGCTCACGAGGCCGGCGATGGCCTTCGCGGCCGCGATCTTCATGGCATCGTTGATGTCGGAGGCGCGCACGTCGAGCGCGCCGCGGAAGATGCCCGGGAAGCAGAGCACGTTGTTTACCTGGTTGGGATAGTCAGAGCGGCCCGTGGAAACCACCGCAGCCCCCGCAGCCAAGGCCTCCTCGGGGAAGATCTCAGGCGTGGGGTTTGCGCAGGCAAAGATAATCGGGTCCTTGGCCATGCTGCGCACCATGTCCTGCGTGAGCGTCCCCGGGGCCGACACGCCAATAAAGACATCCGCCCCCTTGATGACCTCCGCCATCGTCCCCGCCTTGTGCTCACGGTTGGTGATCTTGGCCATCTCCTGCTTTATGGGGTTGAGGCCGTCACGCCCCTCATAGATGGCGCCCTGCCGGTCACACATAATGACATGCTCGAGTCCCATGGCCATGAGCAGGCGGATGATGGCGATGCCTGCGGCGCCGGCGCCTGACGTCACGATGCGCACATCCTCCAGGCGCTTGTCCACCAGCTTGAGGGCGTTCATCATGCCGGCAAGGGTGATGACGGCCGTGCCGTGCTGGTCGTCGTGGAAGATGGGGATGTCGCAAACCTCCTTGAGGCGTCGCTCGATCTCAAAGCAGCGGGGAGCGCTGATGTCCTCCAGGTTGACGCCCCCAAAGCTGCCCGCCAAAAGCTCCACCGTGCGGACGATCTCGTCCACGTCCTTGCTCCGCACGCACAGCGGAATGGCGTCCACGTCACCAAAGGCCTTGAAGAGCGCGCACTTCCCCTCCATGACGGGCATGCCCGCCTCTGGGCCAATGTCGCCCAGGCCCAGGACCGCGGTGCCATCGGTCACGACGGCAACCGTGTTCCAACGGCGCGTGAGCTCATAGCTCTGATTGATGTCCTTCTGAATCTCAAGGCACGGCTCAGCGACGCCCGGCGTGTAGGCAAGGCTCAACGCCTCGGACGTGCTCACGTCTGCGCGCAGCGCAATCTCGATCTTTCCGCGCAGCTCACGGTGAAGGCGCAACGACTCGGCTCCGTAGTTCATGGTCACTCCTTACATAGCAAATCCCGGCTGGTATCGTACCAGCCGGGAAAGGGAAGGGAAGGCGCTACTCAGACTCTACAGGTTCGTCCTCGAAGCCCAGATCCGTTTTTGCGGTCCCCTACTCCACCGTGACGGACTTTGCCAGGTTGCGCGGCTTGTCCACGTCAAAGCCGCGGTCGCGCGCCACGTAGCGAGCCAGCAGCTGCAGATGCAGCGCCGCCACCACCGGCACGATCAGCTCGTCAGGACAAGGCGGCACCCAGAGCACCCCCTGGCACATCTTGGCGACGCGCTCGTCACCATCGGTCGCCACGCCCACCACGACGGCGCCACGGGCCAGGCACTCCTGGATGTTTGACACGGTCTTGTCGTGCACGTGGTCCGCCGGGACGATGGCCACGACGGGAAAGCCCGGCTCGAGAAGCGCAATGGGGCCATGCTTCATCTCTCCCGCAGGATAGGCCTCGGCGTGGAGGTAGCTGATCTCCTTGAGCTTGAGGGCGCCCTCGTAGGCCGAGGTGGAGTTGACGTTGCGCCCCAGGAAGAGCGCACTGGACTTGCCCCGGAAGAGGCGTGCCGCCTGCTTGTCCTGCCAGCGGCGCTTGAGGACCTCACGCATCATGTCAGGCACCTGCTGAAGGTCCGCATAGTGCCTCTGGACCTCTGCCAAGTCCATGCGGCCGTGAGCCAGCGCAAGGCGCAGAGCCAAAAGGAAGGCCGCCACCATCTGGGCGGTGTAGGCCTTGGTCGAGGCGACCGCCACCTCGGGACCCGCCTGGATGTAGAGGGCGCCATCGGCCTCTCGAGCCGCCGTCGAACCCAGCACGTTGGTGATGGCAAACACGTTGCAGCCCATGCCGCGCATGCGACGGGCGGCTGTCAGGGTGTCCGCCGTCTCGCCCGACTGGGTGATGATCACGCACATCGTGTGGTCGGTAACGAGCACGTCGGCATAGTTGAACTCGCTCGCGTATTCGCACGAGACGGGAATTTTGGCCCACTTCTCTATGACGGTCTTGGCGATGAGTCCCACGTGGTAGGAGGTTCCGCAGGCAATGATGTAGACGCGGTCGACGGCAGCCAGCTCGGCCTTCGTGAGCGTGAGCTCGTCCATCTCGATGCCATGCTCCCCTAGGCGGCCGGCAAGCAGGCGTTCGATGGCCTCGGGCTGCTCGTTGATCTCCTTTGCCATGAAGTCGGAATATCCGCCAAGCTTGGCGGCGGAGGCATCCCAGTCGATGTCGATGGCGGAAGGGTTGTCCACCGGACGGCCATCGCGGTCGATGATGGTGATGGTGCCATCCGCGTGCAGCGTCGCCACGTCATTGTCCTCGAGCTGGATGACATGGCTCGTCACCGAGGCGAGGGGCATGACGTCAGAGGCGGCGTAGGCGCCGTCTTCGGTCGAGGCGACCACGAGGGGCGACCCCTTGCGCGTGACGATCAGCTCGCCAGGAGCGTCGGCACACACGACCGCAAGCGCCCACGACCCCTCCAGCCGGTCACAGGCGTTGCGCACGGCCGAGTCCAGGTCGCCCTGCGCGGGGCCGTTCCACGCCTCCTCGATGAGATGCGCGATGACCTCTGTGTCGGTGTCGCTCAGGAAGGTGTGGCCGTCGACCATGAGCTGGCGCTTGAGCTGCTGGAAGTTCTCGATGATGCCGTTGTGCACCACCGCTATGCGCCCCGAGCAGTCATAGTGCGGATGGGCATTGCGATCGGTGGGAGCTCCGTGCGTGGCCCAACGGGTGTGACCGATGCCACAGTTTCCGTTGAGGTTTGCCACCTGCGCGCGTTCCACAAGGTGCGCCACGCGGCCGGCACACTTCACGCCATGGAGGTTGCCCGAGGGAGAAACGACCGAGACTCCAGCCGAGTCGTATCCGCGGTACTCGAGCGTTTGCAATCCCTCAAGCAGCCAAGGAGCAGCTTGCTTCTTTCCGGTATAGCCCACTATTCCGCACATGATCCCCTCCGTCCATCGTTCGGTCAAAACCAATGCTCACGATTATGGGATTCGTGCAATGCCATTAGATTGATAAATTGTTTCAACATGACTTACGACCACGTATGGAGAGACCGTGCAGGGGTCGCCACAGCGTCCGCTTGCCAGATGACGTCCCCCAAAGGCAGAACCACCCTCCTATGGGATGGATTCCACATCATATAGTCAGTAGTTGGAAGCTTGGCCATCTGGCCATTTGCTTACTCTACTTGGGAAGGTACCACCAGGAGAAAGGACAAGGCATGTCATTCCCGAAGGGCTTTTTGTGGGGCGGCGCCACGGCCGCAAATCAGTACGAGGGCGCGTGGGACGTCGACGGCAAGGGCGCCAGCATTGACGACCACCTTCGTGGTGGCGACGGTATCCACGGCATCCCTCGTCAGATCGACGAGGTCTTCGACCCCAACGCGCTCTATCCCAGCTGGGAGGCGACGGACTTCTATCACCACTACGAGGAGGACATCGCGCTCTTCGCCGAGATGGGCTGGAACGTGTTCCGCATGTCCATCAACTGGTCGCGCGTCTTTGCCAACGGCGACGGCGAGCCGCTTGAGGCCGGCCTCGAGTTCTACGACAAGGTCTTTGACTGCTGCGTCGCCCATGGCATCCAGCCGCTCGTGACCCTCTCGCACTACGAGATCCCCTACTCCCTGGTCGAGCGCTTCAACGGTTGGGCGAGCCGCGAGCTCATCGACATCTTCTTCAACTACGCGAAGACCGTCATCGACCGCTATCACGACCGCGTCAAGTACTGGCTGACCTTCAACGAGAACAACCTTGGCTGGTCTGACATGGGCACCATGCTCTCCACCTCCATGCTCAAGGGCTTCTCCGGCCCCAACTCGGCCATCAAGACCGAGGCCCAGGACCGCGTCAACGCGCTGCACTACCAGTTCGTGGCCGCCGCCAAGACCATCAAGTACGTCCACGAGAACTATCCCGACGTGAAGATGGGCAACATGGACTGCTTCATCCTCACCTACCCGCTGACCTGCGATCCGGCGGACGAGCTTGAGAACCAGAAGAACATGCGCATGAGCAACTGGTACGCCTCCGACGTCCAGGCGCGCGGCAAGTATCCGCGCTACGCCAAGAAGCTCTGGGAGGAGTGGGGCGCCACGCCGGACATCCAACCGGGCGACGAGGAACTCCTGGCCGAGGGCAAGATCGACTTCTACAGCTTCAGCTACTACATGTCCAACACCGTGACCACCCACGACGACGCCGAGGTCACCGCGGGCAACATGTCCATGGGCGGCAAGAACCCGTACCTCGAGGCCACTGACTGGGGTTGGCAGATCGACCCGCAGGGCCTGCGCTTTGCCCTGAACGAGATCTACGACCGCTACGAGATTCCTCTGATGGTCGTCGAGAACGGCATGGGCGCCTTTGATGAGGTCGTCATCGAGGACGGCGTCGAGCGCATCCACGACCCGTACCGCATCGAGTACCTGAAGAAGCACATCAAGTGCATGGGCGAGGCCATCGACGACGGCGTCGACCTCATCGGCTACACCTGGTGGGGCCCCATCGACGTCGTGTCCGCCGGCACCGGCGAGATGCGCAAGCGCTACGGCTTCATCTACGTCGACAAGCACGACGACGGCACCGGCGACCTGCACCGCGCCCGCAAGGACTCCTTCTTCTACTACCAGAAGGTCATCAAGAGCAACGGCGAGGACCTGGACTAGGTCCAGGCCGAACCGTTGCGAGTGGGCGGCGCGCGTCGTTGCGCCGCCTTCCGCCTAACGGCGAGGACCTGGACTAGGTCCAGGTCGAACCGTTGCGAGTGGGCGGCGCGCGTCGTTGCGCCGCCTTCCGCCTAACGGCGAGGACCTGGACTAAGGGTTTCTCGCAGTGAGGTTTTTGGGGCCTGCAGCGATCCGTCGCTGCAGGCCCCCTTCTTTAGGGACGGACTACGGCCTTGGCTGCTCCGGGTACGGCTCAAGACGTACCCAAACGAGGAAAAGGCGCCCCTTTTCATACGATGGACCCTTCCGGGTACGTCTGCATCCGTACCACAAATGAACAGGCAACGAACAAGCAACGGCCTTGGGTGTTCCATGCTACACTCGTCATATTCCATGACATAAAGGAGCTCGCATGAAACGCACCTCATTCGCACTCGTAGCCCTTCTGGTCTCCCTCTCGTTGCTCTGTGCCTGCAGTATGGGCAGGTCAGTTTCGATTGGCGAGTTTCTCTCAAGCCAAGGCACGGAGGTACCCAGCCCCTCTGACGCCCCCAAGGAGCTCTTCCTCGCCATAGACAACGGTTATGCTGACACCATTGACGACCAGGCCTTTGTCGCCGAGGTATGGACAGAGCTCTACAACCTCCAAATCGCTTCCAGTCCCAGCAACGCCTCCCCCATCGACGACGGTGGGATAGCGTTTTCGTTCATGTGGGACGACGAGCGCACCCTCACCCTGGGCTTTCAGACAAGCGAGTTCTTTGAGGCGGGCAACGGAGCCCTTCACAAGGTCAAGGACCCAAACGAGATGGGCACCATCCTCAACTCGCTCATCAACTACCTCAAAGACAAGGATGCCCAGGCTCAAAACGCAAGCTCTTCCGCACTCGCAATTTCCGAGAACAATACGTTCAACTGGGACGCCAATGGTGACGGCGTTGCCGAGACATTCGTTATCCGCTCCTACGACAACGGCGACGAGGCGCCCAACGTCATGGAGATCGTCGACGCCTCGAGAAGCTACGAGAGTGCCTGGATCGACAGGGCATATGGCGTGCAGCAAATCGTTCCCAACTCAGACGAGTCGGGAAGCTACCTCACCATCACATACCTCTCTGGTGACTATTACGCACATGACACGGTCAGTACCTGCGACCTGCACTTTTCTGATGGGGTCCTGTGGATTGCCTATCCTGAGGGAAGCGAACCTACCGCCCAGGAGTCTGCCCCCGAAGAGGGATACGTAGAGGAGTATCCTGCGGACGAGGGATACGTCGAGGAATACGCGACAGATGAGGGATACGTCGAGGAGTACCCCTCAGAGGATGAGACGTACTACACGGACTACTCAGAGGACGGCTATACAGAAGAGTCCACCGAATGGTAAGCAGCATTAGCAGCATTGACCTCGAGAAATCGCGGGCGCTCTTTGGTACCGGCGGACCCGCGGCACCGGCCATCTATGTCATCAACTCGACAGACCACCCATTTGCCCTTGAGCCCCTGACCCATGAGCTCACATCGACCCTTGTGTCGATTGCCGTCTCCAGCTGGAACGACGCGCTCACACCGTGGCCGGCGCCAAGCCTCTATCGCGAGGAGCAAGACTTTGGGGGCAGGGCGCCCGAAACGCTTCTTGAGCTCCGCAACCATGTCATCCCTGCCATCGAGCAGCGTGAGGGACTCACGCCACGCTCGCGCGCCATCTGCGGATACTCACTTGGTGGGCTGTTCTCGCTCTACGCATTCACGCACGGCACGGCCTTCTCGGCTTGTGGCTGCCTGTCGGGCTCCGTCTGGTATGAGGGTTGGGTCGACCACCTGCGCTCGCTCGACCTGCAGCTAGACGGCAAGTTCGCCTTCCTATCACTGGGCAGCAAGGAGAGGCGCGGGGCCCACCCCGCCATGCGAACGGTCCAGGACAACATGCAGCTCTGTGCCAACGCCTTGCAAGACCGCGGCTGCAAGGTCCACTTTGAGGTGACGCCGGGCAATCACTTCCAGCACGTGGACGAGCGCCTCCGTGCGGGCATCTCTGCATTGGACGCCTTCCTCATAGGCTAGTCCCAACGTAACAAGCACAATTGTTACGATGCCCCTCCCGCCTTGTTACGAACAGAAAACCAAGGTCATTCGTGCGCTATTCTCCTCCCATCAGATTGATGACAAAGGAGGAGGACACCTATGAACGTGGGCATCGCAGGATATGGAAACCTTGCACGCGGCGTCGAGGCAGCCGTGACCAAGGCAGATGACATGAAGCTCGTCGCCATCTTCACGCGTCGAGATCCGGCAACCGTAACCGTGGCGACTGACACGCCTGTCTATTCCTGGGACGACATGGAGAGCATGACCGACCAGATTGACGTCATGGTCCTCTGTGGCGGCAGCGCCACCGACCTTCCCGAGCAGACGCCCCAGCTCGCCAAGCTCTTCACGGTCGTGGACAGCTTTGACACGCACGCCCACATCCCCCAGCACTTTTCCAACGTCGATGCCGCCGCACGCGAGGCAGGCACCATCGGCATCATCAGCTGCGGCTGGGATCCGGGCCTCTTCTCCATTGCGCGCCTCTACGCGAGCGCGGCACTGCCTAATGGCGCCGACTACACGTTCTGGGGCCGCGGCGTGAGCCAGGGCCACTCCGACGCCATCCGCCGCATCCCCGGCGTGGCCGACGCCCGCCAGTACACCGTCCCCGTGCCCGAGGCGCTCGAGGCGGCTCGCTCGGGCAGCAACCCCGAGCTCACGACGCGCCAGAAGCACACGCGCGAGTGCTTCGTGGTTGCCGAGGAGGGTGCTGACCTCGCCGCGATCGAAGAGGCCATCGTCACCATGCCCAACTACTTCAGCGACTACGACACCACGGTGACCTTCATCTCCCAGGAGGAGCTGAACGCAAACCACGCAGGCCTTCCCCATGGCGGCACTGTCATCCGCAGCGGCAAGACGGGCCTCGATGACGAGTTTGCCGACACCGTCGAGTTTTCGCTCACGCTTGATTCCAACCCCTTCTTCACGGGAAGCGTACTCGCAAGCGTCGCCCGCGCGGCATACCGCATGCACCAGGAAGGCCAGGTTGGCGCACGCACCATGTTTGACATCCCGCCCGCGCTGCTCTCTCCCTTCTCAGCCGAGGAACTCCGCGCACATCTGATGTAAGCCGCTGACCCCCGCAAACCACGCAGCGAGGAGCCGACCATGCTCTACAGCAATCTCTCCGTCAACGACCAAGGTCACCTGTCCATCGCGGGCATCGATGCCTGCGAGCTCGCTCAGACCTATGGAACGCCGCTCTACGTGCTTGACGAGGACCGCGTGCGTGAGAAGTGTCGCACCTACGTCGAGGCGATGCGCACATACCTCCCACAAGGGTCGCAGCCCCTCTACGCGGGCAAGGCGTTGTGCTTCAAGGGCATCTATCCCGTGATCGAGTCCGAAGGTCTCGGCGCCGACGTCGTCTCTGCGGGAGAGGTCGCCACGGCCCTTGCCGCCGGCTTCCCCGCAAAGGACCTGTACTTCCATGGCACCAACAAGACCGATGCCGAGATTGCCTACGGCGTGGAGCAGGGCGTGGGCTGCTTTGTGGTCGACAACCTCAACGAGCTGGAGGTCCTGAGCAAGGAGGCTCAGGCACACGGCATTGTCCAGCGCGTGCTCTTGCGCATCACGGTCGGACTTGACCCGCACACGCTCGCAGCCATCAACACGGGACGCGTGGATTCCCAGTTTGGCGTTCCCATCGAGACGGGGCAGGCGCTGCGCTTTATTGACATCGCGCTCAAGACGTCAAACATCGACGTCATAGGCTTCCACAGCCACATCGGCAGCCAGATCTTTGAGGCCACCTCCTTCTGCGACCAAGTGGACCGGTTGCTCTCGTTTGCCTGCTCCGTCCGTGACGAGCTGGGGTTTGTTGCCAGCACCTTCAACCTGGGCGGAGGCTTTGCCGTTCCCTATGTCGAGGGCGACGAGAAGATCGACATTGCCGCTAACATCGCTGCCATCGCCCAGCACCTGCAAGAGGGATGCGAGCGCACTGACTATCCCCTCCCCCGCGTGCTCATGGAGCCAGGCCGCTCCATCGTTGCTGATGCCGGCGTCACGCTCTACTCCGCCGGCGGGATCAAGGAGATCGAGGGCTATCGAAACTACGTGACCGTCGACGGCGGCATGACGGACAACCCGCGCTACGCCCTCTACAAGAGCGCCTACACCATCCTCAACGCCAGCCGCGCCAACGAGCCCGCCGACTATGAGTGCACCGTTGCGGGACGGTGCTGCGAAAGCGGAGACCGCCTTGCCGAGGACATACGCATCGCCAAGCCAACGCGTGGCGACATCATTGCCGTGCTGACGACGGGCGCTTACAACTATGCCATGTCCAGCAACTACAACCGCGTGCTGAAGCCAGCACTCGTGATGCTCAGCCACGGCGAGGCGCACCTTGCCGTACGTCGGCAGACCATCGAGGACCTTCTGTCACTCGAGATGTAGCTAATACGTAGGGGTGGGACCCTTTCGTATCGCGATACGAAAGGGTCCCACCCCTACGTATCGCCAACCAAATGCCTCTCGTCACGTACAATTAGTCTCATCTCAGAAGCCGCTTACGGAGGCAAAAGGTGAAGCTGCTCATCATTCGTCATGGAGACCCAAACTACGTCCTTGACTCCCTCACTCCCCAAGGTCGTACCGAAGCCGCCCTGCTTGCGGGCTACCTCAAGGACATCAAGATAGACTACGCCTACGTATCCCCCTTGGGACGCGCCCAAAAGACCGCTCGGCCCACCTTGGAGGCCAAGGGCCTTGAGGCTACGACGCTCGATTGGCTCAAGGAGTTTGACTCCAAGGTGCGCCATGCGGCATCCCCCCTTGTCCCTACCTGCGCCTGGGACTGGTGGCCGGAAGACTGGACCCAACACGACATCTTCTATACCGACCGCTGGTATGACCATCCCGCCATGGTGGCGGGGGGTGTGCGAGAGAAGTACGAGACCATCTGCAAGGGCTTTGACGAGTTGCTGGCGTCTCATGGATACGTAAGATCGGGAAGGGTCTATCAGGTCACCCACTCCAACCACGACACCCTGGCCCTCTTCTGCCACTACGGCCTTGGCTGCGTGCTGCTCTCCCACCTCATGAGTGTGTCTCCCATGATCCTGTGGCATGGCCTGTGCGCAGCACCCAGCTCCATCACCACGGTCTACACCGAGGAACGACGCAAAGGAACGGCGTCCTTCAGGGTCGCCGAATACGGTGCGACCCCGCATCTTGCGCTCGGACACGTCGAGCCGTCCTTCTCTGCTCGGTTCTGCGAATGCTTTGAGGACAAGGACCGCCACTAGGCTTGGAGGGCAACGATGAAGGCCATCTTTCTGGACATTGACGGCGTCATCGCCACGCCCACGAGCGTACGGCTCAACTACCTTCTTGGCCGCAGGGTTGACAACCAGTGGTATGACGGCGTCGCACTCAGATACCTCGGTCGCCTTGTGGACGAAACACAAGCAACGGTAGTGCTCACGTCAACCTGGCGCGAAGACCTTGGGCACGGCAACCCGCAGGTCGAAGCCATCATGGATAATCTCTTTGCCCAGCTAGAGAGTGCTGGAGCCCCCGTCTCTGACTTCACGCCCGTCCTTCCTGACGCTGACCGCTCGGAAGAGATCGCCACGTGGCTCGACCGGAACCCCTGCGAGGCCTACGTCATCTTTGACGATCTTGCCTCCTTTGAGGACCGCCCGGACGTGTGCGATGGCCACCTCGTGCTCATCGAAGATAGTGAGGGCATCCGCTTCAGGCACTACCAGCAAGCACGCACGCTCCTGCAGTAGACACTCGACAAACTGCTTCCCTGACGTTCGCTTCCCACCTAGGCCAGCACAAACTTACCTATGACCTCAGCCACGGCATTCTCGTTGCAGGATGCGGTGCACACATAGTCGCACTGGGGCTTCATGTCCTCCACGGCATTGGCCACAGCTACGCCCAGGGCGGCATCGCGAATCATAGGCCAGTCGTTCCAGTTGTCGCCGATGGCGATGGTCTCGGAAGGGTCCACCCCAAGCGCCGCCGCCAGCCTCAGCAATCCGGCCCCCTTATTCACGCCACGGGCATTGAACTCGAGGTAGCGGCCCGATGGATTGGGCACAGGCGGAGCCCAACCGGTCCAAAACAGGCCCCGTAACGTCTGGTTTGCGCACCAGGAGCGCATCCAGTCAAAAACGGGCCCGTAACGTCTGGTTTGGCGCATCCGGAGCCCATCCGGAGCATAACGGGCCCCGTAACGTCCGGATGGGCGCACCCAGCCCATCTGGACAATCGTGGAATCGCCCTTGACTCATATGAGGAGCGGGAAGGCTGGAGTCCGTTCCATCAGCTCTGCCTAAAACAGTAGTTTTGCTTATGGATGGGCACACCAACTCGAATTGATATAAGCATCCTAGAACCATAATCTATAGTGGCGAACAACTAAGCGGCAAGCTTATTGAAGGGAGCAACCATGGCACGCACCATGAACAGGCGCGCTTTCTGCGCCATGACAGCAACGGCGTTCCTTGCGGCGTGTGGTCGGAACACGCAGGAAGATCCCACGTCAGAGGCGGCAACTACCTCAGATGCCGATTCCAATGCGCCCGAGGCCACGGAATCCGAGGCAACCACAGAGTCACAGGAAAGCGCCTCGACGTCAAAGACCCTGGTTGTCTATTACTCCCGCGCCGACGAGAACTATGCCGACGGCGGGAAGGAGTGGCTCGAGGTGGGCCACACCAAGGTCATGGCGGGCTACATCGCAGAAGCCCTCGGCGCCGACCAGTACGAAATCGTTCCAGTCGAGCCCTATCCCGAGGGCTACGATGACTGCTGCGACGTGGCGATGGCCGAACAACGCGACGACACGCGTCCGGCCATTGCCAACGCTCTGCCCGATGTCTCAGCCTATGACCTGGTCTTTATTGGATGCCCCATCTGGTGGGGCGAAGAGCCCATGATTGTGCGCACCTTCCTTGAGGGAGTCGACCTTTCTGGCAAGACCGTGGTTCCCTTCACCACGCATGGTGGCTCGGGTTTGGGCTCGGTGCCGCGCAACGTGGCGACACTTGCGCCTTCTGCGGACGTGCGCGAAGGCCACGCCGTTGCCGGCACGTCTGTTGATGGGGCGCGCGACGAGGTGGTCGCTTGGGCAAAGGAGTACATCTAGGCTCACACACAGCCATGGCCCGTGGCGAACATTAGCCTTCTGCCATGGCTATGCACTCCGTGCATGCCCGCCTGACTCACCGGCATTGGACGCCAAGGTTCGGCAGGTGGATGATGGTATTAACGGCAACCGCGTCATAAGGAGCACACCATGGAGTACACCACCCTTTCCAACGGCATCCAGATGCCCATGCTCGGCTACGGCGTCTTCCAGATCGGCAACGCCGAGACCGAGGAGTGCGTGAGCGAGGCCATCAAGGCGGGATATCGCCTTATTGACACCGCCCAGTCCTACGGTAACGAGGTGGGTGTGGGTGCCGCCATCGCCAAGAGCGGCGTGGCTCGCGACGAACTCTTCATCGTCTCCAAGATCTGGGTCACCAACTACCGCTACGAGGACGCCAAGCGCTCCATCGACGAGTCACTTGAGCGCCTTGGCCTGGAGTACCTCGACCTCATGCTCCTGCACCAGTGCTACTACGACGTCTACGGCGCCTGGCGCGCGCTCGAGGAGGCCTATGCCGAGGGCAAGGTCCGTGCCATCGGCGTCTCCAACTTCGACTCCAAGCAGCTGCTCGACCTCTGCACCTTTGCCGAGGTCAAGCCCATGGTCAACCAGGTCGAGACCCACGTCTTCTGGCAGGAGAGGCCCGAGCACGCCTACATGGAGAAGCTGGGCGTGCAGCACATGGCCTGGGGCCCCTTCGCCGAGGGCGCCAACGGCTTCTTCACCAACCCGCTGCTGGCCAAGAACGGCGAGAGGTACGGCAAGGGCGTGGGACAGACCGCGCTGCGCTTCCTCATGGACGAGGGCATCGTCGTCATCCCCAAGTCCAGCAAGCCCGCCCGCATGGCCGAGAACTTCGACGTCTTTGACTTCGAGCTGACCGACGATGACAAGGAGCAGATCCGCAGCCTCGACGGCGGCAAGTCCATCATCCTCGACCACCATGACCTCGAGAAGGTCGAATGGCTGCTCGGCTACATCAAGGGCCAGGTCCAGGCTGCAAAGTAAATAAACGCCTTCCCATAATAGCTCTCTGAATGAGCCGCTGGTGGAAGCTCCACCAGCGGCCTTTCTTGTTGGCCCGTATACTAGAGAAGGCATCACGACATTTGGGAGGCAGCCATGACGCAACTCGCCATCGAATTCCGAACCTGGATCATTTCTCGCGCTGGCATGTTGAGCCACGTGGTGCCTGGCTGCAAGGTAGAGAGTCCCGACAACGAGCACGTACGCATCGTCACCGACAAGGCCGTGGCAAACGTGGAGTTCTACGAGCTCGAACCTGGCGAGCCCGAGGTCGTAGCGCTCAACATAGTGCCTGCGGACGATCCGGACAACCCCACCTTCTTCCTGCACTTTGAGATGGACGACCTTGACCATGCCAAGGAGCTCTTTGACGAGCTCTGCGAAGCCCTCGCACAGACAGCCACTGCCAAGGCCACGCGCATCCTGCTTTCCTGCACCTCGGGCCTGACCACGAGCTTCTTTGCCAAGAGGCTCGCAGAGGTGGCAGAGACGCTCTCGCTCGACTACTCCTTCGAGGCGCTCCCCATCGTCCAGGCGCTCGAGGTGGCTGGCGAATACGACGCCATCATGCTTGCCCCGCAGGTGCACGCCCGCCGCAACGAGATGGTGGAAAGACACCCTGACCTCGTGGTGTTCGAGATTCCCGGAGCGGTCTTTGGCAGCTACGACGCAGGAACGGCACTACGCATGCTGCTCAATGCCATGAGCGAAAACGCCCTTGCGGCTCGCATGGAGCAGACGGACACGCGCATCGTACGGAGGCTCGACAATGACAAGCGCATTCTGGTGATCAGCGCAACCTACGGCTCGCGTGACTCCCTTTACAGCTACCGCCTCTATGACTGTGGCGAGGTCAAGCTCAATGGTCTTGTCGAGAAGCCAGGGCGCTCCTACTGCGACGTCAAGGACGTGCTGGCAACCGTGCGTCTGCAAGGCGTCGACCCCCACGAGCTCGACGCCATCGGGCTCGCGCTTCCCGGAGTAGTGGATGGCTCGACGGTACACATGGTCGCTGGCGACTTTGGCATGCCCGACTTCGCCAAGTATGGGGAGGCGCTCGGCGTCCGCTTCTTCGTTGACAACAATGCCAACGCAGCTGCGGCAGGCTGCTATGTCAGTCAAGACGAGTTCGAGAACCTCTTGGTGCAGCGCCAGCCCACGGGCTACTCCGTGGGAGGGCAGGGGCTCATCATTGACGGTCGTCTCGTACGTGGCAACCACGGCCTCGCAGGAGAGCTAGGCTACTTCGTGCGCACGCTGGGACGGACTCAGGAGTTCCGCGAGCAGGCCTGGACGAGCGAAGGCATGCTCGCCCTCGTGACCCTCCAGCTCATGATGGCCATCGTGACCACATCACCCGAGGTCATCTATGTATCTGCTGACCTCGTGCCCGACATGGACACGCTCCACGACGATCTGGCAAAGCGCCTGCCCGAAGGCGCCGTGCCCACGCTCAGGAGTGTGTGCGACTACCACGAGCGCGTGCTCGTGGGCGAGTATGCCCTCTGCGTCAACGCGCTGCGCAAGGAAGGTACGAGCGAGTCTTAGCCTAGCCTCGGTCAAACGCAAGATAGGCACCTTTCATGGGCGAGGAAGCAAGCTCCGAGAAGAGCCTCAGCACACCATGCTGGTACTTTGACTTCTTGGGCCTCCATGCTTTACGACGCTCGGCAAGGATGGCGGATCTCTGACGGACAGGCCGTATGCTCGATGACGGCACCCTCGGGGGCGAGGTTTCCCTTCAGCACCGCAATGGAGCCATTGGATCCCAGGGGATGGTCAAAGGGACGAATGATGCCCTCATGGGTGAGGGTAAGCCCCCTCTCTTCGTTGGCAAGCGCGAGCAGCTCCTGGCAGCACTCATAGAATCCGCCCTCACGCAGCTCCTCGAGGTTGTCACCCAGCGTCTTGCCCGTGATGGTGCGAACGTCTAGGTCGAGCACGTCTCCAAGCTCCTCCATGATGCGTGGGACGCCTCCGGCATAGTAGAAGAACTCTGCAGGCCAGCGGCCTGTAGGGCGCAAGTCAAGCAGATAATGGGCACCACGGTGCAGGCGGTCGAAGTCATCACCCGACAGCCCCATGCCCAGCTCGTGAGCAATGGCGGGAAGGGGCATGAGTGCATTAGATCACCCTTGGGGTGTTGGGCTTGTTGCCGTCCCGCAGGGCTGGACGATCGGGACAGAGACCTAATCGACCAGACCCTACAGCGGGACGATGCGGTAGGCCACCATACGCTGCTGCACCAAGGCCTTCACGCGACAGAAGAAGATGCGGCCCGTCACGGGCGCAACCAGCCGTTCGCGCACATGCGCATCAAAGGCATCGAGAACCAGGCCCAGCTCCTGCCCCTTATCCACGACGTCACCTGGCTTCACCAGTCCGTCAAGATAGCCGGATGAGCCCTCGGTTCGCACGTCCACCAGCTCCGTCTCGTCCAGGCGCACCCCATTGGTACCGCCGCTCACACGGCCAGAGATCAGTCCCCGTGTGCCCAGAAAACGCATCACTGCGTTGCCTGCAAGCGTGGCGCTCGGCCTGTCGATGCGGTCAGTAGTGCGGCTGTACACGGAAAAGGCGTGCGTCCCCCACTCCTGCCAGCTGTAGTTAAGCGTTCCGGTATCAAAGGGGGTCGCCTCGCGTGAGACCACGCAGGGCAGGCGGAAGTCCTCGGCCATGGAGAGCGATTCCTCGCTCACCGCGCCAACCCTCGTCACGCGCACATGTGGCAGGAAGTCCCCCTGCTGGTTGAAGCTCGCAAACTGGATGCCATAGGTGCTGCCACGCACGGCGCCGAAGATGCCCGTGGCCACGCGCTCGGTCGTCTCTCCGTATGCGTCGCCAGGGAAGCGTCGGTTGATGTCGGTTCCGTCCGCTGGCCAAAAACGGCTCGCCACGTTCATAGAGAGCGGGTTTGCGCAGGGGATGACCAGAATACGCACGCCCTTTCGAATGCCGCCACGCTCCTCCACGTGCTCAAGGCGTTCCACCACTCGCGCACAGGCATAGGCTTGCTGAACCTCGTCTCCACGCATAGAGCCAACGATGGAGCACGTGGGGACGCCCTGACGCTCCCCGAACTCGAAGCCCTCGACACGCAGCGGCTCCCGGTACGGCACCTCAAGCCGGTAGACGGTCAACCTCCTCATCGCATTCCCCCCAAAACGCGAGCGAGCAGCGTTCCTGGATAGACGAGCGGCTGCGCCCTCAACGAGATTACGGTTCCCTCGGAAGGTGCCACGACCTCAGCCTTTACCTTTGCCTCCAGAGGGTCGGCAATCACCCCGATAATCTGCCCAGAGCGGACCGTGGTACCCAGCTCAATCCGTGGCAAAAAGAAGCCCGGTACCTCGGCGGAAACCACCGTGACGCTACCGTCACGCACCAGACGCGGGGAAGGCAGTGCGACAGACGAGCCCGTCCAGCCGCCCAGGTGTTCTACGAGCCGTAAGATCCCCTCAGTAAGCCAGCTGCCTGCGTCCTCGGTGATGCGCAAGCTCTCGCCCATCTCCACCACCAGCGTGCGCGTGCGCTTACTGTTGAGCGTATGGGCCAACGTCGAACGCAGCGGATCTGTCGAGCCATGCACCCACACGAGCTGCGTATTGAGGAACTGTGCGAGCGGCAACAGCGTCTTGGCGAACCGCTCCTCCACACGAACCTGAGAGACCTCTTGCAGGTACGCGTCAGGCGCGTGGATGTCAACGCAGGCGTTGGCTCCCTTGATGTCGGCCACGATAGCTGCCGCCAGAGCCTCGTTCATGTTGCCGAGCTTGTTGCCCGGAAAGGTTCGGTCAAGGTCGAGGTCAAAGAGTGGCACTCCATGCTCAGAGGCGCTGATGCCCAACGGGTTCAGCGCAGGATAGATGTCAACGATGCCGCGCAGGTCGCCGATGCGCTCGCGCAGGCGCTGCGCGAGCTCGAAGGCCACGAACTGCCCCTCGAGGCCATCACCATGAATGCCCGTGACCACCGCGATGCGTGGCCCACGGCCACCGCGGCCCTCGATACGGTTCTTTTTCACGATGAGGCGCTCGCCCACCGGCAGCGCCGCAGAAAAGACCGTCTCTATCATGTGCCACCTCCTTCGCACCGTGCCGCATCTCATTTTGACGCATCAGACCACCAGATGGGTTTTCAAGTGTTTCGGAAACGATTCCAAGCGAGAACGCATGCGTGTCGTATGGGTGACAGTTGCATGGCGCGGAGATAGATGGTTTGGTTCAAACGGCACGGGCAAGAACCCCCAGCACCTACCCTTTTCACGTGCGGTTTATTAACAGCCAGCCACCATCGCGACAAGGCATGCAAGGAGAGGGACATGATGGAGACCGAGACACGCAGCCTGTATCGGCCAGAGTTTGAGCATGATGCCTGCGGCATCGGGGCGCTCGCGCACCTCAAGGGCGAACGCTCACACCGCATGGTGGACGACGCCCTAAGCGTGCTCGTCAACCTCGAGCATCGCGGGGGCAAGGGCCTTGAGGCAAACACCGGAGACGGCGCGGGCATCCTCTTTCAGGTTCCCCACCGATTCTTCCGCAAGGAGGCCCAGAAGTGCGGGCACCTGCTACCCGACGAGGGCAACTATGGCGTGGCCATGCTCTTTTGCCCACAAGACGGACAGGGCGTCATCGACGCACGCCGCATCTTTGAGGATGGCTGTGCGGCAGAGGGCGTACCCGTGCTCTTCTGGCGTGAGGTCCCCGTTGACGATCACGACCTTGGTGCGACGGCACGTGCCTGCATGCCTACCATCCTGCAGGCCTTCGTGGCACGCCCCGATGGAGTGGCTCCAGGCACCGAGTTTGAGCGAAAGCTCTACGTATGCCGACGCATCATCGAGAAGCGCGGCGACGCGTCACACGAACTTGAGGGCAAGATCTTCTACATCTGCTCGATGAGCTCCCGTACCATCGTGTACAAGGGAATGCTCGTGGCGACGCAGATGCGCGGTTTCTACCTGGACCTCAACGACGCGGCAGTGGAGAGCGCCCTCGCCCTCGTGCACTCGCGCTACTCAACCAACACCACGCCCAGCTGGGAGCGCGCGCATCCCAACCGCCTCATCATCCACAACGGGGAGATCAACACCCTGCGCGGCAACGTCAACTGGCTTCGTGCGCGCGAGCCGCACCTCTACTCGCCCATCCTCGGGTCAGACATCCGCAAGGTACTTCCCGTCATCAACCGAGAGGGCTCAGACTCGGCCATCCTGGACAACGTGCTCGAGTTCCTCGTGATGAACGGGCGAGACCTCGCCCGGTCCGTCACCCTCATGATTCCTGAGCCCTGGGAACGCAATGACCAGCTCTCTGATGCACGACGCAGCTATGACGCCTACCAGTCCATGCTGATGGAGCCGTGGGACGGCCCGGCGGCCATTGCCTTCTCTGACGGCGTGCGCATGGGCGCCGCACTTGACCGAAACGGCCTGCGACCCGCCCGCTATTACGTGACGCGCGACGACCGTCTCATCCTCGCAAGCGAGGTGGGTGCCATCGACGTCGACCCTGCCATCATCCTCCAGGCCGGGTGCCTCGGCCCAGGAGAGATGCTGGTAGTCGACCCACGTCAGGGACGCGTCATCTGGAACGACGAGCTGCGCGACGGCTATGCCGCACAGAAGCCTTTCCGTACCTGGCTGGACACCGAGACGGTCGAGGTGTCTGATCTGCCTCTGCATGGCCCCGCAAACAAGGCGTCAGACGATGAGGAGCCGTTAGCCTCTCGCCTTGCCTGCCACGGCTATCACTTTGATGACATCGAGGAGGTCGTGAGACCCATGGCGCAGACGGGTGCGGCGCCGCTCACTTCCATGGGCACCGACGTTTCGCCCGCCATCCTCTCGCGTCGTTGCCGCTCGTTCTTTGACTACTTCAACGAGCTCTTTGCGCAAGTGACCAACCCGCCCATCGACGCCCTGCGCGAGAGCTTGGTGACCTCAGGAGTGCTCTACCTGGGCAACCACGGCAACCTGCTGGAGGATTGCCGCGACACCTGCCGCCTTATCCGCCTTTCGGGACCCATCCTGTCAGACGAGGACTTCGAGCGTATCCGCGGTATTGACCGTGTCGGGTTCCGCGTTGCCACGTTCACTGCCACCTATCCTGCGGGAGGCGCCATCGACGCGCTTGAGCTGGCGCTCGACGCGCTCGACAAGGCCGTTGAGCAGGCGGTGCGAGAAGGCTCCAACATCGTCATCATCTCTGACCGCGCGCACCCGGGCGAGGTTCCCATCCCGTCTCTGCTTGCTCTGGGCAGCGTGCACAACCACCTCATCAGGGCAGGAGTGCGCATGCGCACGGACCTCATCGTCGAGACAGGTGATGCCATTTCGCCGCACGACTTTGCCGCGCTGGTAGGCTACTCGGCGAGCGGTATCCATCCGTACCTCGCTCACGCATGCATCGACGCGCTCTCGGCCAACGGCGCGCTTGAGCTTGGTCCCAGCGAGGCGAAGGCCAACTACGACCACGCCGTGACCGCGGGCATCGTCTCCATCATGAGCAAGATGGGCATCTCCACCATGCAGGGCTACCACTCGGCCCAGATTTTTGAGGTCTTGGGGCTTGCCGACTCGGTGGTGCACCGCTGCTTTGCCGGCACCACCAGCCGCATTGGCGGCATCGATCTGCAGGGAATTCAACGCGAGGCTGACGAGCGATACCGTCAGGCTCATGTCCGCGGGCTGTCCACTATGTGGCAGCTTCCAAGCTCGGGTATCACCAAGTGGCGTCCCGCAGGCGAGGAGCACCTCATCACGCCCCAGGCCATCTACCTCCTGCAGCGCGCCTGCCGTGAGAACGACTACGCCCTCTTTGGCGAATACTGCGCCGAGGTGCATCGCCCCGGCAAGACCGTTCAGCTCCGTGACCTGCTCGAGCTGGTCCCTTTGGCAACCGGCCCTATCCCACTCGACGAGGTGGAGTCCGTCTCCTCCATCGTTCGGCGCTTCAACACAGGCGCGATGAGCTTTGGCTCCATCAGCCAAGAGGCGCACGAATGCCTCGCCATTGCCATGAACCGCCTGAGAGGCCGCTCCAACACGGGAGAGGGCGGAGAGGATCCTGCCCGCGAGACGCCCCTGGCGTCCGGCGACTCCATGAACTCTGCCATCAAGCAGGTGGCGTCGGGGCGCTTTGGTGTGACGAGCCGCTACCTGGGCAGCGCGACCGAGATCCAGATCAAGATGGCACAAGGCGCCAAGCCCGGCGAGGGTGGCCACCTCCCCGGCCGGAAGGTGTGGCCGTGGGTCGCGCGAATCCGCCACTCCACGCCTGGCGTGGGGCTCATCTCTCCCCCACCCCACCACGACATCTACTCCATCGAGGACCTTGCCGAGCTCATCTTTGACCTGAAGTGCGCCAACCCCCAGGCGCGCATCAGCGTCAAGCTGGTGAGCGAGGCAGGCGTGGGAACCATCGCCACCGGTGTCGCCAAAGGCGGGGCGGCAAAGATCTTGATCTCTGGTTCCAACGGCGGAACCGGTGCCGCTCCGCGCGACTCCGTCTACCATGCGGGCCTTCCCTGGGAGCTGGGCCTGGCCGAGGCGCAGCAGACGCTCCTCATGAATGGCTTGCGCTCGCGTGTGACGCTCGAAACCGACGGCAAGCTCATGGACGGACGGGACGTGGCCATCGCGGCCCTGCTGGGCGCCGAGGAGTTTGGGTTCGCCACCATGCCGCTGGTGGCCATGGGTTGCCTCATGCAGCGCGACTGCCACCAGGACACGTGTCCCGTGGGCATCTGCACCCAGGACGAGTGCCTGCGTAGGCGCTTTGCCGGCAAGCCCGAACACGTGGTCAACTTCATGACCTTCGTAGCGCAGAGCCTGCGCGAGCACATGGCGCGCTTGGGCTTCCGCACGATCGACGAGATGGTGGGCCATCCCGAATGCCTGCGACAACGCACGATCGACGGTCACCAAAAGGCCAACTCCTGTGACCTCTCCGCCCTCCTCTATCAGGCGACGCCCCAGCTCGCAGAGCCCATACCGGGTGCTGATGGCGTGCGTTTCTACCCCGAGATGGCCGCGGACCTGCACCTTGACCAGACACTGGACGCAACGCTCTTCGTCCCGTACACCACGAGTGCCCGCGAGCACATGGTCCCCGTACGTTTCCACGCGGACATCGACAACGTCAACCGCTGCGTGGGAACCATGTTGGGAGCAGCAGTGACCAAGGCCCACCCCGAGGGACTGCCCGAGGGTGCCGTCACCATAGACTGCGAGGGCTCGGGCGGACAGAGCTTCGCGGCGTTCCTTCCGCGGGGCATCACGCTCAATATCGAAGGTGACGCCAACGACTATGTGGGCAAGGGCCTCTCGGGCGGCATCGTCTCGGTGCGTCCCCGCTCAGGCGCGTCCTACAAGTTTGACGAGAATGTCAGCGTGGGCAACGTCGCCTTCTATGGGGCGACGAGCGGAAAGGGCTTTGTGAACGGCCTGGCCGGCCAGCGCTTTGGCGTGCGCAACTCCGGCGCGACACTCGTTGTGGAAGGCGTGGGCAACCACGGCTGCGAATACATGACCGGAGGTACCGTCCTCGTCTTGGGCGAGGTGGGCCAGAACTTTGCCGCAGGAATGAGCGGAGGCACAGCCTATGTCTACGACGAGCTGCGCACGTTTGAGGCGCGCTGCAACAAGGACATGGTCGAGATCACCCGCCCCACCGACGCCGAACTCGAGCAGGTCAGAAAGCTCATAGAGGAACACGTGGAGCGGACGGCGAGTCCGCGCGGCATCAAGCTGCTCTACCAGTTTGCTGACGCGCGCAGGCACTTCCTGAAGGTGGTTCCCCACGAGTACCAGCAGATCATGGATCGCGCCGACCTCGAACAGGCGAGCGGCGTGAGCCGGGAAGAGGCCATAGAGCTCGCCTTCGAGTCGCTCAGGAAGGAGGCTTAGGACCATGGGAAAACCAGGAGCATACCTCACGATCAGCCGGCAAGAACACGCCATGCGCGAGCCTCGCGAGGCCGTGCATGACTATGGCGAGCTGGCGCTGCCACTTGCCGCCGAGGTACAGCAGGTTCAGGCAAGCCGCTGCATGTACTGCGGTGTCGCCTTCTGCCAGGTAGGAGCGCGCTTTGGCAGCGCCCGACCCTCGGGCTGCCCGCTGCACAACCTCATACCCGAATGGAACGACCTCGTCTTCCGAGGGCTGTGGGACGAGGCTGCGGAGCGACTCGCACTCACCAACCCCTTCCCCGAGTTTACGGGCCGGGTATGCCCTGCGCTCTGCGAAGCGGCATGCAACCTGGGTCTCCACGACGGAGCGACCACTATCAAGGATAACGAGCGCGCCATCTCCGACCATGCGTGGGCGCACGGCCTCGGCACGCTCGACCTTGAGACGTCACCGGAAGGCGCTCCGAAGGTGGCCGTCATCGGGTCTGGGCCGGCCGGCCTTGCCAGCGCTTGGGAGCTTGCGAGACGCGGTGCCCGGGTGACGTTGGTAGAACGTGATGACCGAGCGGGCGGCCTCCTCATGTACGGCATCCCCAACATGAAGCTGCCCAAGGAGGTGGTGGAACGGCGCACGTCGCTCATGGCATCCTCTGGCATCAGCATACTCTGCGATACCGACGCGACCGAACTGGCCACCGCAACGCAGCTTGTCACGTCACACGATGCCGTGATCATCGCCACCGGAGCGCGCAAGGCTCGCACCATTACCGTCCCAGGCTCGGACGCGGACGGCGTCGTCCTGGCTGTGGACTACCTCACCGCCGCGACCAAGGCACTCATGAATGGCAACGAACCGCAGGTCAACGCTGCTGGCTGCGACGTGGTGGTGATTGGCGGAGGAGACACGGGCACCGACTGCGTTGCGACGGCACTGAGGCAGGGAGCCGCAAGCGTGACGCAGCTGGAGTTTCTTCCCGAGCCACCCGCATCACGTGCGGAAGGTGACAGCTGGCCGCAGTGGCCCCAGGTGCGCAAGGATGACTATGGACAGCTTGAGGCCAAGGCCCTGCAGGGGTGCGATCCACGACAATGGGCCGTCGACACGCTCGAGGTGCTGCAAGACGAGGGGCGCGTCAGCGGCCTCCGCGTCGTGTCACTTGACTGGTCTTCCGGCAAGCCCGAGCGTCTTGCAGAGACAGAGCGCGTCATTCCGGCCCAGCTCGTGCTGTTAGCCATGGGATTCGTCGGCCCTGAGGGCCAGGTGTTCCAGGTGTTTGGCGTGACATGTTCCGATGACGGTCGCCATCTGCCTCTGACGCACACGGATTCGCACCGCACTATCTCAGAGAGCCCTATCCCCGTCTTTGTGGCAGGCGACTGTCGCATGGGCTCGTCGCTCGTCGTTAACGCCATCGCCGACGGACTCGCGTGCGCCGCAGAGGTGGCCGACACGCTTGGCCTGTAAGGGAGGTTCCGCACATGCACTTCACCAAGATGCACGGCCTGGGCAATGACTACCTCTACGTCTATGGAGAGGTCCCTGCCAACGTTGCCGAACTCTCCATTTGCCTGTCTGACCGTCACTTTGGCGCAGGGTCAGACGGGATGATCTTCATCACGCCCTCCACATCACCCGCCGCGGACTTTACGATGCGCATCTTCAATGCCGACGGCAGCGAGGCCCTGATGTGCGGAAACGGCATCCGCTGCGTGGGCAAGTACGTTTACGACAAGGGGCTGACCGACAAGGCCACCATCGATGTCGACACCCTCTCGGGCATCAAGCACCTCGTGCTGCAGATACAGGACGGCAAGGCATGCGGAGCAACCGTAAGCATGGGTCACGTTACTGTGAACGATGACCTGGTCATACGCGTTGAGCCACACGATGAGGACACCACACTGGTCTGCACGCCGGTCGATGTGGGCAACCCCCACGCGGTCTTCTTCGTGCCCGACGCCGAGACGGTTCCCCTAGCCACACTGGGGCCACGCATCGAGCATCACGTATCCTTCCCTGGCGGTGTCAACGCCGAGTTCGTGCAGGTACTCTCGTCTCACGAGCTGCGCATGCGCGTGTGGGAGCGCGGGAGCGGCGTCACTTTGGCCTGTGGCACGGGCGCCTGCGCGTCGGCTGCCGCGGCCGTCAGCAAGGGCCTCTGCCTCGCAGACGAGCCCATCACCGTGCGGCTTGACGGCGGGGAGCTGCAGATAACCGTACAAGCGAACGGCGAGGTGCTCATGACTGGCCCCGCCACCACCGTCTACGAAGGGGAGGTTACCCTGTGATCACGCCCAACCACCACTATGCAGAGCTCAAGGACTCGTACCTCTTCGCGCGCATCGCACAGAAGGTGAGCGACTATCAGGCGTGCCATCCAGACGCGCATCTACTGCGCATGGGCATTGGCGATGTGTCCCTTCCGCTGTGCGACGCGGTCATCGCGGCCCTCCACCAGGCGGTGGATGACCAGGCAGACAAAGACCGCTTTCAGGGCTATCTCCCCGAGTGCGGGGCGCCCTTCCTCCGCGAAGCGATCGCCGCGCACTACCACACGCGCGGGGTCGAGCTCTCGCCCGATGAGGTCTTTGTCTCCAGCGGGGCGAGCGACGAGCTGGGCGATATCCTCGACCTCTTTGACCGCTCAAGCGCTGCCCTTGTCATTGAGCCCGCCTATCCCGCCTATGTGGACGCCAATGTCATGGCGGGCCGCACCATCGTCCACCTGCCTTCGAGCAAAGGCGACGGCTTCCTGCCCGAGCCTAGCGAGGAGACGCTGGCAGACCTCATCTACCTGTGCTCGCCCAACAACCCCACCGGCGCGACCTTCAGTCGGACGCAGCTGCAGCACTGGGTGGACTTTGCCAACGAACATGGCTCGATCATCCTCTTTGACGCCGCCTACGAGGCCTTCATTGAGGACCCGGACCTCCCCCACTCCATCATGGAGATCGAGGGCGCAAAGACCTGCGCCATCGAGATCTGCTCCCTCTCAAAGACGGCCGGCTTCACGGGTACGCGGCTTGGCTACACGGTGGTGCCCAAGACGCTCAGGCGCGCTGGCATGAGCATGAACGACATGTGGGTGCGCAACCGCACCACCAAGACCAACGGCGTCTCGTACGTCATCCAGCGTGGTGGCGCCGCCGTCTTCACGTCCGAGGGCCAACGTCAGATACGGGAGAACCTGCGCTACTACAAGGAGAACGCGCGCATCCTCATGCAGGCGCTCGATCAGGCGGGCATCTGGTACTGCGGTGGAAGGAACGCCCCGTACCTATGGATTGAGTGCCCGGACGGCATGGGCGGCTGGGAGTTCTTTGACTACCTGCTCAACGAGGCGCAGGTCGTGGGCACGCCAGGCGAGGGCTTTGGCGCATGCGGCAAGGGATACTTCCGCTTCTCCACCTTCGGGAACCGCGAGGATACGCAGGAAGCAGCACGCAGGCTGCTTGACCTGCTTTCGTAGAGCCCTGCGACGAGCAACGGGCGGACACCGAAATCCAGATGCTACGTTGGTGCAATCTTGCCTTAACACATTTGCCGTCAAGCACGGCACGACCTCTCACTTCAGGGAAATAAAGCGCAGGTAGTCTCATGTGCGTCACTTGATGCGCCACACAAGCGCATGGTTCAAGAAGGGAGATTTGCCATGGCCCAAGACAAGGTCACTGCGGAGTGGGGAGAGCTGCTCTTCACCGACGCGGACATGCAGGAGCGCCTTTCCAGGCCCACGTACAAGGAGCTCAAACAGGTCATCGACGACGGAGCGCCCCTTGACCTCGACATCGCCAACGAGGTGGCGCACGCCATGAAGGAGTGGGCTCTCGAGAAGGGCGCCACCCACTTCACGCACTGGTTCCAGCCTCTGACGGGTATCACGTCGGAGAAGCACGACGGCTTCCTGACGCCGCGCTCTGATGGCTCGATCCTCATGGCCTTCAGCGGCAAGGAGCTCGTGCAGGGCGAACCTGACGCCTCCTCGTTCCCCTCGGGCGGCTTGCGCGCCACCTTCGAGGCGCGCGGCTACACCGTGTGGGATCCCATGAGCCCCGCCTTCATCAAGGACGAGGTGCTCTGCATCCCCACGGCGTTCATCTCCTACACCGGAGAGGCGCTCGACAAGAAGACCCCGTTGCTGCGCTCCCAAAACGCCCTCGAGGTGCAGGCCAAGCGCGTGCTAGCCCTGTTTGGTCGCGAACCAAAACGCGTCTTCACCACCGTCGGCCCCGAGCAGGAGTACTTCCTCATCAAGGAGGAGGACTACAAGGCCCGCCCAGACCTCATCCTTACCGGTCGCACGCTCTTTGGCTGCGCGCCGGCCAAAGGCCAGGAGCTTGAGGAGCACTACTTCGGCGCCATCCGACCCACCGTCAGCGAATTCATGAAGGAGCTCGACGACGAGCTCTGGAAGCTCGGCATCCCCGCGAAGACCAAGCACAACGAGGTCGCTCCGTGTCAGCACGAGCTTGCGCCGGTCTTCGAGAAGGGCTCGACGGCTGTGGACGACAACCTCCTCACCATGGAGAAGATGCGCCTCCTGGCCAGCCATCACGGGCTCGTCTGCCTACAACACGAGAAGCCGTTCGAGTACGTCAACGGCTCAGGCAAGCACAACAACTGGTCCATCAGCGCTGACGACAAGAACCTCCTTGAGCCCGGCCCCGACCCCGAGCACAACCTGCAGTTCCTCGTGTTCCTCGCCTGTCTGGTGGCAGCCGTCGACGAGCACGCTGACCTCATGCGCATGTCCGTGGCCTCTGCCGGAAACGACCACCGCCTGGGCGCAAACGAGGCACCGCCAGCCATCGTCTCCATCTTCCTGGGAGACAATCTCTCTCCGGTCGTCGAGGCACTGATCCACAAGGAGCACGCCGACGTCGCGGAGCGTGAGCTCATCGACCTGGGCATCCCGCAGCTGCCAGCGGTGCTGCGCGACAACACCGACCGCAACCGCACCTCGCCCTTCGCCTTCACGGGCAACAAGTTCGAGTTCCGCATGTGCGGAAGCCAGCAGAACCTGTCCGACCCCAACGTGGTCCTGAACACCGCCGTCGCCGAGCAGTGCGAGCGCTTCTGCGACTATGTGGCCGCCCGCTCTGACGAGCCCTTCACGCAGGTGGCCATGCGCTTCGTGCGCCACACCTTCCGCGACCACCAGCGCATCATCTTCGATGGCAACGGCTACTCCCCCGATTGGGAGGAAGAGGCCATAAGGCGCGGCCTGCCCAACCTCAAGACCACACCTGACGCCCTCGGCGCCCTCATGGACCCCGACAACATCGCCCTCTTCGAGAAGTATGGGGTCCTGAACGAGGCCGAGCTGCACGCACGCTATGTTGCCAAGTCGGAGCAGTACGCCAAGCTCATCAACATCGAGGCGAACACCATGACGTACATGGCACGCCACATGTACCTCCCTGCCCTCATGAGCTACTCGGGTGAGCTGGCAGAGACCGTCGCCACCAAGGCCGGTCTGGGCATCGCGGGCAAGGCCGAGAAGGATGTCGTGGAGAAGATCACCGCAGGTATCGACGAGGTGTACGAGCTCACGGCAAGGCTTGAGGAGCTTGCGTCCCACGCCGCCTCCAAGGCCAATCCCACCGAGTGCTGCGCACTCTGCCGTGACGAGGTCATCCCCGCCATGGACGCCCTGCGTTCCGCGGTTGACGCCATGGAGCGCCTGTGCGGCGAGGACTGGTGGCCCGTCCCCAGCTATAACCAGATGCTCTTCTACGTGTAAGGAAATCCGTGCGCAAGGCGGGCGCAGCGGAAACGTTGCGCCCGCCTTGCGCATTAAAGGAGAAGGGCTAATGTCATGTGCTCCATCATGGGTTACTCTGGCGCTGACGTGGACCTCGGCGTCTTCATGGAAGGCTTTGAGCGAACGGTCTCTCGTGGACCCGACTGCTCGCACGTCATCGACACGGGCCACGGCCTGCTCGGCTTTCATCGGCTCTCCATCATGGGCCTCACCTCTTCGGGCATGCAACCGTTCGAGCTCGACGGAAACTACGTGGTGTGCAACGGGGAGCTATACGGATTCGAGGACGTGCGGGAAGGCCTCCGTGCGAAGGGGTATTCCTTCAAGAGCGACAGCGACTGCGAGATCTTGCTTCCGCTCTGGCGTGAGTATGGCACCGACCTCTTCGCGCAGCTCGATGCCGAGTTTGCCTGCATCATCTATGACGCGGCAACGGAGGGCTTTGTCGCGGCACGTGACCCCATCGGCATCAGGCCGCTCTACTACGGCTTCGACCGTCGCGGCAGCATCGTCTTTGCAAGCGAGGCCAAGAACCTCGTCGGGCTCGTAGATACCATCCTCCCCTTCCCACCAGGACATTATTGGCAAGACGGACGCTTTTTCTGCTATTGCGACATCGCGAAGGTCGATGCGGTCTGCCATGACGACGTCGAGACCGCCTGCGCCACCATCCGCGAGAGGCTCGTGGCCGGCGTGCGCAAGCGACTGGTCTCAGATGCACGCATCGGGTTCCTGCTCTCCGGCGGGCTCGACTCGTCGCTCGTCTGCGCCATCGCGGCGAGGGAGCTTGACGCACCCCTCGAGACCTTCGCAATCGGCATGGAGGAGGATCCTATCGACCTCAAGTACGCACGGGAGACAGCTGCGTTCATCGGAAGCCACCATACCGAGGTGACCATGACGCCCGAGGAGGTCATCGGCTCGCTGGAGGATGTCATCGCACTCCTGGGCACCTACGATATCACCACCATCCGCGCCAGCATGGGCATGTACCTCGTCTGCAAGTATATCCACGAACGCACCGACATCCGCGTCTTGCTCACCGGCGAGATCTCTGACGAGCTCTTTGGCTACAAGTACACAGACTTTGCCCCCTCGGCAGGCGCCTTTCAACAGGAGGCGGAGAAGCGCCTGCGTGAGCTCCACATGTACGACGTCCTGCGTGCCGACCGCTGCATCTCGGTCAACTCCTTGGAGGCGCGTGTGCCCTTTGGCGACCTTGCCTTTGTGCGCTACGTGATGGCGCTTGACCCCAAGCTCAAGCTCAACACCTACGGAAAGGGCAAATACCTGCTGCGCCATGCTTTCGAGGGCACGGGGCTTCTGCCCGACAGCATCCTCTGGCGCGAGAAGGCCGCCTTCTCCGACGCGGTGGGCCATTCCATGGTGGACTATCTCAAAGACTACGCCGAGCAACGCTACACGGACGAGGAGTTTGAGGAGCGACGGCAAGCCTACCCGTTTGCTCAACCCTTCACCAAGGAGTCCCTCCTCTACCGCGAGCTCTTTGAGAGGCACTACCCCGGTCAGGCGCAGATGGTGGCCGGCTTCTGGATGCCCAACCGATCATGGGAGGGCTGCAACGTCGATGACCCCTCGGCGCGTGTGCTTTCCAACTACGGCGAGAGCGGAGCGTGACGCATGGGTGCGCATGAGGAATGTGGGGTCTTTGGCGTCATGGCTCCGACGCCGGTCGATGTTGCCGGTCTGTGCTACGTCGGTCTTCAGGCACTCCAGCATCGTGGACAGGAGAGCTGCGGAATCGTGGTGAACGATGATGGCGTGTTCTTTTCGCATAAGGACCTAGGCCTTGTCAGCGAGGTGTTTGGCAAGCGAGAACTGGAGTCCCTTCCTGCCGCGACAATGGCCGTCGCGCACGTGCGCTACGGGACGACAGGCTCCAATAGCCGCGCCAACTGCCAGCCCATAGAGGTCAACCACCAGAAGGGACGCATGGCACTTGCCCACAACGGCAACCTGTCTAACGCAACGGAGTTGAGAATGGCGCTCGAGCTGTCGGGCGCCATTTTCCACAGCTCGAGCGATACCGAGACCATCGCCTACATTGTGACGCGAGAGCGCCTCACGACGCCCTCCATCGAGGAGGCGCTGAGCAGGGCCATGGATACGTTGGAAGGGGCCTACTCATTGGTCCTCATGTCTCCCCAGAAGCTCATCTGTGCGCGAGACCCCCACGGGTTCAGGCCACTCTGCTATGGGAAGACGCCAGATGGCATATATGTCGTCGCCTCTGAGAGCTGTGCACTCCAGGCTTTGGGGGCAACGTTCATCCGCGATGTCAATCCAGGGGAAATCGTCGTGTTTAGCAAAGACGGCGTCACCTCGCACAGGGAGCATTGCGGACTGGCGCCCAAGCGTACCTGCGTGTTTGAGTACATCTACTTCGCGCGGCCTGACTCGGCGATTGACGGCGTCGAGGTCCATGCGTCACGCATCGAAGCAGGCAGGATCTTGGCACGCACCCATCCAGTCGAGGCGGACATCGTCATCGGGGCACCAGACTCCGGGCTGGACGCAGCACTCGGCTTCAGCCGCAAATCTGGCATTCCCTATGGGATAGGCCTCATCAAGAACAAATACGTCGGTCGCACCTTCATAGCCCCAACGGACAGAAAGGGACAGGTCAAAATCAAGCTCGCCGCCATCGAGTCAGAAGTCGCTGGCAAGCGTGTCGTACTGGTGGATGACTCCATCGTGCGGGGCACCACCAGTAGACGGGTAGTTCAGCTGCTGCGTGACGCCGGCGCGCGCGAGGTCCACATGCGCATATCCGCCCCGCCGTTCCTGCATCCCTGCTTCTACGGAACGGACATAGACTCCGAGGAGCACCTGATCGCCTGCAGGCACACCGTGGACGAGATCGCGTCCCTGATTGGCGCCGACAGCCTGGGTTACCTGCCCTTGGAGGAGCTTGGCTACCTGACCTGCGGAAACGGGTACTGCGACGCATGCTTCAGCGGAACCTACCCAACAAGCACTCCCACCGTACGAGGCAAGGATCGCTTTGAGCGCCGCCTCTCTGACGCATAGGTAGGATGAGCGCCTCCCTCCTCGCCCAAGCGATGTCCCCAACAGAAAAGGTCTCGTTACTTTCCCTCAACAAACTCGCTTGGCAGTAGAAAAATCGCTGGTAAACAGACGTAACCCACAAAACGTTTTGCCGCAACAAACGGCACACCGCCCCGAAACGACAATCCACGACCATGCCTTTCGTCACAAGTGTTCAGACGACGAAAGGAGAGACATGGACAGAAGAGACTTTCTCAGGCTTGCCCTCGCCGGTGCGACGCTTCCGGTCATAGGTGCATTGGGTGGCTGCGGCCAATCAGGTGACGACGCCAACCAAGCAGAGCCCCAGATGGCCCCATCTTCTGACGACACCCTGCGCGTGGGCATGGAGTGCGCCTATGCGCCCTTCAACTGGACCCAGGACGAACCGACCACGCCCGACGGCAGCACAGCCGAACCCATCTTCGGCAGCGACTACTACGCCTACGGCTATGACGTGGCAGTTGCCCAGATGCTTGCCACCGAACTCGGCAAGGGGCTCGAGATCCACAAGGTCGAGTGGTCTTCCATCGGCATCTCGCTCGACTCGGGAGACTACGACTGCATCATCGCGGGCATGGGACGCACCGCGGAACGAGAGATGGCCTATGCGTTCACTTCCCCCTACTACTATCGGGACAACTGCATCGTGGTAAAGAAGGATGGCCCCTACGCCGACGTGAAGGGTCTCTCCGACCTGGCAGGCACGGGCTGCAAGGTCACGACGCAGCTGGGAACCGGATGGATTCCCCTGCTTGACCAGATTGAGGGGGCTGACACCGGCAGCAACTACGAGACCACCTCGGAATGCTTCATGGCCGTGACCAACGGCGTTGCCGATCTCTGCATCGTCGACCTGCCCACTGCGCAGTCGGCGCTCCTCACCAACCCTGACCTGCTCATCATCACGCTGGCGGAAGGAGACACCTTCACCGGCGACGACGAGATGGTCAACGTCTGCATCGCCACAAGGAAGGATGATACCGCGCTGCGCGACAGCCTGCAGGCAGCCATGGACAGCGTTGGCTGGGACGATAAGGCGGCCATGGACGAGCTCATGGCGCGCGTGATCGGCCAGCAGCCAGCAGCGGTCTAGCGCAGCACTCTTCGAGCGGACGGGATGGGCAACGTAAGGATGACTTGTCCGCACTCCTTCCACCTCCTGACCAGGACGGAGAAAGCCATGGTCTTTGACTTTTTTACCATCACCGACCCACAGAGCTCCCTTGAGTGGATGGTCTTCCTCACGCAGAAATACTTCAGCATGTTTGTTGAGGGAATGTGGCTGACGCTCTACATCTCGATCATTGGAACGCTTCTGGGGTTTGTCCTTGGCTATGTCATGGGAGTCATCCAAGACCTTGAGGTGAGCAAGGAAGACCTCTTGCCCAAGAGGATCCTCGTAGGCATCTTCAAGCTGGTGGCAAGCGTCTACGTTGAGCTCTTTCGCGACACACCCATGATCGTGCAGGCGATGATCATCTACTACGGTATCCGCCAGATGGGGATTGATATCACCCCCGTAGCGGCAGGCATCCTCGTCACCGTGCTCAACACCGGCGCCTATATGGCCGAGACGGTGCGCGGCGGCATTGGGTCCGTTGACCCCGGCCAACGCGAAGGCGCATGGGCAATGGGCATGTCTCCGCTGGCGACGATGCTGTACGTCGTGCTTCCGCAGGCCTTCAGAAACATCCTTCCCGAAATGGCCAACACCTTCCTGACCAACCTCAAGATGACGTCGGTCCTGAACGTCATTGCCGTCCAGGAGCTGTTCATGGCAGCCAAGACGGTGGGAGGCAACTACTACAAGTACTTCGAGAGCTATCTGGTGATCGCCGTCATCTACTTCGTGCTGTGCTTCCTCTTCAACAAGCTATTCCTTCTTGTGGAGAAGTGGGTCAGGGGCACCGACGACTACGCCCTGGCTGTCGAGTACCTAGAGAGCGAGTAAGGAGGACACGATGGAAGAGGCAATTCTCAGCGTGAGTGACCTCAGCAAGTCCTTCGGCGACCATGAGGTCTTGCGCAAGATCGATATGAAGGTGTTCCCGGGAGAGATCATCTGCATCGTGGGATCCTCCGGCTCGGGAAAGTCAACGCTTCTGCGCTGCATCAACCGACTTGAGCGTCAGACCTCGGGAAAGGTGCTCTTTCATGGTCAGGAGGTGCGTGACGTCCAGTCAGAGATCAACGAGTACCGCTCCAGGGTGGGCATGGTGTTTCAGTCCTTCAACCTGTTTGATCATCTCACCGTGCTGGACAACTGCATGCTCTGCACGCGCAAGGTGCTGCACCTCTCGAAGGATGAGGCCTTCGCACGCGCAATCGAGCACTTGAAGCAGGTAGGGATGGCGCCCTACATCCATGCCAAGCCAAGCCAGCTCTCGGGCGGGCAGAAACAGCGTGTGGCCATTGCTCGAGCCCTCTGCATGAATCCCGAGGTATTGCTGTTTGACGAGCCGACCTCTGCCCTTGACCCCGAGATGGTGGGCGAGGTGCTCACCGTCATGCGCCAGCTCGCGAGCACCGGGCTCACGATGGTCGTGGTGACACACGAGATGGCGTTCGCGCGGGATGTGTCCACGCGCACCATCTTCATGGACCGGGGCTACGTGGTGGAGGACGCCCCGCCCCAAGAGCTGTTCCAGCATCCCAAGAGCCCGCGTACCAGGGAGTTCTTGAGCAGATATCTCGAAGGATAAGACAAAGAGAGAGGAGGTTGGCAGCATGGAGAGATTCGTGGTGACCTTTGCGCGCGGCTTTGGTTCGGGAGGCAAGGAGATTGCATCCATGGTGGCAAAAGACCTTGGCGTTCATTGCTACGAGAACCGCATCCTCACGCTGGCAAGCCAGATGAGCGGGCTGGACGAGCGGCTCTTCCAAGAGGTCAACGAGCGGATGCGTGACTATGGGGGCATCTCAAGCTTCCTGCGCGGCCTTCCCCGCACGAGGACCTACCTCGCACGCAACGAGCGGTTCAAGTCTGATGACGAGCTCTTCGAGTACCAACGGAAGATCATCTTGGGCCTCGCGGACCAAGAGTCGTGCGTCATCGTGGGCAAGTGCGCGGACTATGTGCTCCGCGACCGGGAGAACGTGGTGAGCATCTACATCGAGGCCCCGCGGTCCTTCTGCGTAAGACGCACCATGGAGCACATGGGCGTCACCGAGGAAGTGGCCCACGCCACCATCGAGCGGACCGACAAGTACCGTGCCGACTACTACGCCTACTACACCAATGGCAACTACTGGACCAACCCAGTGAACTATGACATGACGCTCAACAGCGAGCGCATGGGCATTGCCGGCTGCGTGCGCCTCATCGAGGACTACCTCGTGATCAGGGGCCTCGTTGATCCCGGCGAGATTATGAGAAGCGAATAAGAAAGCGAGCTGACTTATGAGACTCAGCGACACGGGCCGCACGGCCCAGGACATCAAGGACCTCGTCGCCACGTATATGATCGACACCTACGAGCGCTATGGCTTCGTGGCCGAATGCGCAAAGGACCAATACCTCTACGACAGCGAGGGTGAGCGCTACCTCGACTTCTATGCAGGCATCGCCGTCAACTCCGCTGGCAACTGCAACCCCCGCGTGGTGGAGGCGGTCATTGACGAGGCGCAGACCCTCATGCAGACGTTTAACTACCCCTACACCATCCCGCAGGCACTGCTCGCCGAAAAGGTGTGCACCACAATCGGCATGGACAAGATCTTCTACCAGAACTCGGGCACCGAGGCAAACGAGGCCATGATAAAGATGGCCCGCAAGTACGGCATCGAGAACTATGGTCCCAACCGTTACCACATCGTCACGGCCAAGATGGGCTTCCATGGCAGGACCTTCGGCTCCATGTCCGCCACGGGTCAGCCTGGCAACGGCTGCCAGATAGGCTTTGGCCCCATGACCTATGGATTCTCGTACGCGCCGTTCAACGACCTGCAGGCGTTCAAGGACGCCTGCACCGAAAACACCATCGCCATCATGATAGAGCCCGTCCAGGGCGAGGGCGGTGTGCACCCGGCAACTCAGGAATTCATGCAGGGATTGCGCGCCTTCTGCGATGAGAATGACATGCTCCTGCTCATCGACGAGGTGCAGACCGGTTGGTGCCGTACGGGCAAGGTCATGAGCTACATGCACTACGGCATCAAGCCCGACATCGTGTCGATGGCCAAGGCGCTGGGTGGCGGCATGCCCATTGGCGCCATCTGCGCCACCGAAAAGGTTGCCGCGGCCTTCTCGCCAGGCTCGCATGGGTCGACCTTTGGCGGGCACCCAGTGTGCTGCGCCGCGGCCCTTGCGCAGGTCGAGGAGCTACTGTCACGCGACCTCGCGGGAAACGCCGCCAAGATGGGCGCCTACCTCATGGACAGGCTCACCACGCTGCCACACGTGCGCGAGGTGCGAGGACAGGGCCTCATGATCGGCATCGAGCTCGAGGAGGGCTTTGGGGCGGTGGACGTCAAGCATGGCTGCCTTGAGCGTCACTTGCTGGTGACCGCCATCGGAGACAGCGTCATCCGCCTTGTGCCGCCACTCATCATCACCCAGGAGGATTGCGACGAGGCCTGCAGGATCATCGGCAGCACCATCGAGGCCCTTGCGGAAAGCTAGGAACGTACGGAAGGGCAAACTCGGCTTCGTTTCTGGCACTTTGCGCATTTGAAACGGCAACGCTTCCCCTTGGTGACGGAGGTGCGTCAGGGACATAGCCGCTTGGGCACGTTTTGCCCAAGCGGCTTCCCTCAGAAATAGACTCGAACCTGGTGGCCTGCGTCAGCCACGCATTGTCACCAGGCCTTGCCTCTTGAAAGGAGCCCGCACATGAATCCCCTCGCATTGGAGGATGCTCCCCTGCCTGCTCTCCTTGCGCTTGAAGACGGAACCTGCCTGCAGGGGTTTGCCTGTGGAGCCCAGGGGGAGGCATTTGGCGAAGTGGTGTTCAACACATCCATGGTGGGATACCAAGAGATCGTGACTGATCCCAGCTATGCGGGACAGATTGTGACGCTCACCTACCCGCAGGTGGGCAACTACGGCGTTAGCGAGCTTGCCATGCAGTCTGCGGGAACGGCGCTCAAGGGGCTCGTCGTGCGAGACATGTGCCACGCGCCCTCACACTGGCAATCGGCAGGTAGCTTCCCAGACTTCTTGCGTTCCCATAACGTCGTGGCCATCGAGGGTGTGGACACGCGGGCGCTTACGCTGCGCATACGAAACGCAGGAGCGATGCGAGCGGCGATCTCTACGGTGGACCTCAACCCAGAGAGCCTTGTCGCGCGCGTGAGCGCGAGTCCTGCCATCAGCGCGCATAATTACGTGGCTGACGTGTCACCACGGCAAGAGCGCGAGGTTCCAGCCGCACCGTCGGCGCTCGCGAGACGTCTCGACATGGGAAGGACGGCGCTTCATGTGGTCGCCTATGACTGTGGCGAGAAGCGTGGCATCGAGGGCGAACTCGCGGCCGCGGGCTGCGCGGTGACCGTCGTCCCCTTCGACACTCCCGCCTCGCGGGTCCTCTCGCTAGCCCCGGACGGCGTCTTCTTTTCAAATGGCCCCGGTGACCCCCAGCAGGTCACCCAGACCGCACGAGCCGCGATGGACATTCTGGGCAGGGTGCCCGTCTTCGGCATCTGTCTGGGGAACCAGCTTGTCTCCATGGCCGCGGGGGCACAGATAGAGAAGCTCCCCTTCGGGCACCATGGCGGCAACGAGCCCGTGATGAACCTCCTGACGCATAAGGTGGAGATCACGGCGCAGAACCATAACTACGGCCTTGTCTTCGAGAGCATGGGGCCGCTCGTTCCTGAGCTTTCCGGAGGAGAGGAGACGCACGCTCATGACCTGCGCTCTTGGGTCGAGCGTGGGTTCGCTCCGGTGGTCAGGACAAAGGGGCAAGGCCGCGTGCGACTCACCCACGTGAACCTCAACGACGGGACGCCCGAGGGCATACAGTTCCTCGATGCGCCCGCATTCTCGGTGCAGTACCACCCGGAGAGCAGGCCGGGGCCTCATGACTCCCGCTACCTCTTCCAGGCGTTCGTGCGCCTCATGGATGCCTGGCGCGAGCGCGGCGACACTGCCTCCCGCGTGAGCCCTGACTACCTTTCCATAGACGTCCGCGAGGGGAGGCCACATCATGCCGAGGCGTGACGACATCAACAAGGTGCTGGTCATCGGGTCGGGCCCCATCGTCATCGGACAGGCATGCGAGTTTGACTACTCTGGAACCCAGGCCTGCCGCGTGCTGCGCCGGGAGGGGTACGAGGTCGTGCTCGTCAACTCCAACCCTGCGACCATCATGACCGACCCCGAAACGGCAGACCGCACCTATATCGAGCCCATAACAGTCGACGCAGTGAGCAAGATCATCGAGCGCGAGCGTCCCGATGCGCTGCTTCCCAACATGGGCGGCCAGACGGCCCTCAACTGCGCCATGGCGCTCGGCGAGGCAGGCGTGCTCGAGCAGTTCCACGTAGAGGTCATAGGCTGCGACCTGGACTCCATCCGCATTGGCGAGGACCGCGAGCTCTTTGCCGCCGCCATGCGCGACATCGGGCTTGAGGTGGCGGCCTCGGGCTTTGCCCACACGCTCGATGAGGCGCTGGCCGTGGCCGAGGAGCTCTGCTACCCCGTGGTCGTCCGCCCGAGCTTCACGCTGGGAGGGGCGGGCGGCGGCATCGCCCACGACGCGGACGAGCTGCGCGTCATCGCGAGCCAGGGCCTCGCGTTCTCCCCCACCACCGAGGTCTTGGTGGAGCAATCCATCGAGGGTTGGAAGGAGATCGAGATGGAGGTGATGCGCGACGCCACGGGCAACGGCATCGTCATCTGCTCCATCGAGAACGTGGATCCCATGGGCGTCCACACCGGCGACTCCATCACCGTGGCGCCCGCACAGACCCTCTCCGACACGGAGCTTCAATGCCTGCGCGACTACTCGCTAGCCTGTCTTGAGCGTGTGGGCGTAGCCACTGGCGGCTCGAACGTGCAGTTTGCTGTCAATCCCAACGACGGTCGCGTGATCGTCATCGAGATGAACCCACGCGTGAGCAGGAGCTCGGCGCTCGCCTCCAAGGCCACCGGTTTCCCCATCGCCAAGGCGGGCGCCCTGCTTGCCGTGGGCTATACCCTGGACGAGATCACCAACGACATCACGCGCGTGACCCCTGCCTGCTTCGAGCCCTCCATCGACTATTGCGTGGTCAAGGTCCCGCGCTTCGCCTTCGAGAAGTTCAAGGGCACGGATGAGGAGCTCACCACGCGCATGAAGAGCGTGGGCGAGGTGATGGCCATTGGGCGTACCTTTGAGGAGGCGCTACAGAAAGCTCTTCGCTCGCTCGAGGACGGCCATATGGGTCTGGGGGCGGACGGGGCGGCACGCTTTGACGAGGAGCGGTTTGACGAGCTTATCGCGCGGCCCACACCGGAGCGCATCTACTACGTCGCCGAGGCGCTCAGGCGTGGTTGGAGCGTCGAGCGCATCGCGGCGCACACGCACATTGACCCTTGGTACCTGCACCGCATTGCCGACATCGTCGCCGCCGAGCGCACCATAGCCCACCTTGGCCTGGTGGGCATGGACAGAGAGCACCTGATCGCGGCAAAGCAGATGGGGTTCTCCGACGCGCAGATCGCCCATCTGGTCCACAGCAAAGAGGACGTCATCCGCGCGGTGCGCGAGGCTCTTGGGGTGCTTCCCGTCGTGAAGACCGTCGACACCTGCGCGGGCGAGTTTGCCGCACAGACGAGCTATCACTACCTGACGTACGAGCATGGTTGCAGCTCTGAGCACACGGTGGCGGCAAAGCCCCGCGTGATCATCCTGTCGGCGGGCCCCAATCGCATAGGGCAGGGCATCGAGTTTGACTATTGTTGCGTCCATGCGGCCTATGCGCTCCGTGAGATGGGCTACGAGACCGTTATGGTCAACTGCAATCCCGAGACGGTTTCCACGGATTACGACACCTCGGACAAGCTCTACTTCGAGCCGCTCACCTTTGAGGACGTCATGAACGTGGTTGAGATCGAGCAACCAGAAGGCGTCATCGTCACGTTGGGAGGACAGACCCCCATCAAGCTTGCCCGCCAGCTTGAGGAGGCTGGCGTGCCAACCATGGGCACCCACTCTGAGGCTATCGACCTCGCCGAGGACCGTGATCGTTTCAGCGCCCTGCTTGACCATCTGGGCATTCCCTACCCTCCCTCGACGGTAGCCTCCACCCCCGAAGAGGCGCGAGTGGCGGCGCGCAGGCTTGGCTACCCCCTCATCGTGCGGCCGAGCTACGTGCTGGGCGGCCGCGGGATGGCCATCGTCTACGACGACGCGGCGGTCGCGTCCTATATGGAGGAGGCCGCCCACGTCACGCCCGACCATCCGGTATACCTCGACGCCTTCCTGGAGGACGCCATCGAGCTGGACGTGGACGCGCTCGCCGACGGCGAGACGTGCTATGTTGGCGCCGTGCTTGAGCACATCGAGGAGTGCGGCATCCATTCCGGAGACTCTGCCTGCTGCTACCCGCCGTTCTCGATCTCGGACACCATGGTGGAGCGCATTCGCCAGACAACGAGGCAGCTTGCCCTCTCGTGCGAGATTCGCGGCCTTCTCAATGTACAATACGCCGTCAAGGACGAGCAGCTCTACGTGATAGAGCTCAACCCGCGCGCGAGCCGCACCGTGCCCTTCTCGTCCAAGGCGAGCGGCGTACCCCTGGCAAAGCACGCCGCACGCATCATGGCGGGCGCACATATCCGCGATCTTGACCTGCCGCCTGAGACCCACGAGCCTGCGCACTTTGCCGTGAAGGAGGCGGTCATGCCTTGGGCGCGATTCCCGGGCTCCGACGTGCGCCTTGGCCCCGAGATGCGCTCGACCGGTGAGGTGATGGGCGTGGCATCGACCTTCCCCGAGGCGTATGCGAAGACCCGACAGGCCATTGACTACGAGATGCCTGCGGAGGGCTCGGTCTTCATCAGCGTACGGGATGCCGACAAGCGCTCCATCGCACCGGTCGCCTTCTCGCTGGCACAGATGGGCTACCGCCTCATGGCCACCAAGGGCACGGCAAAGACATTGCGCGCCGCAGGCATTGCCTGCGAAGTGCTGATGCGGATTGGCGAGGGTCACCCCAACGTGCTCGATAGGATCGACGAAGGAGACATCTCCTTCATCATCAACACCCCGCACGGCAACGGCTCGCGCGGCGACGGCGAGGCCCTGCGCAGCGAGGCCGTGAGCAGGGGTATCTCGCTTGTGAGCACGCCCTCGGGTGCCACTGCGCTGCTCCAGGCACTTGCCACCCTGCGCGAGAGCGCCGGACTCCCCGTTTACGCGTTGCAGGACCTTGCCTAGCGAATAGGTCCCACGAGGGTACGCCGGGAAACCTTCCAACATGCATCGGCGCGCAAAGAGGTGCCTGTCCCGTTTGTATGGGTAAGGGGTGCCTACTCGTGCAAGGCCTCGCCGTTGGTCTCGATCACGTGCCTATACCAGTCGTAGCTGTCCTTCTTCACGCGCTCGAGCGTGCCGTGACCGTCGTTAAAGCGGTCCACATACACGAAGCCATAGCGCTTGCGCATCTCGCCCGTGCCTGCGGACACCACGTCGATGGGGCCCCAGTACAGGTAGCCCATGATGTCGCAGCCATCCTTGAGGGCCTCCTCGACCTGCAGCAGGTGGTCCCGCGTGTACTCCACGCGGAACGGGTCGTGAATGTGCCCGCTCTCGTCGAGGTTCTCGTCCAGGCCGATGCCGTTCTCCACGATGAACATGGGCACGTCATAGCGGTCCTGCAGGTAGTTGCACACGTAGCGCAGTCCCTTTGGGTCGACCGGCCAGCACCAGGGCTCGGGGCTGCATGCGGTCAGGTACGGGTTCTTGACGTTTCCCGTGGCACCGCTCGTTGCGTTCTTCACGTCGTCGGCACCCTCGGCCTTGCTGCTGAAGACCGAGCTGCGGTAGTAGCTGAAGGCGAAGTAGTCGTTGGTGTACTGCGCGATAAGCTCCATGTCGCCCGGCCGGATATCCAGCGTGACGTCGTTCTCCGCCCAGATGCGCCTGACGTAGCCAGGGTAGCGGCCCTTCAGCATCACGTCGGAGAAGAACGACTGCTTGCGCTGCATGGCCTGCGCGCCCAGCACGTCGTCGGGGTTGCAGGTCTCGGGGAAGCACGCGATGCCCGACTGCGAGAGCATGATGCCCATCTTGGCGTCCGGGTCAATCTCGCGGCAGAGCTTGACGGCCAGCGCGTTGGCCACGAACTGGTGATGCCAGCCCTGGTAGATCTGCTGCTGGGTGAGGTCGGCGTTCACGACCTCCTTGTTGGTGGGATGGATGTCGAGCATGCCGCCCGCGGCGAACGGGATCATGCGGCCCACGTTGATCTCGTTGAAGGTCATCCAGTACTTGACCTTGCCCTTGTAGCGCGTGAGGATGGTGCGCACATAGCGCTCCCAGAAGTCAATCATCTTGCGGTTGAGCCATCCGCCGTAGTCTATCAGCAGCCCGAGCGGCGTCTCGTAGTGGCTGATGGTGATGACCGGCTCCATGCCCAGCTCGAGCATCTTGTCGAACAGGCGGTCGTAGAACTCCAAGCCCTTCTCGTTGGGCTCCTCCTCGTCGCCGTGCGGAAAGATGCGCGCCCAGCTGATGGAGGTGCGGAAGGCCTTGAAGCCCATGCCGGCCATCAGCTCGAGGTCGCCCTCGTAGCGGTGGTAGAAGTCGATGCCCTCCTCGGAGAGGTGCACGAAATCGTGCTCGAAGCTGGGCTCCCACTTACCCGTCTCGTCGTTCCAGCGGATGTCAGGCGGGTTGCCGATGCCCGTCATGACGTCGGTCACGTTCAGCTGCTTGCCATCCTCGAGGTACGCACCCTCGAGCTGGTTTGCCGCCACAGCGCCGCCCCACAGGAACCCTTCCGGAAATGCTGTTGCCATGCTGACTCCTTCCCGAGCCTCTCATCCCAACAAATGCCTGCGCATACGCCCATTGTACGCAGTGCTACACGGCTCACACCAGTGTCATTTATATAAGCATTTCTAATACATCATGCAAGTATCTGGAATTGTATATAAGCATTTCTCAGCCTAGGATGTAATTGAAGGAACTGTCAACCAGAACACCAGGAGGAGACATGGCAGAACTCAAGAAGGACGTTGTCGTATTGGTGGGCGCGGGCGGCATCGGCATCGCCATCGCGCGCCGCGTGGCGCAGGGAAAGCACCTGGTAGTCACGAGCCGCACGCAGGAGAAGGCCGACCGCATTGCCGCCGACCTGCAGAGGGATGGCTTCGATGTCACTGGCGTGCCGTGCGACCTAGGTACCCGTGCAGACATCCTTGCCGTCATCGAGCACGCGCAGCAGTTTGGGCCCATCACCAACGTCATCTGCGCTGGCGGCGTAAGCCCCTCACAGGCGCCCATCTCCGAGATCCTTCGTGTTGACCTGTATGGCAGCTCCGTGCTCCTCGAGGAGCTCGGCAAGGTCATTGCCCCTGGCGGTTCGGGCGTCGTCGTCTCCAGCCAGTCTGGTCACCGTCTACCCGACCTAGGCCAGGAGCAGAACTGGGCGCTTGCCATGACGCCCACTGAGGAGCTCTTAGACCTCCCCTTCCTCTCCGAAGAGGCCATCGGCACCACCCTACGCGCCTACCAGTACGCCAAGCGCTGCAACGTGCTGCGCGTTCAGAGCGCGGCCTGCGAATGGGGCAAGCGCGGTGCCCGCGTCTTCTCTATTTCCCCTGGCATCATCATGACGCCGCTTGCCTTTGACGAGCTCAATGGCCCGCGTGGCGAGGGCTACCGTAAGATGCTGGACCTGATGCCCGCCAAGCGCGCCGGCACCGTGGACGAGATGGGCGCGCTGGTGGCCTTCCTCATGGGACCCGAGGCCACCTTCATCACCGGCACCGACATCCTCTGCGATGGCGGGTCAACTGCCGCTTTTTGGTACGGCGACCTGCAGTATCTGCAGGAAGGGTGGAGCCAGTCATAGTAACCACCGGCCCAGCCGCATTGCGTGCCAGGCCTTCGTTGCGTCGGGAGAAAGATTGGCCATGGCAAGCAATGACGCTCAGGTCATCCACGCGTTGTATCACAGCATGTATCGCTTCATGATCAGCCGCGACGTGAAGCGCTTGGGGACCCTGCTCGACGACTCGTTCGTGCTCGTGCACATGACGGGACGTCGCCAAGGCAAGGGGGAGTTTCTCCACTGCGTCGCAGACGGAACGCTCGCCTACTTTGACGAGGTGGAGGAGTCGTGCCCCGTGCATGTCGCCGGCGACCGTGCGACGCTGGTGGGCAAGAGCCTGGTTGAGGCCTCTCCCTTTGGCATCGGACGCTCCACATGGCGCCTGCAGCAGGAGATTGACCTGGTCAAGAAAGACGGTGCATGGTTCATGACCAAGGCCGTCGCGTCCATGTACTAACAGAAGACAGATTGGCGCGCATAGGAGGGCCCCATGCGCGCCTTTTGCAAGAGGAGAGGACAATGGCACTGTCTACCAGCGAGTTTAAGGGACGCTTTGGCTTTGGCGCCATGCGTCTGCCCATGAAGGGCGGCGATCCCGACTTCGAGCTTTGCAACCAGATGTTTGACCGCTTCCTGGAGGCGGGCCTCAACTACTTTGACACCGCCCACGTCTATCTGGGCGGCAAGAGCGAGGTGGCACTGAGAGAGAGCCTGGTCAAGCGCCACCCGCGCGAGAGCTTCTTCCTTGTGGACAAGCTCACCCACGGCACCTTCCGCGACCCTGCGACCATCCGCAAGGTCTTCCAGGACGAGCTGGATGCGTGCGGCGTGGAGTACTTTGATCTGCTGCTTGCCCACGCTGTCAACAGTGCTCACTACGAGATGTACACGCGCCAGGGCGTCTTCGAGACGGCCAGGGAGTTTGTGGCTGACGGCCGCGCACGGCACTTTGGCATCTCGTTCCACGACGGTCCCGAACTGCTGGAACGCATCCTGACCGAGCACCCCGAGATTGAAGCCGTGCAGCTGCAGATCAACTACGAGGACTGGGAGAGCCCCAGCGTGCAGAGCCGCCGCGTGTACGAGGTCGCGACGGCGCACGGCGTGCCTGTCATCGTGATGGAGCCCTGCAAGGGCGGGCAGCTGGTCAACCTACCCGAGGTGGCACAGAGGGCGCTCGACGCCGCGCCCAACCCGGAGGCCCTCTCCAACGCGGGCTTCGCCCTGCGCTTCTGCGCGACGCTGCCCAACGTGGCCATGGTGCTCTCGGGCATGAACACCATGGAGCAGGTTGAAGACAACCTGCACGCCATGGCAGGAGACCCCGCTCCGCTGACGGAGGAGCAGCTACAGGCCCTGCGCGACGTCCACGAGGCCTTTACGAGCCTTGGGATGATCCCCTGTACGGCCTGCCATTACTGCACTGACGGCTGCCCCAAGCACATCATGATCCCGGAGCTCTTCGCCGACCTCAACGCCAAGCGGGTCTTTGGCGGCTGGAACCCGGGCTGGTACTTCAGCAACGTGCACACCGTGGACGGCCACGCCAAGCCCAGCGCGTGCATCAAGTGCGGCAGGTGCGAGCGCGAGTGCCCGCAGGGCCTGCCCATCCGCCAACTGCTGATTGAGGTGGCCGCCGAGTTCGAGTAGGTTATAACGTCTGCCACGATGCTTTGTGATGCATGATAAGGCACGGAGGAGTAATCCCCGTGCCTTATCATGCAAGTAATGCGCTGCGGAGCTCGACTGGAGTAGCTCATAGCGAGACGAGGTGCACCTTCATGCAAGCTGCGCACTTCTCGCTACTCCAGCGGCAGGCCGCCCTCGCGCTGGATGCCCGGCACGGCGGGGATGGAGGCAAAGCCCGCCTCAAGCTCCTCGTCGGTGGGGATGTGGTCGACCATCGTGCCGTTGTTGAAGGCCTCGTAGGCGGTCATGTCAAAGTAGCCGGTACCCGTCAGGCCAAAGAGGATGACCTTCTCCTCTCCCGTCTGGATGCACTTCTTGGCCTCCAGGATGGCACCAAGGATGGCGTGGGCGCTCTCGGGGGCAGGAAGAATCGTCTCCTCCTTGGCAAAGAGCTCCGCCGCCTCGAACACGTCGGTCTGCTTGACGGCAATGGCCTCAAGGTAGCCGTCGTGGCGCAGCTGCGAGAGGATGGGCGCCATGCCATGGAAGCGCAGGCCGCCGGCATGGTCGGGGCTGGGGATGAAGCCGTTGCCCAGCGTGTACATCTTGCAGAGCGGGGCGGTCTTGCCCGTGTCAGGATAGTCGTAGGCATAGCGGCCGCGGGTGAGGCTGGGGCAGCTGGCGGGCTCAACGGCCACAAAGCGCGTGCTGGGCTTTGCGCCGCTCAGCTTGTCGCGCATGAACGGCGCAATGAGGCCGCCCAGGTTGGAGCCGCCGCCTGCGCAGCCTACCACCACGTCGGGATACTCACCCAGCTGCTCAAAGGCCGTCTCGCACTCAAGGCCAATGATGGACTGGTGCAACAGCACCTGGTTGAGCACGCTGCCAAGCTGGTAGCGGCCGCGGTTTTCCGGCACGTGCAGTGCACGCTCCACGGCCTCGGAGATGGCGGTGCCGAGCGAGCCCGTGTAGTTGTCGGGGTTCTGGAGCATCTTGCGGCCAATCTCGGTGGTGTCCGAGGGGCTGGGCGTGACCTGGGCGCCAAAGGTCTCCATCACCGAGCGGCGGAAGGGCTTTTGCTCGTAGCTTGCGCGCACCATGAAGACGTCGCACTCCAGGCCAAAGCGCGCGGCCGCCTCGGAGAGGGCTGTGCCCCACTGGCCGGCGCCCGTCTCGGTGGTGATGGTGGAAAGTCCCTGCTCGTAGGCATAGTAGGCCTGCGCGAGGGCCGAGTTGAGCTTGTGGGAGCCGCTGGTGTTGTTGCCCTCAAACTTGTAGTAGATCTTGGCCGGGGTGCCAAGGGCACGCTCCAGGTTGTACGCGCGGCAAAGCGGGCTGGGCCGGTAGATCTTGTACATCTCGCGGATGCCCTCGGGGATGGGCGTGTAGCGCGTGTCGTCATCAAGCTCTTGTCGGCAGAGCTCCTCGGCAAAGACGGGTGCTATGTGCGCAACCTCGGCCGGCACACCGTTGGGCAAGAGCATGCGCCCAGGCTTTGTGGGCATGTCGGCGCGCAGGTTGTAGTAGCTGGTGGGGATCTGGTCCTCACGCAGGTAGATGCGGTACGGGTCCTTCTTAGTGCGGACGTCCTGCTCGGCCATGGTCGGCCTCCTTTCTGCGCCGTCTGGCGCGTTGAGGGCGGGCCTGACCTTTGGCCAACAAAAAAACGCCCGTCCTCGACCTATGGGGGGTCTCGAGGACAAGCGTCTATACGTGTGCACAGACACCTGCGGTGCCACCTCGATTAGCGGGCGTGCGCCCGCTCTCTCTGTGGAGGGCCATCACCCTCCTGCCCTATGACGGGGGCCTCCGTCGCGACTTCCACCGCCTTGCGGCAGCCAACACTGCCAGCGGTTTCTTCGCGCCCTCGGCGGGTCCATTATGCCTGCCAGCTACTGCTCGGATCTCAGCTGCCCGAACTCTCTGTATGCGCCTCTGCAGGTTTTACTTCCGCCTCATTGGTTTTGGCAACACTATGCGGTTGTTGGAGGGCAGTCTACGGGAGGAATGGGGCCGCACGCAATTGCGAGAAACAGAGACGTTACATGACGTTTGAGTAAGATCCGACGGCAACGCCGGCCCTATCCATTCCCTTTTCGCAAGGTTCTTTTCCATCGTGTAACGATAGAAAGCTGACTCAGACCACTTGTGACGAGTCTTCATATAAGTTTTCAAATGCCGTTTTCTCGCGAAAGGGAAGCCATGGCAAACATCTCTCGTCGCGCCTTTTTTGAACTTGCCACCGGCATGCTCATGTCGCTGCCGACCCTCGCGGGTGGTTACGTCCTCGCCCCGACCCCTGCCTATACCGAAGACGCCACCGATGACAGCGAGCTGGCGGGCAAGGAGTCGGAGTACGTGGTCATCGACGTCGTGCAGGCGTGGGAAGTCGGCTTCATGGTAGTCGACATCACCAAGGGCGTCGAGAAGGACGGCGGCCTGATGAGCTATCCGCCCGTACCGGGCGCCAAGATCACGGTCACCTCACGCTTTAACAACAACGTGGCAGAGGGCACGACGGGAGACACCGGCGTCGTCAACCTAGACATTCGCAAACTCTGCGTCGTCGAGGAGGGAGAGGACGTCAACAAGCTCGACGACTACCACTTCAACGGCATCGTGACCATCGAGAAGGACGGCTGGCGCAAGTCCAAGACGGCCCTGACCATAGTGCAGGGCGGCACGGGCATACAGGTGCCGGCGCATCCCCTGGACAGCGACTCGAGCATGCCGTATCCCTACTTGGCTTCTTTCGACGAGTGGGACGCACTCTACACCGCCAACGACTTCTTGGTCACCCCCGCAAACACCGACATCCACACGATCAGCACGACGGTCTACAACCTGCCGGCACAGGAAGACACGAAGTTCGAGCTCTTGGCGTCCATAGATGGCAAAGAACGCGTCGCCGCGCAGACGACTCTCGATGCAGACGACCTGACCAAAGAAAACGGCTACACGGGCACCGTCTCGTTTTCTGACCATTGGCTGAATTCAGAGGGCAAGAAGGGCTTTGAGGCGGGAACACAACTCAAATGCAGGGTGACGCAGGACGACGTGACGTGGACCTATCCGCTGGCCGTCACGTTTTCCCCGGGCGTGGTCAACGAACCCGACGAGAAGAAGGGGCAGGAGCTCTGTCCCATCAACACCCTCAAAGGCGGGACTACGGGCGTGGGAGCCACCTGGCCGAGCGGCGTTCCCATCATTGGCGGCGGTGACCTCAAATTCTGGGCACCGGAGCTTCCCATCGACATCTACGTCAACCCCTTTGGCCTCGTGCAGCTCACGCTCAAGTCGCCCAGCTGGGGTTACCGCGGCGACACGGACTTTCCCCAAGATGCCAAGTGGGGCAAGTTCCCCCGCAAGAGCGTGGCGCAGCAGTGGGAGAAAAAGAAGAAGGTCTTCCAGACCATGTCCAACAACACGTCGGCTTTGGTCTCTAAGCCCGGCGCGGTGCAGCAGATCGACCTCTTCAAGTCGTTTACCATGACCGTCAACTTCCAGCTGCTTGCGCTCGCGCAATGGGACGCAGGCAAGGGCCTCTTCCAAGGCGAGGTGGCAGGACAGATACTCGCAGCCCTCAACTTCACCATCACCGAGAACTTCTTTGCCGGCCCCATCCCCGTGCTCATCACCTTCTCTTTGGATTCGAGCCTCATCTTCGGCCTTTCCGCGGCGGCCTACTCCACAAAAAAGAGCAAGGACGAGGACCTCGTCGAGGCCATATTCGACCTCGGCCGCTGGCAGTGGGACTACCAAAACACCGGCCTCACCATCACCTTCAACCTCACCCCGTCGCTCTCGGTGGGCGTGGGCATCCGCGGTGTGGCCTCCATCTCCGTCAAGGGGGCCATCACCCTCACGCTCTTTTTTGGCGTGCCCATGGGCACCCAGCCAAAGGGCCTGCCCAGCACGCACTTCACAGCTGGCTGGTCGGCGCAAGTATCGCTGGTGGTAGAGCTCTTCCTCTTTACCCACTCGTTCTCGCTCTACTCAAAGAAGTTCTCTAACTTCTACGACAACTGGGACGGGAAGACCCTTGCCTCACACGCCGGTGAGGAGGCGCTGAACTCCCTCGCGAGCTTTTCCATCGCCGACCTGATCGACAGTCTGTCCCCCATCACCGACGCGATGCTCGCGCAGACGAGCGAGGCGTCCATCACGGTGCCTCTCTCCTCCCAGGCCGCCGAGACCAGCTTCGTCAACTGGGATGAGCTGGCCCGCGAGAAGGTCGTGGAGCTTGCCGACGGCACGACCTTGACCTTCACCGTGTACGACCTGAGCGCCCCCCACGAGGCTTCCGAGGAAGCCGAGATGGCTGACGTGGTGCAGGACGAAGATGGAACCACAGCGAGCGAGGCTGAGGAGCCGGCTGCCATAACAGAGGATGGCCCTGCTGAGGACGGCCTTGCTGAGGATGTCCTTGCCGAAGATCCCCTTTCCGAAGATGGGCTCGTCGTCATTGCCGAAGGTGGCCTTGCCGAGGGCGGTCTTGCCGGGGGCGTCATCGCCGAGAACAATGCCGCCGTCGAAGGCTCCGCAAACACCGATGCCCTCATAACGCTCATGGAAGACGATGTCGCGGGCCAAGACACAGAGGGCCTTATGGGGTCACTGGAAGGGAACGCAGACGACGAGCCCCAGGCAGAGCAGGCGGCCGAGGAGCCCCAAGAAGAGGAAGCGCCCCTGGATCCCCAGGCAAACGAAGGCGGGGAGCTGCGAAACGAAGCCCGTCTGGCTCCTGCTGTCACCTGGCTCCAATCGTACTCGGGAAGCTCCCTTCCCGACCCAGGCGTAGCATCGCTCGGCGCACAGGGCGGCATACGCCCCTCGGCCGACATGCGCCTCTTTGGCTCAGAAGACCAGCACGTGCTCTCCGCCGCCCATACGGAGGTGCTCGACATAGGTGCCCCCATCGGCAAGACGCGTGAGCTCGGAGTCTGGTGCTTCCGCATCGCCTCAGTCACGATTGGCGGCGAGGCCCGCACGCGCATCATCGCAAACTGCATCGACGGCGACCCCAAGGGCACCACGAAGGTCATCGAATTTGACACCAAGATCCAAGACATGCCCCATGCCGACCTGTACGACTATGACTTTGACCTCATGGCGAGGAAGGAGACATACGACGGTGGCAAGACGAGAAGCACCGTCAACCTCGTCATCTTGTCCGGCAAGCGAGACGGCGGCGGCAACGTCGCGCTCGCAAGCGCATCGACCGACCTCGCCCTCACCTACCTGTGGCTCGACTCGGCAGACTTCGTGGGTTCCTCCGAGGTCCTGAAGAAGGACAACGAAGGCTGTTTCTCTATGAGGGCAAGCGAAGTGGCAAACGTGGAGCCAAGCAAGTTCCACTGCATCTCTAACCTCAAGATTGGCAGCAGTCCCAAGACCGAGTCGTCGTTTGACTTCGCGGTCATCCTGTTCCTCGACCGCTATGCCGACACGGCAGAGGATGCGCTGGGCGACAATGCGCATGTGTGCGTCGGGGTCCTTGAGCTGGAGAGGATGGAATCCATAGGCAACACGTACCTCTATACGCTCGAAAAGTATCCGGCGGAGTGGTGGAGCAAGTCGATCGGAGACATCGACCCCACCGTATACGAGGCAGATTTCTGCCCGGGCTCATATGTGTCCGACCCACTTTACGGCGTCCCGTGGTATCTCATGCTGCGCGGGTCAAACAAGGCCCACTACGTGCGCACCGTGCTCTCTAACTACAGCCCGGACGGCATCTTTAGATTCACGACGCCCAAGCCTTGTGGAGACTTTGACCCCAGCGTTCGCCTGGTATGGAGCCCTGGCGTAGACGGCTTCCTCGCGTCTTACCCCGACGACCCCGCCCAGCTCACATGCGCAGCAGACGAGAAGGACTATTCCAAGTGGTCGCTGCACAAGATCACCTGGACGACTACCAATAGTCCCCAGCTGCAAGTGGAACCCATCGGCCCCTCGGGCTTTAACGTCGTGAACTTTGCCGTGCGCGGGGACTTCATCTTCTGGCCCCAGTCGCGTGACGCCGACGAAGACCGCGTGTGGGCAAAGGATGGCACGGAAGACGTGCAGGAACGCGACGCCCTTTACCAGATCATGGCGTGCCGCATACGTTCTGGCCACTTCTCCGATCCGTTTGTGGTGGCTGACCTGCCAACCGACACCGACATGCTCAGCATCACAAGCGTCAACACCACCACGATTATGGAGGCGCTACGCACCGTACACGTGGACACGGGCGAGCGGGGGTCAAACGGTTTGCCGCTCTACCACGCTGCGGACATCTGGTATACCGCCGTGCCTGCAGTGCGCTGCGTGACGGCCACTGCCTGTGATGCGCCTCGTCCCTTCGTGGAGCCCGGCGGCACGATCGACTTCCATGTTGCCGTGCGAAACGACGGCAACACGTTCCTCTCTGGGTGCACGCTCGAGCTTTGCGCGTACAACGAAGGCACCGAAGGCTATGAGCGCGTTCCCGGCGCCTCGGCTGTGGTGACCTTTGGCAAGGACACCATCCAGGAGTCCACATACAACATGAGTGACGGCGAGGGCGGCCTCACCGGCCTCGAGCCCGACTACGCCCTCGCACCAGGCAAGACGTGCGTGTATGCCGTCACGGTGAGCGTGCCGAAGGACTGGGAATCGGGCGACAAGAAGGTGCTTTTTGTGGCAAGCGACGGCACGGTGGTGGATGACTACGCCCGCTCCACGGCGGCAGATGGCGATGAGGCCTATGCGGAGGTGGTGGAGTTTCATGTGGAGCCCGGAGACCACCACGTGGTGCAGACGCGCACGCACGCCGGCCAAGACCTCGACCAGCGGTACATGGACATCATCACGGTGGACCAAGACCACGCAGGAGGCAAGATCTTCCAGGCGTCGCCCGTGACCAAGACGACGACAGGAACGGCTGAGAAGAACACCCCCGCTAAAGGCGGCTCCACGAAGACCACCAGGCTTCCCGATACGGGTGACATGTCGTCTGCCGGTGGCGTTGGCCTGGCTGGTGCGGGCATTGCTGCCCTAGGCGCTGCCGTAGCTGCCTACGAGCGCCGTCGCGCAGAGAACGAATCGCTCTGACAGACCGCTACTGGCTCATTCATGTCGCATGCTGAGCGGCGGTGCTCACTTTGCGACACGAAAGGGGCGGTTTGCGTCGCAAGTTGAGCGTCGGCGCTCACTTTGCGACACGAACTGCCAGGCCTGCTCCTAGAGATCAGTCAAGCGATCCCGAACTGAGATCGCGTCGCGAACTGAGGCCGAATGTCGCGCCCGGGCCGTCCGCCCCACCCCTTGCGTAAGGTCGGTCACAGCAAAACTATGACCGACCTCTCAAAACTTGCCCCTGGGTCCCCTTCCAGAAGGTTGGTCATAGCAAAACTATGACCGACCTTACCGAAGGGACCGTTTTTGTTGGGTTTAGCGAGAACGGTCACAGCTTTACTATGACCGTTCTCACGGAGGGAGTCCCCAGAGGCGGGTTTGGAGAGAACGGTCATACCTCAGGGAGTACCCCATCGTCGACGTTGGCTACCGGACGCATATGTGTTCCGTGCATGGTCGCTTGCTCAGGTAGACAGGCAACTTTGGTCCTCCAGGCTTCATACTTAAGCTGTATAGAAGCAGTTCAATGAGAGGAGAGGCTCTTGAGCAAGGTTGTGGTTTTGGAAGGCAGCCCCAAGAAGGGCGGCAATACCGACCTGATGGCCGAGGCTTTTGCCGATGCGGTCCGCGCCGCCGGGCACGACGTGACGATCATCCCCGTCGGTCGCATGCACATCGACGGCTGCCGTGGCTGTCGCGCCTGCTACAAGGCGGGCAAGCCCTGCGTATTTGGCGACCAAGACGAGTGGAACGGCATTGCGCCGGACCTCCTTGCCGCCGACGCCATCGTTTTTGCGACACCGGTGTACTGGTTTGGGTGGACCGCACAGGCCAAGGCGGCCCTTGACCGCATGTTCTGCTTCCTCCCCAAGGGCGAGGAGTTCGCTGGAAAGCAGTGCGCGTTCCTGAGTGCCGCGGCTGATGGCGAAGACGTCTTTGATGCACCCAAGATGGTGTTCGAGAAGTCTGTGTCGCTTCTCGGTTGGGACGTCATCGGCGAGGTGTGCGCCGCAAACTGCGGTGAGCACGGTAAGGTTCGCGAGACGGGATACCTCGAGCAGGCAGCGGCCTTGGCAGCGCTTCTCTAGGAAATCAATTGATGGGAGAGAACATGAACCGCAGGCAGTTTTTGGGAATGACGGGCATGGGCGTGATGTCCACGCTTCTTGCAGCATGTAACAGCAGATCAGGCAATCAGACAGAAGAAGAGGCCGAAGCCGTGGAAGAAACCGTGGCCCAAGAGACAACCGAACCCGAAGCACCGGCGAGCTCCGAGACACCGCAGGAAGCCGTCGGCCCCCTCGTGGTCTACTTCAGCTGGTCGGGTAACACGGCGGGCATGGCCACGCGCATCGCCGAGATAACGGGTGGCCAGCTCTTCGAACTCGTCCCCGTAGATCCTTACCCCGAGGTCTATAACGACTGCACAGACGAAGCCCTTGCCGAGCAGCAAGCTGGCACGCTGCGTCCCTACCAAGGCGACGTTGAGGGATGGGATGCTGCCTCGGTCGTCTATCTGGGCTATCCCATCTGGTGGATGGACCTGCCCCAGATCACCAAGAAGTTCATAGCCGACCACGACTGGAACGGCAAGACCGTGGTGCCCTTCTCCACCTACTACAGCTCGGGCTGGGCAGGGACGCCGCAGACCATCGCCGAGACATGCGCCGGAGCCACCGTGGCAGACGGGCTCAGCCTTGCGCAGGGAGACCTGCCAGGTGCCTACGACCAAATCGAGGGCTGGATTACGGGGCTCGCGCTGTAACGACAGGCCTTAGGCGGAGAGGTGAGAGTTGACTACCAATAAACCACAGGTCATTCTGCACATCCTGCAATCCATAGACGGGCGTGTGGCCGGTTCGTTCATGGGCGAGGCGCTCGCGCTCGTGGGCGAGTACGGGCGCATCCGCGACGAACTCGCGCCGGACTGCTTTATCCACGGGGCGACCACAGCGCGCCAGCTGTATGCAAATGGGAAGGTCCGCACGAAGCGTGGGGCACAAGTGCCTGCCGGCGACTATGTTGCCAAACGCTCCAAGCGCTATATGGCAATCCTAGATCCCGACGGCACCTTGGGCTATGACTCTGCCACCTGCAATCGTCGCGGTATGGAGGGCTCGCACATCGTGGCGCTCCTGCGCGAGGACGTGGACGCCGCATACCTTGCCTACTTGCGCGACCAAGGCGTCTCATACGTGTTGGCGGGGCATGGCTCCTTTGACGCGGCGCTTGCCGTGCAAAAGCTCGGGCAGCTCTTTGGGGTGACGAGGATTGCCCTTATGGGCGGTGGCTATGCTGACGGCACCTTCGCCGCAGCCGACGTCATCGACGAGCTGAGCCTGGTGGTGGCACCCGTGGCCCAGGTGGCAAGCGGGCAGCCTTCGCTCTTCGAGACCGTGCCGGGGCTTACGGCCGCGCCGCTCACCTGGCAGCTCGCGGACGTCAAGCGCCTGCCAGGCTCCGGCCTCTGGTTGCATTACCAGCGCGCCTAACGAGTTCATACACAAAGGCGGGGCCCGCTGAAAACCAGCGGACCCCGCCTTTGTGTATGGGGAAGGAGCCGGAAGGGGATAAAGCCCCTCCCCCCGAGGAGGTTCATCCTAGAACACGCCGGCAGGGCCCTCGCCCAGGATGCCGTTGCCCTCCCACCAGGCGGAGACGCCGTGGTCGATGAGCAGGTTCACGCCGCTGATGTAGGAGCTGATCTGGCTGCCCAGCACCACCAGCGGGTAGCCCATCTGCTCGGGCGTGGCGTTCTGGCCGCCCCACACGGCGGTGAAGGTGGCGTCGAGTGCTTTGCGACCGGCCTCGGCGTCGCCGCCGCCCGCGCCCGTGTTGAAGGCGTTGGTGAGGCCCGTGTTGGTCATGCCCGGGCAAATCGTGTTCACGCGGATGTGCCTGGCAACGTAGGCGGGGTCCATGCACTTCTTGGTGACGTAGGAGTTGAGCGCCTTCTTGGAGACGGCGTAGGGGTTGGGGTCGCCATCCACCATATCGACATGCGCTTCGTACCAGGCCTCCTGGCCCTCCCAGCCCTCGGCCTCGATGAGGCCCTGAAGGTCGGCGTACATGCGCTGCCAGCCCAGGCCGCCCATGGAGCTGATGAAGGTGACCGAGCCGCCCTCGGCCAAGCGCGGCAGCAGCTGCTCGGCCACGTACTTCTGCGAGATGAAGTTGATCTGGAACATCTTGTGCCAGATGCCGGGTTTGCCGGCGATGCCGTGGCACAGGAACACCGCCTCGATCTCCTCGGGCAGGCTCGCGAGCCAGGCGTCAACCTGCTCCTTGTCACCCATGTCGGCTTTGAACGCGGCCGTTACGGGCAGGTCGATGTCGGCGATGTCCACGGCGTAGACGTTGGCGCCGAGTGCGATGAGCATCTCGGTGGCGGCGCGGCTCATGCCCGAGGCCGAGCCCGTGATGGCGACGTTCTTGCCCGTGAGTCCGAAGATGCTTTGTACGTCCATGGTGTTTCCCTTCTCAAGATGCCGTTTGGTCTGTGCTGTCTCAACTATGGCATCCGCCGAGCAACCTGTACAATGCTTTGCCGTTTTATGTCCATGCGTCACGTGCATGGTATGCCGTGCAACGTTCTATGATGTTTTCCGTGCATACTCACGTTGTCTTGCTGCATAGCAACGAGCTTTCACCATGCACTACACGTAGTCTAATCTGTGTATGACCACCCATGATGTATCAAGTCAGAAGGACACCAATGCCTCGGGACATGCAAATGCGATAGGAGAAAAACATGCGCACGACATACCAGAACGTTTCTCGTAGGGGCTTTCTTGCCTTGGCTGGCGGAACGGCAGCCATGCTCGCCGCATGCGGGCACGCCGAGGCGCCCAGTGCCGACACGGTGATTCCCGAGGCCGACGGCCCCATCTATGACCTCGAGGCAGGTCATGTCACGCTCTCCAACGGTGTCGAAATGCCCCTTACGGGCATCGGAACCTATGACCTCTCCGACGCCGAGGCGGAGGAGAGCGTCTACTGGACCATCGAGGCGGGCGGGCGCCTCATCGACACGGCGGCCGCCTACAACAACGAGGCCGCCGTCGGTCGCGGCATCGCGCGGGCCCTTGCAGACGGGCTCGCCACCCGCGAGGAGCTCTTCGTGACCACCAAGCTCTGGCAGGACGGCTACAGCGAGGCAGGTGTCGACGGGGCGCTCAGCCGCCTGGGCCTCGACTACGTTGACCTGCTGTTCGTTCACCAGGCCATGGGCAACTACCAACACGGCTACGAGGTGGTGCTCGCCGCGCAGGAGGCCGGCAAGACGCGCTGTGTGGGCCTCTCCAACCACACCGACGGCCAGTTTGCGGAGGTGGTGACGTCGATGGGCGTGGCTCCGCAGGTCGCGCAGTACGAGAGCCACCTGCACCTGCAGCGCCACGCTGCGCAGGGCTTCCTTGCCCAGTACGGCACGCAGCTCGAGGACTGGTTCCCCCTAGGAGGCCGTGGCAACACGGTCACCTACCTGCAGAATCCCGAGGTCCTCTCCATCGCCGAGAGCTGCGGCAAAGCTCTGCCCAGGTCATCGAGCGCTGGCACCTGCAAGAGGGCCGCGTCATCATGCCCGGCTCGCACAACCGCGACCACATCCACGAGAACCTCTCGCTCTTCGACTTCTCCCTCACGGACGACGAGATGGCCCGCCTGCGCGCACTCGACGAGAACAGCGCCTACTTTGGCATGGTGGGCGGCATGAGCGACGAGACGCTCACGGCCTTCGGGGACTACACGTTCCAGGCGTAGCACCCAGACACCTCTGGACAAGGAGCGCCGCATGATTCTGTACTTCTCTGCCACGGTCAACTGCGAGCATGTGGCAGCCTGGATTGCCGAAGAGACGGCGGACACATCCAAATCTAGCCTTTTAACAGCGATTCATTGCTCCGTGCGGTAGGCGTAGCCAAAGTCGATGGGCGGCGCCGTCACCGACAGGTACACGAACTCAGAGCCGCCATCGTTGCGTAGCCCATGCACGTCGCCATCCGCGAAGCGCACGACGTCGCCCTCGGCGAAAGCGCGCTCCTCATCGCCCGCCAATAGGAGCGTGCCGTCACCCTTAAGCGCATACCAAATCTGCTCCGACGCCGTATGCGTATGGCGCGGCTGCGAAGCCCCTGGTTCGAGGTGGACCTCTGTGATGGTGACGCGCTCGCTCGCCGAGTTCTTGGGCGAGAGCAGCTGCCGCGAGACGACACCAGGGTTTGCCAACGAGCGGATGTCCCTACGGTCAATGAACTCCATGGTACGCCCCTTCCGTCGGTCGCCCTGGGCATGCAAACCCGTGGCCCGCGCCGCTATCCCAGATGCTTCACCAGCGTCGCGCGCACGGCACCAGGGCCGGCCAGCTCCTCAGCGAGCAGGGCCTCGACCTTCTCGCCCAGGCCAGCCTCGTAGAGGTCCACGTGGAAGAGGCGCGGGTTGGAGAGGATGGGACGCAGCTTGTCGCCCACGCTCTCGGGGCGGCCCAGCTCGATGCCCGCAAGCTGGCCCTGCAGCTCGTCGAGCAGCGGCTCCGGCGCGAGCTCCATGGGCTTGCCCTCGTCATCGACCGCGAGCAGGTAGCGCAGCCAGCCAGCGATGGCCAGCGGAATGCCCAGCAGCTCGGCGGCGTCGCCGCGCTCCATATGCGAGGTCGTGGTGATGCCAAAGCGGATGCCCGTCATCTGGCTGATGTCCGTGGCGATGCGTAAGGACGTGTCGCCCAGGTACGGATTGGGGAAGCGCACGTCAAGGCACTCGGCCAGGAAGTCAGCGGGCGAGAGGATGCCCGGGTCGGGCACCACGGCCATGCCCTCGTCCCCGACAAGCTCCGCCAAGGCGCGGAGCTGCGGGTCGCCCATGCCGTCGGCAAAGAGCTCGTAGCCCAGCAGGCAGTCGTAGGTGCAGAGCGCCGTGTGGATGGGGTTCAGGCACACGGTCACCTTCATCTTCTCGCTCTTGTCCACGGTCTCGCGGTCGCACATGAGCACGCCGGCATCCTCAAGAGGGGGCCTTCCGGCCGGGAAGGAGTCCTCCACCACCAGATACTGAGGGTCCTCGGCATTGACGAAGGGGGCGATGTAGGTCTGCTTGGACGTCACCACGATGTCCATGCCCTCGACGCCTGCCTCGGCGAGCTGTTCCGCCACGAAAGGCGCCGGGCGCGGCGTGATCTTGTCGATCATCGTCCAGGGGAAGGCCACGCGCGCCTCGTCGGACACGTAGGCAACAAAGCCCTGGTCAACGTAGCCGCGCTCAGCCCAGGCCCCCGCCACCTCGAGCACCGCGTTGCGCAGCGTCTCGCCGTTGTGCGAGCAGTTGTCCATGGAGACGAGCGCGATGGGTGCGGCGCCGGCCTGGTAGCGCTCGAGCAGCATGGCAGCGACGACGGCCATGGCGCCCGTGGGCGTAGCGGGTCCTGCCTCGAGGTCTGCGGCAACGAAGGGCAGGTAGGAGCCGTCGGTCCCGCGCAGGGCGTAGCCCTTCTCGGTAATGGCGAACGAGACCATCTGCAGGCTGGGCGCACGGAAGAGCTCCTTGAAGCGCTCCCACTCTGCCGTATCAGAGGCCTGCGCCTTGATGGCCTGGGCAAGCGAACCCAGGACCTGCTTGTCCTGACGGCCGTCCTCGTGCAGCGTCACGCCCAAGACGAGGTTGTCGTACGGGCGATACACCATGTCTACCACGTCAAAGTCAAAGGTCTCCACACAGCTGATGGCCAGGTCCTCCTCCCCAGCCGCGATGAGCTGGTCGGCTATGCCACCGATGAAGATGCGGAAGATGTTGCCAATGCCAAAGTGCGCCCAACGTGGGGCAGCCACGCTCTTTGCGCGAACGGCCTCCACATCGTAAGCGGGAAGCTCGATCCCGACGCTCTCCCAAGCGGTGCGGTCCTTGATTCCCTCAAGCGTCAACTGCATAGCCCTGCCCCTTCCCAGCATCTGGTTCGAATACGTCTCAATACCATTCTATGGCTTGCTACGCAGGGTGACGCTATACCGCAAGGTAAACGCAGCATGCGTGGCGCCTATGGTAGAAAGCATCTTTGCTGGGGAAGACTTGTCGAAGACCCGAAAGAACGGAGACACTACATGGCCCGAAGCTTCCCACAAGAACTCTCCCCCATACCTCGATCCTACGCACGTCCCTGCACGCAGGCAGGCGCAGTAGTAAAGCTTGACTATGACACCTTCGAGGCGTTCTCGTATGCGCAGCGCAACCAACCACTGGTCAAGACCGCATACGTCTACGTCCCGTATGGCTACGATGAGTCCCGGCCCTACGACGTGTTCTACCTCATGCACGGCGGTTGGCACGACGAGACCGACTACCTCGGCACTGACCGCGAGCCCAGCTCCTTCAAGAGCGCGCTCGACCATGCCATTGCCGCTGGCGAGATACGGCCCCTCCTGGTGGTCTGCCCGACCTACAACAACACGTCGCGCTCAGACAGCGGCGACTACGAGCTGGCCATCCGCCTTACTGCCCGCTGGCCGCAGGAGCTGGCAAACAACCTCATCCCCGCCGTCGAGAGCCGCTGGCACACATGGGCCGAAGGCAACGTGACGCCCGAGGGCTTGGCCGCGTCGCGCGACCACCGCGCCTTCGGTGGCTTCTCCATGGGCTCGGTCACCACGTGGCGCGTGTTCCAGCAGTGCCTGGCGTACTTCCGCTGGTTTGTGCCGTGCTCGGGAAACTCGCATGACGACTACGCCGAGGCGGTGCGCACGCAAGGTGGTGCGGCGCAGGACTTCTTCCTCCTCATGATGACTGGTACCCGCGATTTCGCAGGTCAGGCACATTACAACCAATATCGCCACATGGCTGCGCAGGACCTCTTCGTACCAGCCGACCATGAGGCCGAGGGCAACATTTGCTTTCGCCTCAAGCAGGGCTATGGCCACGACGGCAAGGCCGCGCGCGAGTACCTGTTCAACGCTCTCCGCTGGCTGTGGAACCATGAGGCCTAGATCTCCGACCTCAGCCACGCGAGTATGCGCCCAAGACATGGCGGACGCCGCAAGCCGCAAGCTGGTCCCTCGACATCCCATCCTAGAATCTAATCAGCAGACAACCATATGAGAACGGGAGCCCCCATGAACAACTTCGTCTTTGAGAACGCGACGCGCTTCTACTTTGGCACCGACGGCATCAGCCATGTTGCCACCGAGCTCATGGCGGCCAAGGCCAAGAAGGTCATGGTCACCTTTGGCGGCGCCTCCGCCAAGCGCACGGGCATCTTTGACCAGGTCGCGGCCCAGGTAGAGGCCGCCGGGGCCGAACTCGTCGAATTTGGCGGCATCATGGCCAATCCGACCATCGCCAAGGTCATGGAAGGCGCCGAGCTTGCGCGCGCCAAGGACGTCGACTACGTGCTGGCCGTCGGTGGAGGCTCGGTCATGGACGCGTCCAAGTACATTGCCGTAGGTGCCGTGGACGCCCTGCCCGAGGACGAGTTTTGGGCCAAGTACTACGAGCGCTTCGAGCCCATCACCTGCACGCCGCTGCCTCTGGGCATCGTGGTGACGGCCACGGGCACGGGTTCCGAGGGCAATGGCGGTGGCGTCATCACCAACGAGAAGACTAAGGTCAAGACTGGAGCCGACCGCCCTGCGGCCAATGCGCGCTTCGCCATCCTTGATCCAACGCTCACCTACACGGTGCCACAGAGCCAGAAGGCATCAGGCGCCTATGACACGCTCAACCACATGATGGAGGAGTACTTCTCCCGCCCGGTGGGCGACGTACTTGCTGACGACCTGCTCGAGGCATCCATGCACTCGGTGGTGCGTAACCTGCCCAAGGCGCTGGCCGACTCCCAGGACTACCAGGCGCACGCCAACCTTGCTTGGGCGAGCTCGCTCGCAGAGAACCGCATCCTCAAGTGCGGCAAGCAGACCTGCTTCCAGCTGCATATGATCGAGCACCAGGTAGGCGCCTTCACCGACTGCGTACACGGTCTGGGCTTGGCCGCCATCGCCACCACGTACTACCGCCACATCTTTGAAGCGAACGACGACGCCCTCTTCCAGTTTGTGCGCTTCGCCACCAACGTATGGGACGTGGACGAGGAGGGCCTCACCGACCGCGAGATAGCCCTTGCGGGCATCGACGCTCTGCAGGAGTGGACCGAGCAGGTCGGCGCCTTTCGCACCCTCACCGAGCTGGGTGTGACCGAGGACATGCTCGACGCCATCGCCGACAGCGTCGTCTGCCTGCCGAGCGGCCTGAAGGTGCTCGACCGTGACGAGGTGCGCGCCATTCTGGCAGAGAGCATGTAGGAGCGTGAGGTATCAACTCTCACTTCTGCGACTCGCTGCCGACACGCTTTTGGCCGTCTGCCTTCTAGGCTGCGCCTCGACGCTAGCCGAGAAGGCGCCTGCCGTGCAGACAGACACGCAAGCGACTAAAGAGACGCAACAACAAGAGGAGGTATCGTTGCAGGAGTTCACTGCAAGCACACGCGTGACAGACGTGATGAACGACCCCGTGCTGGGCGACGCGGCGCGCCTGCTCTTCCCCGCCGAGGGCTGGTACTGGAGCGGCGACACGCTGGGCAGCCTTAGCTACACCTGGTACATGCGCCTTGACGCACAGACTACCGTGGATGTAGTCAACCGCCTGCGCACCGACGCCGCAGCGGGCGAGCAGGTCTTCTACGACATCTACACCGAGGATGAGAAGCGTGCCGACCCCGCCAAGCGTGACACGGGTCTCTACTTCTTCCGTGGTGACCCCGGCGCGCACGTGGCCATCGTCAACGCTGGCGGCGGCTTCGCGTATGTGGGCGCCATGCAGGACTCGTTCCCCCACTGTCTGGCTCTCTCGCGCATGGGCTACAACGCCTTCGCGCTCATCTACCGGCCCGGCGCTCGTACCGCCTGCGAGGACCTCGCCCGCGCCATCTCCTTCATCTACCAGCATGAGGACGAGCTGGATGTGACCATGGATGGCTACTCGCTCTGGGGAGGTTCGGCCGGCGCACGCATGGCGGCATGGCTTGGCAGCTACGGCACCGCCGCCTTTGGAGAGGAGGCGCTCCCCCGTCCCGCCGCCGTCATCATGCAGTACACGGGCCTCTCCGAGATATACGGCAACGAGCCGCCCACCTACAACTGCGTGGGCACGAGCGACGGCATCGCCAACTGGCACACCATGGACCGCCGCATCAAGGCCATCAAAGCGCAGGGTACTGACGCCATGATCGAGGTCTTTCCCGGCCTGCCGCACGGCTTTGGCCTCGGCATCGGAACCGTGGCGGAGGGCTGGATCGACAATGCGGCGAGCTTCTGGGAGCGGCAGCTATGACGGTAAGTGGCTTCAGGATTCCGATGGCGCTGACGACGGCGCTCGTCACGACGCTGCTCTTCGCCGGCTGCGGAACGGCAGTCCCCGAAGACGAAACTCTGGCTGAAGCAGAGACAAGTCAAGCAACAGAGACCGCGCAGGCCGAGGAGGGAGACTCGCAGCAAGACGCCGAGCCTTCTGAGAATGTGACAGAAAACGAGACAAATGGCGACCAGACGGAGGAAGCGTTGTTCATATCCGGTAGCAAGCACGTGACCACCTACGTGCCGAGCGCGGACGAGGTCGAGCGCATCAACAGCCTCGACTGGAGCGTCGCGGGGCAGCATATGACCCCCGACGCGTCGCGCGCCGCGGGAACCGTCGCGCATCCCACGGCGGTCGACCCATCGACCAGCCAGGTCTTCTATCTGTGGGAAAAGGACAACATGCCCGGTGGCGACGGCTATGGCTACGACGAGGAAGGCTTCATGCCCGCCGTGACCACGCTCCCCGTGCCGAGCGGCGTTCCCGTAGTGGGGGCGGTGCTTCTGGAGGCAGGCGGCGCCTTTCAGTTCCGCGGCGCCCAAGGTGACTGCTACCCCACGGCGGATGAGCTCACGGCCCGCGGCTACCAGTGCTTTGTGGTTGACTATCGCCTCAACCGTGACCTCGGCGCCCTTGACCTTGCCCGCGCCACGCGCTTCGTGCGGGCGCATTGGCGGGACTACGACCTCCCCCACCCAGATGCCATCGCAGTCATGGGCTACTCCGCAGGAGGCATCGCCGCAGGCCAGATGCTGCTCGACTGGGACGGCACCACCTCGCCCGCGCTCTACGACGCGTCGTATGTACCGGACGAGCTCGACGGCGTGAGCGCAGACGCGGCGGCCGACGGCATGATCTACTCCTTCTATGGCCGCCTCTCGGTGGCTAGCAAGGACGTGGAGCAGCTGCGCGCGGGCGAGCTGCCGCCCACCTACTTTGCCTTTGGCACGCGCGACCCCTTCGTGAGCGAGTTCGAGGCCAACATTGCCGCGCTTGAGGCGGCCGGAGTGGAGGTCGAGGGCGTGGTGCTACAAGGCTGGCCGCACGGCTTCGGTGCCTTCGGAGGCTGGATTGACGGCTACGACGCCTTCCTACGACGCGCGTTCGACGCAGCCCGCATGTAGCGAGGCTCATTCCCGCACAAGAAGCGAATATCATGGGAGGCAGACCTATCGAAGGGAGAGCCATGCCACACGAGAGACTCGGGGCGTTCAACGACGCGGTGCTCGCCATCGTCATGACCATCATCGTGCTGGAGTTTGAGGTACCCGACCCGCTGACCCTTGAGACGCTGCTCGGTATGTGGCGCGGCGTCTTCGCCTACGCGCTCTCGTTCTTCTGGCTGGGCGCCATGTGGACCAACCAGCACAACTTCTGGCATCGCATCAAGCGCGTGAGCACGCCCACCATCCTCTGCGACATGGTGATGCTCTTCTTCTCGTCGTTCTTCCCGCTCACCACGCACATGGTGGCAGACAACTTCTGGAACCCGCTCGCGCAAGTGACTTACGGCGTGGTGATCCTTCTGGTGACGGCAGCAAACGTTGTGCTATACGCGCGTTTGAGAAAGGACAACGGCGAGGTCGCGGACCTGCCCAAGGGCATCCTGGGCAGCACGCGAAACATGACGGCCGACATCGCGATCAAGCTCGTGGGCATCACGCTCTCGGCGACCGTCTTCCCGCCGGCCATGGTGTGTGCGGTACTCCTGACGCTCTGCTGCATCGTCATTCCCCAGCAACTTCGCGATTAGTCCTACTAATGAATGCCAGTACCAATCGGAATTGTTCCACAGCGCATCTCATGAGAGACTAACCGTAGAGAATCCCCCCACGAGAGAGGACCCACCCATGGAAAAGCTTCAGCTTGGCAAGAGCGACCTGTACGTCAGCCCCGTCGGCCTGGGATGCATGGGTTTCTCCCACGCCTCCGGCGACCCCACCGACGACGACGTGGCCATCGAGATGCTGCGTGCCGCTCACGAGATTGGCTACGACTTCTACGACACGGCTGAGGCCTACGTAGGCGTAAAGGCCGACGGCACCATCTCGTACAACGAGGAGCTGGTGGGAAAGGCCATCAAAGACTTCCGAGACGAGGTGGTCATCGCCACCAAGATGGGCGTGCACCACGATGCTAACAACAACCTGGTGCTGGACAGCCGCCCCGAGGTCATCCGCGCGAGCTGCGAGGAGAGCCTCCGCAAGCTGGGCATCGACTGCATCGACCTCTACTACCAGCACCGCATTGACCCAAAGGTGGAGCCCGAGGTGGTCGCCGAGGAGTTTGGCAAGCTCATCGCCGAGGGCAAGATCCGCGCGTGGGGCATCTCCGAGACCACCGAGGAGTACCTGCGTCGCGCTCACGCCGTGACCCCCGTCACCGCCATCGAGAACCGCTACTCCATGATGGCCCGCTGGCACGAGGGCATCTTCCCCACCTGCGTCGAGCTGGGCATCTCCTACGTCGCCTTCTCCCCCATGGCCAACGGCTTCCTCACTGGCGCCTACAACCCCAACACCAAGTTCGAGGGCAAGCAGGACTTTCGCGAGGGCATGCCGCAGTACACCGAGGAGGGCTACGCCAAGGCTAAGGACCTGCTGGATCTGCTCCACGCCATGGCCGACGAGAAGGGCTGTACCATGGGCCAGCTGAGCCTCGCGTGGATGATCAACAAGGACCCGCACATCATCCCTATCCCCGGCACCCGCAAGCTGGAGCGCCTGCGCGAGAACTTTGGCGCGGCAAGTGTGCCCATGACAGCGGAAGAGATCGCCACCATCGACGCCAAGCTCGACACGATGAGTTTCGACGTGTTTGGCGGCCACGCAGCAAAGTAACGATCACGGAACATAACTCAGGCAAGTCGCACTTTCAGCAGAACGGCAGTCCAAAAGACCCACGAAAGGTGGGTTGAACGGGAAGCAATCGGTCCTAAATGGTCGATAAGCTCCGGTTTGACCCACCCTTCGTGGGTCGATTCGTTCAAGGTGTGGGTGCGCCTTATCTCATCACACGAGGTGGATGCCCAGAACCTGAATCATCCTTGCGTTTGCGACGACTCAGCCGCTCACGAAGGAGGTAGGTAACCCCGGCAACGAGCGTGGCAATCGCGGTCCAGCGGGCAAAGGAAAGCACCAGCGGCGTCTGGAAGTCCACGGCAGCAAACTGCACCTGTCCCAGCAGGTAGGCAGTCAGTCCTAGATTCATGAATGACCACACGCCGTAGCAGGCAACGAGGTCCCATGCCAAGCGGCATGCCCACAGGGATCTTGCAGACATGCGACGGGGGAGTCTCATGTGCAGGCCGGCATGGACGAAGGCGAGAACAAAGGCCCAGTACGAGCAGATCATGTGGACGCGCCGCGCCCAGGCCGCCCCTGGCAGCGCCGGCAAAAAGCCAAAGACGTGCTTGGAGAGAACGAGGCTGCTCGCGGCGAGACCCACGATGCAGCCCACGAGCAAGGCCATGGTAACCAGCTGCGCCGTCTGAAGTGCATTGCGGCGCCGGCGCAATACGGCAACGATCCATCGCCTGTTGAGCACAATGTGAGTGGTAACCAGTACAAAGAGCGCGATGCCAAACCACTCGTGGGGAGCTTCTTGAACGATTGCCGTCGCCATGAGTGCAACCATGACTGCAGCCATCGCCGCGTCCACCGCGATCTTTGCCTGTCGTCTACGTTGAGCGTTCAAGAGCGTGTCATCCTTTCTATTTGCGACAGATATTGCGGAGGAACGCGGTCTGCCAGCCACGTGCTGTCATTGCCTGCATAAAACGACATGCCATCGCGTACAGCCGCCGCAGCGTCTACGCGCAGGATGACCGTCTGTCCGCCATGGCGCTCGCCGACCTGCTGGGCCGTCTCCATGTCTGCCGAGAGGTGCACGACCTGTCGCCCCATGGGGAGCAGGCCGTCCGCCATGATGGAATCGAGGTTGTTGCGCGACGTGCCGTGATACAGCACGGCGGGAGGATCCGCCTTCCGATAATTGACCCGCAGCGGCATGGAATGCCCATAGCGCGCCCTGATGCGCCCGTCCTCAACGGCAAAGCGTTGTTTGGAGCTGTGCTCGACAACGTGCATGACATCGTCCTCGGTGATTTGCCTGGGCCATCCCCCGCGTCGATTGAGCGCATCGATGAGCACGCGGAGCCCCACACTCCCATCTGGCGCCAGCGAAATACCCAGGCGTTCAGGACGATGTCTCAGCGCCTTTGACAAAGCCTTGCTCAGGCTCACATAGTTCAGCTCGCCCATTGCGCGCCTCCCTAGGCTGTCGCGAGATCGAACAGTGCCCCTATGCGTTCCGGCGCGTCCTTTCGCACACAGAGCCAAAAGGTCGCGTGCGCCTCGGGATCTGTGATGGGAATAGCCTTGCGCGACTCGTGTCCGCTCGTGTTCTCGGGTGCGTTGGTAGTGAAGGTCAGCAAGTTGGACGTGCGCACCTGCTGCAGGAAGATGGTGCGATCAGGCTGCACCACAAACTGCGCGAAGGGCATCATGCGCTCGTGCACCTCGTGCCAAAAGCCGATGCCGCCATACACCAGAAAGGTCATGCCGTCGAGCTCGGAAAACGTCAGCTCGTCGCGCCCATAGAGCACATGTCCGCTGGGCACGTTGGCATAGAGATCCTCGTGCATGAAAGTCTTCGAGCAGATGGTGGGGACGCGCACTTCATGAGCCATCACGACAAGGTCGCAAGAGCCATTGATAAGGCGAGCCTCGGCCTCTCGTTCGCTGACGATATCCGGCTCGAGTATCTCGGTCGGGTACTGCTCCAAGATGAGCGAGCTAAGCCGCCATGTGGGAGCGGGAGCTACGCTTGCCACGCGCACGGTGCGTTCGCGCTTTGCCAGCGCACCGAAATCATCGCGGAGCCTGCGCTCCTCTGCCAAGATGAGCCGCGCGTGATCAAGCGCCAAACGCCCCGCTGCATTGAGACTCATGGAATTGCGCGTGCGGTCAAAGAGCGACTGTCCAAGGTCTTCCTCAAGACGTTTGAGCGAGCGCGAGAGCGCTGACTGCGAGAGATGCAGGTGCTCCGCCGCTGTCTGCAACGTCCCATATTGCGCAACCATATCAAGCTGTCGTAGCTGCTCAAGCTCCATACGGGCTCCTTCAGTTTGCGTTCTATGCAATCTGACTCTATCGCAAAGCAATGTACACCCGCAAGCTATACCTGCATACTAGTCACCAAGGAAGCGAAGCGTCAGTAGGACGCAAAATGAAAGGGGACATCATGGCAAAGACGTGGCTCATCACTGGTTGCTCCGAGGGCGGCATCGGCGAGGGCATTGCCCGTGCGGTGCTTGAGGCTGGCTACAACGCGGTCGTGACCGCCCGCACCACCGCCAAGGTTGAGGGCATCGTGGCCGACTACCCCGACGCCACCCTTGCCGTGGCGCTCGACCTCACCCAGCAGGATTCCATCGACGCCGCATACGACGCGGCCATCGCCAAGTTTGGCCAGGTAGATGTGCTCGTCAACAACGCGGGCTACTGCTACCGCTCCTCCGTGGAGGAGGCCGATCCCGCAGGCGTCCAGGCGATGTTTGACGCCAACTTCTTTGGCATGGTCGCCATGATCAAGAAGGTCCTGCCCGGCATGCGCGAGCGTCGTAACGGGGCCATCGTCAACGTGAGCTCCATCGGCGCGGTGCGCACCGGCGCCGCCTCGGGCTACTACGCCGCCACCAAGGCAGCCGTTGAGCTCATGACCGAGGGCCTGCGCGCCGAGGTCGCGCCCCTTGGCATCAAGGCTATGATCGTGGAGCCGGGCGCCTTCCGCACGCACTTCTACGACACCTCGCTCAAGGGCTCTGACAACACCGTGGGCGACTACGCCGAGACCGCCCACAAGCGCTCCGTCGCCCAAAACGTCAACACCCGCCAGCAGCCGGGTGACCCCTTGAAGGCTGGCTATCCCATCATCAAGGCCGTCGAGGCCGACGATACCCCACTTCGCCTCTACCTGGGCTCTGACGCCCTGGCTGCCGTACGCGGCGCGCTCAACGCTCGCCTTGAGGAGCTGGAGAAGTGGGCCGAGGTCTCCAAGACCACAGACTTCGACGCCTAGGCACTCTTTTACCGCGATACAAGAGCACATCTGCCCCGTTTGACATGAACGCCTCATGTCAAACGGGGCAATTAGCCTTGAAATCGGCTCGGATCAGCTGGAATGACATGAGCTGCTCATGTCCACTCATCCACTTGTTGATTCATAATCAGTTTTGGGACCTCCAGAGAAGCTCAAGACCCATCAAAGAAGTAGGTAGAAGTGATTTACGACAGGCTGCGGGTTACCCTGCTCACCGAGCTCATGACCCAGAAAGAGGACGCGGCATATGCCGAGATAGCCCGCTATCTGCTGAGCCATAACTCGGAACAAGGCGAGCTCTCAATCAAAGAGATAGCACAAACCTGTCACGTGGGCACAGGAACCGTCTCCCGCTTTGCCAAGGATGTGGGATTTGCAAGCTTTGCAGACCTCAGAGAGACATGCGAGCACAACCGAAACGTCTTTGATGTCGCGGCAGGCAATTCTCTATCAGAGCGCACGGAGGGGCTCGCGCGCCACATCGCCCTTTCGGTCGCACAGGCAGCGGCGAGCATCAACGGCAACATGCTCAGGCAGCTCGTTGACGACCTTCGCTCGTTCGAAAAGGTTAGTGCCTATGGGTTGCTCAAGGCCCAGGCAGCAGCAGTCGACCTGCAGGTGGACCTCCTCATGCAGGGAAAGCAGATCAGTACCTGCGCGACTCCCGCCGAGCAGGCCCAGCGTATCGCCTCCGCACAATCTGACGAGCTCATCTTGATCTTCTCGTATACCGGCACGTACTTTGAAGGCAGCAGCCTACTCGAATCACTCAGGCGTCCCAACCGTCCACGCATCTGGATGATTTGTGGCCAGGGAGAGGTTATTCCCGCCTTTGTGCACAACCGCTTGCTCTTCTCGTCTGACCACTCCCAGTTTGGCCATCCCTACCAGCTCGAATGCATCGCTGGCATCATCGCCCAGGAATATGCGGCAGCCGTGGCGCACTGACTTGCGTCCACGGCTGAGATTAGGCGATATGTCCCTCGACCTGGGTTAGCGGCCACCCGCCTTTGCATAGAGCAGACGCCCCTTGATGTATCCAGGGTCGATACCCAGAGCTTCCATAATCTTGAAGGCAAAGGGGTACGGCGTTGCAGGACCTTGCGAGGTGACCACGTTCTGGTCCCACACGGCAACCTCATCTGCCACAAACGTGGCGCTCTTCAGCTTCGCGCCGTATCCGGTGTATCCCGTAGCGCACTTCCCAGCCAACACGCCCGCAGCCTCAAGGACCGTGGTCCCCGAGCACATGGCGCAGACCAGCTTGCCCTGCCCGTCAAACCAACGAAGGGTATCCATCACCTCGTCGTTGGCGATGAGTGGGGCGGCAGCGGTGCGGCCACCAGGAACCACGATGAGGTCATAGTCGCGCACCTCCGGTCCAAAGACCTTGTCAGACCGTACGTCCATGCCCTGCATGGAGTGCACGAAGGGATCGTCCTGAAAGCGGAAGGTGTGCGCTTCCACGTCGGCGCGGCGCAGCAGGTCAACGATCTGCATGGTCTCGCTCTCCTCGTAGCCCTCCACCATGAGGACGGCCGCCTTGGGATGCTCGATGCGACGCGGTACCTGCTCGAAGGTGCGCTCGCCTTCCACGTCCCACGCGCCACGGGACAGTTCCCAAGAAGGAGTCCCGCCATCCACGTCAAAGGCGTTGTAGTACACCATGCGCTGCTTGACGGGTTCGCTGTCGACTCCCAGCGCATCCACCAAGGCGTAGGCAAAGGCATAGGCCGTCGCGGGACCTTGGCTCGTGATGAGGTTGCCATCGCGGACAACGACCCCGTCAACCCACGTCGCGTTCTTCTCCTCGATCTTGGGGGCAGTTCCTGGGTAGCAGGTGAAGCGCTTTTCTGCCAAGATGCCCGCCCGGTCGAGCGCAATGGGAGCGGCGCAGATGGCGCAGACCCACTTGCCCGCAGCGTTCATCGCACGCAGGGCATCCTGAAAACGGTCGTCGTCACGCATGGCGTCGGCTCCACCATAGCCTCCAGGAAGCACGACCATGTCATAGCCATCAAGCGTTCCGTCAAAGGCCACGTCTGTGCGCACGACGATCTCGTGACCACCTGCGACCTCGGCAGACGTGAGTCCCACCATGTCGCAGTCAATCTCTGCCCTCCGAAAGACGTCCACCAGAGCAAGGGCCTCTCCCTCTTCGAATCCTGGCGCAATGATGACGGCTACCTTTGCCATGTGGCATCTCCTCCCAACGTTGACCTAGCTCATACCTTACAGCCGCCGACAACGGCAGATGCCCGATTTCCAAATCTCGGAAATCGGGCATCGTGAACGAAGGGGGAAGGGTGCCTGCCTGTCTGATGGCCGTTGGTCCTACTCCTCCCAGAGGCACCCGCCCTGGGTCTCGATGACCTGCTTCATCCAGTCGTAGCTCTTCTTCTTGGTGCGGCGCAGCGTTCCGTTGCCCTTGTCGTCCATGTCCACGTAGACAAAGCCGTACCGCTTGGCCATCTCGCCCGTGGAGAGGGAGACAAGGTCAAGCGGCCCCCACATGGTGTAGCCAAAGCAGTTGACCCCGTCCTCAAGAATGGCCTGCATCATGCACTTGAAGTGGTCGCGGAGGTACTCGATGCGATAGTCGTCCTCCACGTAGCCGTTCTCGTCGGCCTCGTCGATGGCGCCCATGCCGTTCTCGACCACAAAGATGGGCTTCTCATAGCGGTCGGACAGCTCGTTGAGCACGTACCGCAGACCCAGCGGGTCGATGGGCCAGCCCCACGGAGTGCTGGGCAGATAGGGGTTGCCGTCACCACCCATAACCTCCTTGGCGCGCGGATGGCCAGCGCAAATGGTGTTGGACCGGTAGTAGCTGATGCTCACGAAGTCAAGCGGACCCGCCGCAAGCGTCTCTTCGTCTCCCTCCTGCATGCGCAGCTCCACGCCCTTGTCGGCCCACATCTCGCGCGCAAAGGCCGGATAGTGGCCGCGGACCATGGTGTCGATGTAGTAGAAGCTTTGGCGACGCTTTTGCATCTGCGCAAACACGTCCTCTGGCTTACAGGTGGCGGGGTAGAACGCGCTGAAGGCGTACATGGTGCCAAACAACGAACCAGGCATCATCTCATGCCCCAGAGCCACAGCCCGGGCGCTAGCCAGAAACATGTTGTGCACGGCGTTGTAATGCGTGTTGTTGTCGGACTGATGCGTTCCGCACGAGGCATAGCCGCGCACGGCGTTGATCTCGTTAAAGGTGAGCCAATACTTGACCTTGCCGCCAAAGCGCTCAAAGAGGGCTTTGCAATAGCAGACGTAGCGTTCGATGGTCTCGCGGCTCGACCAGCCGTCAAGCCTCTCGGCGAGCTCAAAGGGCAGCTCGTCATGGTGGATGGTCACGAGCGGCTGCATTCCCAGCTCTAGGCACTTGTCAATGATGCCTTCGTAGAAGGCCAGCCCCGCCTCGTTGGGCTGCTCCTCAAATCCCGTTGGGAATATGCGGCTCCAGCAGATGGAGAAGCGGTACACGTTCATGCCCATGCCGGCAAGCAGCTCAAGGTCCTCTTCCCAGTGATGGTAGTGGTCAACCGCCTTGTGGCTGGGATAGTACTGCCCCTCCAGAAGTACCGGAACCGCTCCTTCGGGCAGCGGGTCGGCAAAGAAGAAGCTGCTGCGCGCACGTCCTGTAGTGCCGTCGGGCAGCTGGTAGGTGATGCCGCGCGGGTTATCCTGGTTGCCATCCGTTTCGAAGTCGTGCGTGGAAAGCCCGCGTCCCCCTTCGTCAAAGCCTCCCTCAAACTGGAAGTCCGCAGTTGCTCCACCCCACAGGAAATCCTTCGAAAGCTGCATGGCGCTCCCCTCTCACTCTTTGCCAGCCTTTTGGCAGCGTTTGCTTTTCTCATTATCGTCTTTTCGTACAACCCCATTCGTCGACACAGCTGCTTGTATTAGCATGTCATAAGTATGAATTTGAACTGCTCCCAACCATCGGAGGCCCGCATGATCGAAAAGATCACCGCCGTCATCGCGGATGTTGACGGCACCATCAACGTAAAGGGCTCCAAGCCCATGCCCCGCACGCTTGCTGCGCTCGAAGCGCTGCATGAGCGTGGCATCCTCTTTGGCACCGCCTCGGGCCGCCCCCTTGACCAGCGCTCGCTCGACAAGGCCAGGGAGTGGGGCCTCTCCTTTGAGTTTGACCTCGCCATCGGCATGAACGGCGGCGACGTGTGGGACAAGGACCATGACGGCATCGAGCACCTCATGCGCCTCAAGAAGGACTACATCCAGGAGATCTGCGAGTTCATGTGGCCGCTCGACTGCAACGTTATCGTGTACGAGAACGCCTACGACCATGTGCTCGTGAAGCGCCGCGACGAGCGCCTCGAGCAGAGCATCTATCGCAACGGCTCCATCGTGGAGCTCTCGACACCCAGCAAGATGGCCGAGAAGGACACCGGCAAGATCGAGATCCAATATGACCCGGAGGTTCCTGGTCTCATGGAGGAGATCGAGACTGTCGTCAATGCCCACAAGTCTCCCAACTGGGCAGACGTGCGCACGTTTAAGGGCACGGTCGAGTTCATGACTCCTGGCCTCGACAAGGGCGTGGGCCTGCGTCGCTATGCCGAGCGCAACAACATCCCCATCGACGAGATCATGGCCTTTGGCGACATGGACAACGACATAGCCATGATTGCCGCCGCAGGCTGGGGCGTCGCCATGGCAAACGGCTGCGACGCCGCAAAGGCCGTTGCCAAAGACGTCACCGAGTACGGCGTACTCGAGGATGGCATGGGACGCTACCTCGAGAAGTACGTGCTTGCCTAACCACCAGCAACGTTGACATGCAAAAGGGCCCGTCAAGCAAAATGCCTGACGGGCCCTCGCTTATTCATGACTAGCGAATGAAGTTGGTGAAGATCTCCTTGTTGCGCTCGGGGATGCCGTATTCCTGGGCGCCATCGGCGATGGCCCTCATCATGAAGGTCATGTTGCGCGCAAGGTTGCGGATGGTCTGCACGCCCTCCTCGTCTGTGTAGACGTCCTCTCCCTTGTAGCCATGCACGTCGTTCCAATAGGTGGAAGGCACCGTAGGCATGCCGCTGATGCCAAAGAACTGGTTGAGCGCCTCGAAGGTTGCGCTGTTGCCACCACGGCGGCAGCTCACGATGGATGCCCCGACCTTCATGCGCAGGTCGACCCCCGAGCTGTAGAAGAGCCGCTGCATGAACGAGAGCAGTGTGCCGTTGGGGTTTCCGTAGTACACGGGGCTGCCGATGATGATGCCATCGGCCTCGGCCAGCTTGGGCGCGCACTCGTTGACGAGGTCGTTGTCAAACGTGCATCTTCCCAGCTCGCCGCAGCGTCCGCAGGCGATGCAGCCGCGGATGTCCTTGTTACCGACGACCACTTCCTCGCACTCGACGCCTGCGGCCTCAAACTCTTCCTTGGCAATGGCAAACGCAGTCGCGATGCAGCCCTTTGCCACGGGGCTGCCGTTAACCAGAAGTACCTTCATCATCGTGTCCCCTCTCTTGTCATTCCCCCACGCATCACATTGTACCAGCTACGCTCAAGACCAAGAAAGCGCTGCTAATCGACCGGTTATTGATGAACGAAGTTAGAGTGTTGATACTTAATACCAGCAACCCACCAGAGGGAGGAGATTCATGACAAGAATCGATGTCTTTGCCCATGTGCTGCCACCGCGTTTCTACGAAACGATGAAGGCAGTCGAGCCGGCCATCCCAACGCGGTATGCCTTCTTCAACAACCCCGTCCTGACCGACATGGAGCTGAGGCGTTCGCATTGGGATGGGGTGACCAAGCAGGTCATCAGCCACGTGAACGCCCTGCCCGAAGACTACGTGGGCCCCGAAGAGGCAGCCGATCTCTGCCGCCAGGGCAACGACGAGCTGCTCGAGATGCTCGACGCCAACCGCGACATGTTTGAGGCGGCCGTCCTCATGGTCCCCATGAACAACATCGCCGAGGTGGTGCGCATCGTGCATGAGCAGGTGGCAACCAATCCCGACGTAGTTGGGGTGCAGATCTTCACGCGCGCGCTCGGAAAGAGCATCGCCGAGGAGGAGTTCTTCCCCCTCTTTGCCGCCCTTGAGGAAGTGGGCGCGCCTGCATGGCTACATCCTGTCTTTGATCTGCGCAAGCCCGACAACAACCTGGTCTTCAGCTGGGAATACGAGCTGAGCCAGGCCATGCTGCAGATGGTCCAGGCGGGGCTTTTCCAGAAGCATCCCAACCTCAAGGTCATCGTGCACCATGCTGGTGGCATGGCACCCTTCTTTGCGGGACGCATCGACCGCATCATGAAGCCTGATCAGGCGGCGGATATGCGCAAGTTCTACGTCGACACCGCCATCTTGGGCAACCCCCGAGCCCTCGATCTTGCCGCCGACTATTATGGCATCGACCACATCGTGCTCGGAACCGACGCTCCCCTTGGCATCCTGCCCGCTGGGGCCACCAAAGAGATCTGCGCCGCCATCGACGAGATGCATGTGAGCGAGGCCGATCGCCTGGCCATCTATTCTGGCAACTATCTGCGACTCATTGGAAAGGAGTAGCCATGATTACGCGACTTTTTAGGCTTGAACGCAATATGGACTACGAGGAGGCCTTCGACAAGGTTGGCGAGAACAACCTGCTCACCTCCCACAAGGTCGAGCCCGGTACGCTGGCCATGTTCTCCACCCATGTGCCTGACGACCCCAAGACCTGCTATGTCTTTGAGGTCTACGCCGATGAGGATGCCTACAACGTGCACGCCGCATCCAAGCAGTTTGGTGCCTTTGTCGAGCTGGCAGGCAAGGCGCTCACCGGTCGCGCCGTCTATACCCTTAACCCTCGTCTCATGATAGAGAAACCCGAAGAGATCTGCGTGACGGGAGAGACCCCCATCGAGCCTCACCTGGTCTTTGTCGACATCAAGCCCGAAGGCGAGGAGGCGTTCCTCGAGGCCATCACGGCCAACATGCGCACCGCGATCGACGTCGAGCCTGGCGTGCTCGTGATGTACGCCGCCACCATTAACGATAACCCCAACCGCTGGGTGTTCTGGGAGGTCTACGGCAGTGCCGAGGCGTACGCCGCACACCGCGAGACGCAGCACTTCAAGGACTACATCGCCGCGACGGACGACATCGTCGTGGACAAGGAGTTCCACGTGCTCAAGGCAGACACCCTCGTGAGCAAGGGTTCTCTCCACTAGGCATTCCCCAAGGACTGACTCACAAGGGTCCCACCCCTTTGAGTCAAAATGACTCAAAGGGGTGGGACCCTTGTGAGTCAGATAACGATGTGCGTCAGCTCCTTGCCCTCAATGAAGCGACGCAAGTTCTCGCAGGCCACGGCACAGATGCGATCTTCTGTGCCGTGGCTCTTTCCAAAACTTCCACCTGCCTGATGGGGCGTGATGAAGCAACGAGGCTCATGCCAGAGCGGATGGCCCTTTGGCAGGGGCTCGGGATTGGTTACGTCGAGGGCTGCCCCCCGCAGATGGCCGTCGGCAAGCACGCGCGCCAAGGCATCGCAGTCAACAAAGTTGCCGCGCCCCACGTTGGCAAGAATCGCACCCTCCTTCATGAGACGCAAACGTCGTTCGTCAAGCCAGTGGGCCGTCTCATCCGTATTGGGCAGGCAGTTTACGACAACGTCGGCATGCGGAAGCTCCCCTTCCGCCTCGTCGAGCGTGACAAGGCGCTCAAAGAAGGGGCGCGGGCGTGACACGTCGCGGCACACGCCCACGCAATGGCAGTCAAAGCCCGAAAGCCGCTTTGCCGTAAGCCCTCCTAGGTCTCCTGCCCCCAGGATGAGCACGTGGGCGCCTTCAAGAGACGCCACTGGGCCCACGCCAGCCCACACCTCGCGCTCCTGCTGGCGCACATAGGCAGGAAAGTTCTGCGCTATCCCTATGATCTGCCCGACCACAAACTGGCTGATGATGTGGCCAAATGCCGTTCCGGCCACATTGGTGAGCCGCACCCCCTCGGGAAAGGGCACCGCGCCGCGGGTATACAGGTCGGTACCCGCCCAGGTCATCTGCACCCAGCGCACGGGGGTGCCCTCGGCCAGCAGGGCAGGCGCGGGCTCACCGATCACGGCGTCTGCCTCCTGCAGCAGCGATCTCATCTCTTGGCCAGCGGGGTCAACCCACACCTGTTTGAGCTCGGCACGATCCCCCGCCACCTCTCGGAGCGCCGCCATGTGATGCTCCCTGAACGGCACAGTCACCAGAACGCGCAGCGTTTCTGCCATACGTGGCTCCTTTCGGTCGACACCTCCATCATACGGCAGCCCTCTGCCCGGCATCTGTTGCAGCAAAAACGATATATGTGCCGCTGCGCTAAGATGGGACGACCACCAATGCCAGACAGGACCACGGAGAGGTGCCCCATGCACATCCGAACGTCAACCGAGCGTGACTTCGATCGCATCATGCAGATCTACGACCACGCTCGCAACTTCATGGCAGCCACCGGAAACCCCAACCAATGGGGACCCAACCAATGGCCTCCCGCAGACCTCATCCACCAAGACATAGCTATCGGCAAGGGATATGTCTGTGAACACGACAATCGAGTGGTTGGCGTCTTCTTCTATGACCAGGGATATCGCATAGAGCCATCCTACGACCACATCGATGACGGACACTGGATTGGCGACGAGACCTATGGCGTGGTGCACCGCATCGCATCGGACGGCACGGTGCCCGGAACGGGAAGATTCTGTCTTGCATGGGCCTTCGAGCAATGCGGGCATCTGCGCATCGACACGCACCAAGACAACGTAGTTATGCAGAACCTCCTGCATAAGCTGGGATTTGTCCACTGCGGCACCATCTACGTGCACGAGGACAACGACCCACGCCTCGCCTTTGAGAAGCTTTCGTAGGAACGAGGCGCTGGACGGCGGCGCGACAACGGTTGCATGCGAGTTCAGCACGGCGCGATTCATCAGCGGGGCGACAACGGTTGGATGCGAGTTCAGCACGGCGCGATTCGCCGGCGTCGCGACAGCGACGTCGCAGCGAATCGCCCGGCTGGTTGTCTGAGCATCCAACCGTTGTCGCCCTTTAGCAGCTCATGTGGTTGACGCGTCCTAGGCAAACAGGGCAGCGGTCTTCTCCATGCGTTCGATGACGCCCACGCCAAACGGGCAGCGCTCTTCGCAACCGCCACAGGCAATGCATTCGTCAGCATGGTGGTCAAGCGCCAGGTAGTGGTCGCGCACGAGAGCCGGCACCTCTCCACCCTTTGCCACCTGCACCTCGGCAAGGTCATAGAACTTGTTGACCTGTGCCACGCTGATGCCCATAGGACACGGTGCGCAGTGGCCGCAATAGGTGCAGAGGCCCGTCGCGTTGTTGTGTGGAGCAGAAGCGAGCACGCTCGCATAGTCTCGCTCGTCCTCAGATGCTTCGCAGTACGCTGCATCCGACTCGAGGTCCGCCACGCTGCCAAAGCCTGCCATGACGCTTGCCACGGCAGGTCGCGTCAGCGCATAGTGAATGCACATGGACGGGGTGAGGGCCACGCCAAAGGGGCTGCGCTCGGCATCGAGCAGCCTTCCTCCCGCAAAAGCCTTCATGACGGTCAGTCCCACATCAGCGCGCTCGCAGGAGCGGTAGAACGCAAGCCTGTCGGCGTCAAAGCCCGCATACTCGTCGCCTGCCGAGCTAGACAAGGTGTTTATGTCGTAGTCGCCTGGCTGCATGTCATAGGCAGGATTGATGGAGAAGAGCATCATCTCCACCGCATCCTGCTCCACGGCATAGCGTCCGCACACGGCACTATGCGTGGACATGCCGATGTGGCGGATGGTACCCTCAGCCTTGAGCTGCTCGACAAAGTCGCGATACGGCCCCTCCAGGCAACGCTTGAGCTCGTCAAGGTCATCGATATAGTGCATCATGCCCAGTTCGACGTGGTCCGTGTGGAAGCGCGTGAGCAAGTCATCGAAGGCGACCTTGCACGCCTCCACGTCACGCGTGCGCACATACTGACCGTTCTGCCACGTAGAGCCGATGTGCCCCTGCACAATCCAGTGTCCCGGATTCTCCGCACAGGCGTCTCCCAGGCGCGTCCTGACCTCGGGATCGCTCATCCAGCAGTCCACGATGTTGACGCCCAGCTCGGCCGCACGCAGCGTGATGGCGCGTGCCTCCTCCGCACTCATGCGGTCCAGCCATTCCCCGCCATAGCCAATCTCGCTGACCATGAGCTCTGTCTTTCCCAGACGGCGATAATTCATGTTGTCCCCCATGTAAACAATCTCTCAACTACAAAAACCAAAAGGGTAGCACTGTTTGTGTCAGGAGCTTCAGAGGGCCCTCAACGTCGCCGTTGCCACCTCGAGAGCGGCCAAGGCAGATTCGCGGGCACTCATCAGGGCCTCGTAGGGAAGGTCCTCCCCCAGCACGCCCCGGGCGAGGCCTTCGGGCAAAGCGCCGCGCTCATCCGCCTCGCGGTCCTTGTACCACTCCTGGCTCCCATAGTATGCGGACAGCTGACGAAGCGAGTCGAGTGCGTCCACCTGCGCCGCAATCGCCTCGGACAGCTGGTCCGCCGCCTCACGCGAGACGTTCAGCGCCTCCTCCATGGCCTGGATGCGCTCGATCCTTGCCTGATTGCCCTTTGCCATTCACGTTCCCCTTTTCTCTTCGGACGCAGAGCCACCTCTTGGGCAGATAGAAGCCAGGCAGCTCACTGGTGCGAGCCTGCCGGCCGTGAGAGCAGATAGACGCGCGCGTGTTCCTGAGCGCGCTCAAAGTCGTGCGGAACCATGCGCTCGGTAAGGTCCTCGACGGCAAGTGCGCACGTTGGGATGGGTCCCTGGGCAGGCAGCAGCAACACGACGCTGCCGCTCGGCGACAGGATGCCCTGGATCTGGGAAAGGAGCGCGGAAAGATCCTTCTCCAGCTCCCATGCGCGACCCCGCACCCCATGTGCGGCCAGCCGGCTTGGTGGCGAGCAGAGCACAAGGTCGTAGGCATGGCGTGCCTTCGCCTCACGGGTGAGCCATTCTCGCACGTCCATGCGTGCGAAGCGGTGCGCTCTTCCCTCGAGTCCGTTCTCCTGCAGGGCGCGTTCCGCCCATTCGAGTCGCTCCTTCGAGGCATCCACCGTCACCGTGCTCTTTGCCCCAGAGGCGGCGGCGCACACCGTCGCCGCGTTCCCCGACGCAAAGAGGTTCGCAAATCGGGCGCCCTGTGCCCGTGCCGCCACCATCCTTCTAACCAATCGCAGGTCAAGCGGCACGTTCTTTCCAGAAGCCCCATCAAGATCCACAAAGAACAGGCATCCGTCCTCTGCCACGCATGCCTCGCGAGGCTCTCCCGTCGAGGTGCGCATGCGCTCGTAAAGCGAATCTGCCACCCAGGGATGCGCCGTGATCATGCCCTCATCGACGTCGAAGACGGCAGACACGATTGCGAGCGCATCGTAAAAGCGCCTTCCCGCGCCGAGTGCGTCAAGGCGTTTGGGTCGAGGCCGCTCCTCGACAAGAGCGTGCAGCGTTCCCCCATCGACACCCGCACCAGCCAGGAGGTCGACCGAGACCGCGTAGTCAGGAAGGTCCGCATCATACATGCGGAAACACGAAATGCCTTCACGACGCGCCCAGCGCACTCTCTCCTTGCCCACTTTGCGCAGGCGATTCGCAAACTGGCTGCTCTCCAGGTCCGCCACCACAACGCGGCGCTGCCTGCCCGAAAGCGAGACCACGTCGATGTGCTGACGCTCGCCCGTCAGGCCGTAGAGCCTCACCCATGCCTCGATGGGGCCATTGAAGCAGGAGACTATCCTCTCTGGGACGCGCCCCAAAGCCGTGTCGACGCCGGGATCGGGAGTGATGAGCGCAACAGACCAGCTGGAGGGCAAGGCGCCTATGGCAGAGGAAAGCGCCCGCCGTGCCCGGGGAAGCTCCGTGGGAGAAAGCAGCCTGAGACCATAGGGAGGGTTGGCCACCAGCAGACCACGCGCATCCCCCAGCCCCCTGAGGTGACGCGACAGGTTTGCCGCATCGTCTACGTGAAGGCGCACGAGACGAGAAACCCCCGCACGCTCCGCATTGGCACGCGCTATGGCTATGGCTCCCTCATCAAGGTCGCCGGCGATGACACGGGCCTTTGTGAAGCAGTCCTCCTTGCGCCTTCGCGCTTCGACAATGAGCCCATCCCACAACTGCCTGTCATGGCGGACCCACCCCTCAAAGCCCCACCGCCCCCGCAAGAGGCCGGGGGCGATGTCTGCCGCCATCATCGCGCCCTCGATGGCAAGGGTGCCAGACCCGCACATGGGATCCACGAGCACGCCGTTCTCTGCGGCAAGAGCGGGCCATCCCGCCATCATGAGCATGCCTGCAGCCAACGTCTCCTTGAGAGGCGCCTCGGTCTGCACGCCATCCTGACGATATCCACGCCGGTGCAGCGACTCTCCCGACAAGTCGAGGTAGAGCGTGGCACGCTGTTCGTGCACGGCAACGCTCACCAGAAAGCCAGGCCGCTTTGCATCCACGTCAGGCCTGCTCCCACGCACGCCTCTCAGCCGATCGCAAAGAGCGTCCTTGACCTTCAGGGCCGTGAACTGCGTGTTGCGAAGGTTTTGGTTGGTCCCATGCGCCACCACAGCAATGGTCGCCCCATCCCTAACATGCTTTTCCCAAGAGAATGATGCGGCATTGTGATACAGCTCGTCCGCATCGGCTGCGGGGATGCGCGCAAGCACGAGCTGGATGCGCGTTGCCACCCTGCTCCACAGGCAGGAGGTGTAGGCATCGCGACGTGACCCAAAAAACGAGACTCCACCATGCAGGGGACGAACGCGACGCATGCCGAGCGTGCGCAGCTCGTCCGCCAGCACGGGTTCGAACCCTCCGGCACATCGGGCAAAGAGCTCAAGGTTGGCGTCAGACATCCGCATCTCCATCGACTGCACTCGGCATATGTCATCATATTGGGTAAAGCTTTGTTCACCATCTCATGCTACCCTCCCATGCATGCAGCCGCAAACCAACGGAAAGGAACGCCCATGTTTCGCGAGATGCGCCGCATAAAGCAACAGCTCCCCCTCGAGCAGGACAAGGAGATCCTTGCCCAGACGCGCCGCGGCGTGCTCTCTGTGCTCGGAGACGAGGGTTATCCCTATGGCATCCCGATCAACTTCGTATACGATCCGGATTGCGGAGAGCTCGGCTCCGTCTTCTTTCACTCGGCGCTGTCCGGCCACAAGGTCGACGCAATCACCACCTGCGACAAGGCCAGCTTCTGTGTCATGGACCAGGGCACCCGAAACGAAGGCGAGTGGTGGTACTACGTAAACTCGGTCATCTGCTTTGGGAAAGTCTCGGTCGTGGAGGATCCAGAACGCAAGTACCAGTCGCTCGCCAAGCTCGGAAAGAAGTACTTCCCTCCCGATGTAGATCTTCAGCGGGAGATTGACCATGGCAGTGCGCGCGTGCACATGCTGGAGCTCAAGATCGAGCACATGACGGGAAAGCACGTCCAAGAGAAGTAAGCGGCTCGAGACCGACGACCGTCCCATCTGTTACGCTCTTTGGTGACCAGCTCATCAAGGAGGGAAGGTGCACCATGGGCAAGCTGCGCATCGCAACCATAGGTACGGGCATCGTCGTCGACTGGTTTTTTGATGCCGTCTCGCAATCGGAAGACATCGAGCTCGTGGGTGCCTATTCCCGCTCGCTCGAGAAGGCGCGCGCATGGGGCGAGCCGAGGGGTGCTCGTCTCTTCTTTGATGACCTCGACAACCTTGCGGCATGCCCCTACATCGATGCGGTCTACATCGCCTCGCCCAACGCGATGCACATCCCTTACGCAAAGACCATGCTCGCGGCTGGCAAGCACGTGCTTGCCGAGAAGCCCCTTGCCTCTAACGTCCGCGAGGCGACCGAGGCGTTTGCCCTGGCGCACGAGCACGGCGTCGTCCTCATGGAGGCCATGCGCAACGTGCACGGCCCCGTCTTCTCCACCATTCGCGATGCCCTGCCCCAGCTCGGCGACATTCGATCTGCCACCTTCCGCTTCTCCAAGGTGTCGTCACGCGTGCCCGCCCTCATGGCGGGAAAGCTCACCAACACCTTTGACCCGCGCATGTCGGGCGGCGGGCTCATGGACATAGGCGTGTACTGCGTGTCTGCCATGACGGCCCTCTGGGGTGCGCCGCAGCGCGTGATGGCCATGGGCACCACCTTTGACGTCAGCACCATTGGAGGGGACGCCCGATGGCCCCTCGTGGAGCTTGGAGGAGAGGCCCTCTGTGACTACGGTGACTTCATCGTCAACCTCAGCTGGGGTAAGGTTGGAGACAACCACGTTCCTTCCCAGGTCATGGGTACCGAGGCAACGCTGGTCATCGATTCCATCAGCACGCCCAAGCATGTGGAAGTCGTGCTCCCCTCCCAGACCGACGGAGGCTATGGCTCGGGAGCGGGAGAGGCGACGCTTTTGGGCTTTCCCATGGACGGCAGCCTCATGACGGCAGAGGTCGATGACTTCTGCGCTGCATGCTCGGGCAGCCCAGAGGGCAGGGAACGCGCCGAACGCTACGAGCGCATCTCACTCGACGCACTTTCGGTCATGGACCAGATTCGAGCGCAGATCGGCGTGCGCTTCCCCGCAGACGAAGCCTAGGCTTCCACACCCAAGCCCCATGGCAGCCACAGAAAGCGAGACGAGCCTTGCCTGATTCCTACAACCTCGGCATGTACGTACCCTACCTCAACGAGGACGTTCCGGCACTCGACGCCGAGCAGTCGCTCGACCTGTTTCTCTCGTGGGTGGCAACCCAAGACCTTGAGCTCTGGCCCCACCAGGAGGACGCGCTCCTTTCGCTTGCGGCGGGAAACCATGTCATCTTGGGCACGCCGACCGGGTCGGGCAAGTCGATGGTCGCCCTGGGCCTCTGCTTCATGGCCATGTGCACGGGCGGACGCGCGTTCTACACGGCGCCCATCAAGGCCTTGGTCAGCGAGAAGTTCTTTGACCTCGTGAACATCCTGGGCAAGGACAATGTGGGCATGATCACCGGCGACGCCTCCATCAACGCGGACGCCCCCGTCATCTGCTGCACGGCAGAGATCTTGGCTAACCAGGCACTTCGGGAGGGGGAGTGGAGCGACGTCGCCTGCGTCGCCATGGATGAGTTCCACTACTTTGGCGACCACGACCGCGGCTGGGCATGGCAGGTCCCCCTGCTCACCCTCCCCCACACGCAGTTTCTGCTCATGAGCGCCACGCTCGGAGACGTGACGGCAATCCGCGACCTGCTCGAGCGCCAGACCGACCGCGACGTCGATCTGGTGCTCGAAGCGCCACGACCCGTGCCGCTCTCGTACGAGTTTGTGGACACAGCGCTCGAGGCGACGGTGGAGCTTGCGGTGCGCCAGGAGAAGGCGCCCCTCTACATCGTCCACTTCAGCCAGGACGCGGCCCTCAAGAGCGCCCAGGCCCTGGCGAGCTATGGCGTGTCGACCAGGGAACAGCGCGACGCCATCAGGGACGCCTGCAAGGGGACCCGCTTCACCACGGCCTTCGGAAAGACGCTCCAGCGGCTGCTGGCCGCGGGCGTGGGCGTCCACCACGCCGGCATGCTGCCACGCTACCGGCTCCTCGTGGAGAAGTTGGCCCAGCAGGGGCTCCTGCCCGTCATCTGCGGAACGGACACCCTGGGCGTCGGCATCAACGTCCCCATTCGCACCGTGCTCCTAACCGCCTTGGCAAAGTACGACGGCCATCGTCAGCGGCGCCTGAACGCACGCGAATTCCACCAGATTGCAGGCCGAGCTGGGCGCTCGGGCTTTGACACGGAGGGATCCGTCATCGCACAGGCGACCGAATACGACATAGAGCGGGCGCGCGCCCTGCTCAAGGCAGGGGGAGATCCCAAAAAGGCCCGCAACGTCAAGACCCGCAAACCTCCCGAGGGCTTTGTGGGTTGGAACAAGCAGACGTTCGAGCGGCTTGTGGAGGCCACGCCCGAGGCGCTCATCCCCCGCCTGCAGATTACCCACTCCATGGTCTTGTCGGAGGTCGCCCAAGGTGGTGACGCACGCTCCCGGGTGAGCCAGCTCATCTTGGACTCAATGCAGACCGAAGCTCAAAAGGCAGAGCTCGAGGTCCGCGCCGACGAGGTGTTTGCCACGCTCATGGATGCCGGCGTCGTCCTGTGCGAGAAGGACGAGCAGGGAGAGGATGACTACTGGGTGACCATAGAGCTGCCTGAGTGGTTTGCCCTCGATCAGCCCCTCTCCCCCTTCCTGCTCGCCGCCCTTGAGCTTCTCGACCCCGAAAGCGAGACCTATGCGCTCGACGTCATCTCACTCGTCGAGGCGACCATCGAGGATCCCCGACAGATCCTGGTTGCCCAGGAGAAGGCGGCGCGCGCCAAGGCGGTCGCCGAGATGAAGGCGGACGGCATCGAATACGAGGAGCGCATGGAGCGGCTTGAGGACGTCACGTACGAAAAGCCGCTCGAAGACATGATCGACGCAGCCTATGCGCAGTACTGCGAGCAGGTCCCCTGGGCGCGCGACTTTGAGCCGAGGCCCAAGTCCGTGCTGCGCGACATGCTCGAGACGGCAAGCGACTTCAAGAGCTATGTGCAGCGCTGCGGCATATCGCGCGCGGAGGGCATCCTCCTGCGCTACCTCTCCGAGGCCTATCGCGCCCTCGACCGCACCATCCCTCTCGACAAGCGCGACGAGCGCCTGGAGGACATCGTGGCGTGGCTCTCCCTGGTGGTGCGTACCGTCGACTCCAGCCTCGTGGATGAGTGGGAAGGTTCGGAGACTCCCGAGCTTGACGCAGGCGCACCTCCCGAGGAGGCTGACGAGGTCGTGCATGACCGTCGGGCGGTCACGCTGCTGGTGCGCAATGCCCTCTTTGCCCGCGTTCGGCTTGCTGCGGAGGAGCGCTACGACGAACTGGGCGCACTCGATGGCGACTGGGGCTGGCGTGCTCCGCGCTGGCAGCGCGTCATGGATGCGTATTTTGAGGAACATGACGAGGTCCTGCTGGATGGCGACGCACGTTCCTCTGCATACCTGCAGATTGACGAATCCGACGAGAAGGCAACACACCGCTGGCACGTGCGGCAGACCTTCAGAGACCCCGATGAGGACCGCGACTTTGGCATCGCCGCCGACGTGGACCTTGATGCCACGCAGGACGAGGGGTCGGTGGTGTTCGACAACTATCGCGTCGGATTTGTAGAGGATCTCCTCAACCTCGCGTAGTTCCAGAGAGATGGATATGCGCCGAAGATGCTGCCGCGCAGCCTTGCTGCGTCACGGGGAACCCTACAATGGTTTTCGTCGAGAGCCCATGGGCGCTCCGTGCACCAACAAGAAAGGACTTGGCGATGAAACGAATATGGCCCGCGCTTGTCGCGGCGTTCGCCATTTGCCTCGCCCTCGCAGGCTGCGGAAAACCTAAGGACCCCGCCGAGGACTTCATCGGCAAGTGGGAAGTCATCAGCATCAGCTCTGATGGAGAAGAGACCTCGGAGAAGGACCTGAACCTTCTCAAGGACCTCGACCTTCACGTCTACCTCGTCCTCAACGAAAACGGCATGGCCACGCTCGACGTCTTTGGCGATGGCATGGACGGCACCTGGAGCGTTTCGGAGAAGGGCAAGGGCTCGATCCTTCTTGATGGGCAGGAGGTGCCCATGGTCATCAAGGGCGGCAAGCTCACCCTCGAGCAGGACCGCTCGTCCATGACATTCAAGAAGCTCGAAGACTCGGAGGAGGCGGCCACCAGCGCGGACGCCGGCCACGCGGCAACCTATTTTGGTGGCGACACCATCAACGACCTCGACAACCCCACTGAGATGGACGTCCTTGTGGCCAATGACGACATCTGCACCATCAAGGTGACCGCCAGGGGCACCTACGTGGGAAGCCCTGCGTTCCTCTTCGAGATCACCAACAAGACCGATGCCGACTTCCTTGTCGTCAACTCGACCGACGACTGGGCCGTCAACGGGGCCAAGCGCTCCGCCACCCTCTACAAGACGCTCAAGCCGCAAGAGACGCTCGGCTCCGTGGCCTGGTTTGTCCAGACCGGCTTTGATGACGACGTCAACGAGCTGACCAACGTCACGGGGACGATCATCATCTGCGACGCCAACGCCAACAACATCCTTGGCGAATACGAGTTTGCCCTCTAGGCCTTCGGCATCCTCCCCCGAAGCAACACCCTCAGTTACCGAAAAGGCCCCATCCGCTCCACGGTCGCACATGCCGTTGCGACCTACGATGAGTCCTTGAGGAACCTATCCACCACAACAAAAGGAGCAGCCATGACAAAACGCCTCTGGACCACCCTGGCCATCGCATGCGCCCTCTGCCTTGCGCTCGTCGGATGCGGCAGCAAGGGATCTGCCTCCAAGGCCGACCCCAAGGACGCCTTTGTGGGCTCCTGGGAGGTCACCAGCATGGTCAACGGGGGCGAGGAGACCAGCATGGAAGACCTTGAGCAGCTCAAGGGGCTTGGCATGTTTGTCTATCTCGACCTCAACGAGGACGGGACGTTCTCCCTTGACGTTCTCGGCTCTCCCATGACCGGAACGTGGGAGGCAACCGACGAGAGCACCGGCACCATCACCTTGTCAGGCTCATCGGCGCCGCTCACCCTCAAGGACGGCCAACTCACCCTTGAGCAGGACGCTTCGTCCATGACCTTCAAGAAGATCGATCCGTCAGAGAAGGTCTCTGCTCCCACGCAGACGACCACCACAGAAGATGATGGCAACGAGTCGCTGATGACGCCCCAGTACTTTGGCGGCGACAGCATCCAGGACCTCGATGACCCCACCATGCTCGATGTTGCCGTGGTGGATGACAGCTTCTGCACCATCAAGATCACTGCAAAGGGAATGTACGAGGGCGACCCCGGCATCTTCTTCGAGATCACCAACAAGACCGACCAGGACATCCTCCTCGTGGGCGGAGATGACTGGACCATCGGCGGCACTTCCCACGAGGCGATCCTGTACGAGATGGTGAAGGCAGGAGAGAGCCTTGGCTCGATTGCCTGGTTCGACGCCGAAGAGGTCGGGACCGACATGGATGCCATAGCCGATGTCGCCGGCACCATCATCATCGCCGACAGCACGGGGACCGAGATGCTGGAGACCGTCAACTTCCAGCTCTAACGCCTCAGGAAAAGAGGCTGCCTGAACGCAAGAAGGGGAGGCTCGTCATAATGAACTGAACCCCGATAGTTGGACTGGAAACTCAGGTTTCCAGTCCAACTTCTATTTGGGGGTGATCTCCGTGAAGTACGCCAGGGAGCGGGAAGAGGCCACGAGGCTGTTCGAGCAGGGCTGGGGCGCCAGGGCCGTCGCGTCGAGGCTCGGGTTGCACAGGAGGGTCGTGCAGAGATGGGAGTATGCTTGGAGGGCGCTCGGAGA